>Ga0255169_1000021_pt1 | contig 157968 bp, 151 predicted proteins | sample Atl_Miss_RepC_8d_FD_183179 | JGI IMG/M metagenome (GOLD analysis project Ga0255169, IMG submission 183179) | Freshwater microbial communities from Altamaha River, Georgia, United States - Atl_Miss_RepC_8d | ecosystem: Environmental > Aquatic > Freshwater > River | place: USA: Georgia...
TTATTTTATCTAGGAATAAAATTTGAATTCTTAAGCAAAAAAATATCCCAAAAAAACAAAACTTTATTGGATTAAATTTCTGCGCTAAAAGCAATCTCAAAAGCTTTAAATTTAAACACACTCAAGTAGGTCAGTTTATTAGAGTAATTAGTCTGTGATTAAACTCTTCTCTAGATATATAAACTCCCCCAAATGATTCAACTACATTGGTGATCATTTGCGTATCTAGCATGGAAATATTTTTTTCTTTCAATAGCTGCAATAAAGAGTACAAAGCCAACTTAGATCCATTGTCTTCATAGTGAAACATTGATTCTCCTGACACAAATTGATCAATCCAAACACCATAGATACCACCGACTATTTTCTCTTTGTCGTGAACACTAACGGCATAGGCAAATCCGCGGCGATGAAATTCTACGAAGGCCGCTTTTAATTCGTCAGTTATCCAAGTTCCCGACTGATGTGGACGCGATACTTTTTGACAGGCATCTATGACTTCTTGGAAGTGAAGATTAAATTTTATTTCATAAGAATGATGTTTTAAAAATTTTTTAAAACTTTTACTTAAGTGAATCTTATCAGTAAAAATCACTCCTCTTTTTGGAGGTGCGAACCAGACTAGAGGATAATCGCTATTTATAGGCCATGGAAATATTCCATTTTGATAGGCGAGAAGTAGGCTTTCTACTTCAAGATCTCCACCGATGGCCAAAACACCATCTTCATCAGCTGTATTAACGGGGGGGAAAGCTAATATGGCCATGATTAATGATGTTCAAGGTTTAGTTGTTGTTTTCTATGATCTCGATGAAGCGCTCCAATGAGAAATTCTGCAATTATGGAAGATACATGGAGAGTATCAGTGGCCGAATCCTTTTTTAAGTGGGGATACTGAACGTGGGGTGCAATTTCTACAAGATCTGCTCCAGTGATAGGAAAAGCTTCGTACAGTTCTTGCATGATTTCCATGGGAGCATTTAAGTCCAGTCCCTTCCCTTCAGGAGTGCCTGTTGCACTAGCGTATTTTTCATCTAAACAATCGATGTCAAAGCTTATATAGAGTTCGTCGATAGAGCGATTTTTTAAATGTTCAATAATTTTAATAGCAATTTGCTTAGGGCCCGATTGTTTTATTTCTTCTGGCCAATATTGAATGACTCCTAATTCATTTTCCCAAGTATGGCGGTCTTTTTTAGTGGCCCTTATACCGATTTGAATGAGTTGCGATGGATGATTTAAAAATTCTAAAATATGGTAAGCCCAAGAACCAAAACACAAATCAATTCCCATGCGATGAGGTAATAAATCAGTATGGGCATCGAAATGGATAATCGCTACATTTTTTCCTCTGCTTTTTTTTGCCTGTAGAAATTCACTTACAAAGGGATAGCTTACGGAGTGATCTCCACCCATCATAAAAATTTTTTTACCTGGAAAGTGAGCGTGTAAATTGCTAGCGACAAATTGTGCAATACTTAGTGGAGAAACAGGGAGATCGTGTTGGTTTAAAGGAGCAGGGTAGAGATAATTTCGACATTGTTGAATTGTTTCGGCATTTAAATACTTATCGTGTAGTAGATGTGGAATAATTCTAACATCGCCTAAATCAAATGCTTGCAATGACTTTGAAGTGAGATCATGCAATGGATTCTTATATATATAATCGCGCAAATATAAAGGCCCCCAATTGGCACCTCTTTGAATCCCACCACCGTTGTCAGCGCACATCCCAAGTATAACTACTTCTTGAGAGAGGAATGATGAGTTTAATTGATCTTGCCAAAATGATCTTTGATCTTCTTTTTTTATTTGCGGAAAAATTTTATGAAATAGTTTTTCTTTTATATGTTCGCCCGTTGAGACAGTAAAGACTCCGTATCCTGGAGGGCATAATAAGTGGGGAAGCCATTCCATAAATTGGGTTTTAGAAATGGAGGATTGATTTTTATCTGACATGGTAAAGCCTTTTTAAATGACTGCTTTATAATAAAGTGTTGGGGTAATGATATACTCTATCTCCTCTACTTTTCAAGTTGTGAAGACTCTGAAACAACTTGAGATAGAGATAAGCTAACTTGAAAAGACAGGCATAGTTAGTATATACTAAGCATAAAAAATGAAGGTGGATTAATATAATGATTTCAATAAAATCAGCTCGCGAAATTGAATTAATGAGACAGACATGTACATTGGCCAAAGAAACGATGGAGTACATAGCGCCCTATGTTGTCCCTGGTGTGAGTACGCTCTATCTTAATAACTTGTGTCACGAATATATTTTAGACCACAAAGCTTACCCTTCTCCATTAAATTATCACGGTTTTCCAAAGTCTATTTGCACGTCAATAAATGAGATAGTTTGCCATGGTATCCCTAAAGAGTCTGATGTTTTAAAAGAGGGTGATATCGTTAATCTTGATATCACTACGTATTTAAATGGATTTCACGGTGATACAAATAAAACATTTTTGGTGGGAGAGGTGACTCCCAAGGTAAAAGATTTAGTCAAGATCACTTATGACTGCTTATTTGAAGCGATTAAAATAGTAAAGCCTGGAGCCTATATTGGAGACATCGGTGCGCGCATAATGGAAATTGCTCATCCGCTTGGTTATTCTATCGTTGAAGATTATTGCGGTCATGGAATTGGTCGGGAATTTCATGAAGACCCTCAAGTGGTACATGTCGGAAGATATGGTAAAGGACCAGTCATCAGTGAAGGTATGACCTTTACTATTGAGCCAATGATTAATTTGGGTAAAAAAGATACCCGAGTACTCGCGGATAAGTGGACTGTTACGACTAAAGATAAAATGTGGAGTGCTCAGTTTGAACATACACTACTCGTGACTTCAAGAGGGGTCGAAGTATTAACCATGCGCGATGAAGAAAAAGCTCGATTTAACGACGCTCATATATTTAGCAATGCAAGCCAAGTTTAAAAAAAATCATTTTCCTCTTAAGATAATTGAAGATGAAAATATAGAACCATTACAATCTGCAGAAAATCATATTGAGCTTATGGATAAATCCCCCGCTTACTTATGTCCTTGTTTAAAAATAAACAAGCAACAATTTTCAAAGCTATGTGCAAGTTCTAAAGGGCAATTTCAAATTTTTTCTTTACTTCCTGCTTTGTCCACAAAACTTCATTGTCTACATTGCCTGGATTGTTTAAGAGAGTCATTATTTAACGAGTACTCTCAAATATTAAAAGAGATGACGATTGATACAAAGGAAACACTCTCATTTTTTCAATTTGCTAAATTAAATCATTTGCAGAGTCCCTTGCATACGCCACAGGGATTTGCACAGTACGTGAATGAGTTTCTTCAACTTATTGATCTTGAAAGTCATGGATTAGGACTTGAATCACATTTGCAAAAGTCCTTGGTGGTCCGTAAGATGTCAAATACGAGATTTTATTTGTCGGCGCAAAGGCCATTATCTGTAGAAGAATTAAGTATACTTGTTAAATTATTTTTTGATCATTCGGGCCTGATCATTTCTTTCGCGAATCTTACTTAAGCGTTCCTGTTCTTTTTTCATACATCTAAGCTTATATTGATCAATTAAGTTTATTTTGTTGAAAATAGTGTTAATAAGTTTTTTATTATCTAACAGTTTTTTGTAATGAATTTCTTCTTCCAAGTATTTTATCTGATTGATGACGTATTCTAGTTCAGGCATTTCTTTTTTGAGACATTTGGCATTGGGGAATTGTTGGCTTAGGTCCAAGATATAATCAATAAAAACACGTGGAATGTTTTTTTGAAAATCTTCTATTGCACCCACTTTAAATGACTTAAGACCTGCTTCGTCGCGATTTAAGCTGTAGTCAAAAAGAGAAGTTGATTCGAGCATGAAAAGCTTTAGAAGCTCAAGAGAAGGTTGTTTACTGACATCGATCTTGCAAATCGTTTGTACATAATTTTCCTTAATCAAAATATCATTATGTGAGGTCAAGGAGTTGATTAAGTTTTGGTTGAGTCGATAGGATGCGTTCAGCATTTTTTTTTGGTGGTAGTAACTTTCTTCGCGGGCCAAGCAGGGGAGTAGAGTATTTTGATGAGGTGATTGCGCCAAGATCTGAGTACTAAGCATAATGAGTGATAGAGAGAATAAGAAAACTATTTTTAGAACTTGCATTGTTTCACCACTTTTTAAATCATCATGTTAAAATTATAATACTGATTAAAAAATACACAAGGTAAGTTACAAGATGAAAGAAATGAGTTTTTGGGATCATGTTGAAGAACTGCGCTCTGTACTAATGAGAATCGTCTGGATTTTTATAGTCACATTTTTAGTGACCTGTGCTTACGTTGATGAAATTACCGAGTTTCTGCTCATTCCATTGAGGAAAGCGATTACCTTAAATGGTGGGGGCTCCATTGTCTATCATAGTATATTTGAAAAAGCTTGGGTGCAAGTTGACGTCTCTTTGATGTGGGCGATTATATTATCTTCACCACTTTGGTTTTATCAAGTGTGGAAATTTGTTCGTCCCGCTCTCCATGAACATGAGGCGCGTGCCGTCCGGCCATTTATGTTCTTAGGCTGGTTACTTTTTATAGGCGGTATGGTCTGCGGTTATTTAATTTTACCTTTTATTATTAATTTTCTTGCTAAACTTGGAGTCGCGGAAGTTTCTGCAAATATTAATTTGCGCGACTATGTAACCACTGTCAGTTATATGTTACTTTTTTTAGGTGCTATTTTTCAATTTCCTAATGTCATAATGATTTTGGGATTTATGGGAATTGTTACAAAGCATACGCTTAGAAGTTTTCGTCGTTTTGTCTATGTAGGACTTGCCGTTTTTGCGGCAGTTTTTTCACCCCCAGATGCCGTTTCAATGCTTTCTATTTGGCTTCCTCTTTGTTTGCTTTATGAATTTGGAATTTTGTGTGTTACATTTATTGTGCATCCTTATTTAAAATATATTCATATGGGGAAAAATGAAATTGCTGAAGAAGAATTATGATCTAAGTTTATGGATCATTCCTATTTTTTTCGCCTGGCTTGTTTGTACTTTATTTGTCGACATCATTGCAGTTCCAACCGTCTTTAAACTAAGTACTCGCATAGAAGATGCTGGGAAAATAGGCATGTCACTTTTTAAAACTTTTAATAAGTGGGAGCTTTTTTTAAGCTCGACTGTGCTATTCATCTATCTTTTGTCGCCTTTTAAAAAAAATCCTCTTTCGCTGGTTTTTATTCTCTTTGTGGTCTTGTGGATTTTTCCACTTACTTATTTATTTTATTTTACTCCACAAATTACCTATTATGGGACCATGTTAAGAAGTGGTGTAACAGATGCAAATGTTCTGATCAAACTTCAGGAAATGCATACTATGTTTCATCAATTATATAAAATTCTAGATCTAAGTAAGATGATTTTGATCGTGCTGGCCATTTATCTTAGTAAGAAACATTTTCATGGTGATGGTGGGGAAAGATGATTTTAGTTACTGGTGGAGCAGGTTTTATAGGGTCTGCATTAGTTGAGTATTTAAATCAAAAAGGCGAGAGCGATATTATTATTGTCGATCGTTTAAGGGCCGGTGATAAGTGGAAAAATATTCGCTCGCTAAAATTTAAAGAATTTATTCATGCCGACGAATTATTTCTAGCTCCCTATGTCGAAACTCTAACAGAAGTAAGTGTGATTTATCATCTTGGCGCTTGCTCTGCGACGACCATGATGGACATGGACTATCTGATGAAAAATAATGTGGAGTACACTCAAAAATTGATAAAGCTCGCGCAAAAAAATAATATCCCAATAATTTTTGCCAGTTCCGCTGCGACATATGGCCGCGGTGAAAGTGGGTTTAGCGATGATTTAAAAACGTTAAATCGTTTAAAGCCTCTCAATCCCTACGGACTGTCAAAGCACGTGGTCGATTTATGGATGAATCGCGAGGATACAGTTAAACCTCAGCATTGGTTTTCGCTAAAGTTTTTTAATGTCTATGGGCCCAACGAATATCACAAGGGACCTATGCGTTCATTGGTCCACAAGATGTTTCACACCATCAAAAATAAGGAAGGTGTTTCTCTTTTTAAATCTCATCACCCAGACTTTCAAGATGGCATGCAATTAAGGGATTTTATCTATGTTAAAGATGTCGTAGCGGTGATGGTGCAATTGGCCTCAAAAAAAATGTCTAAGCACTCGGGGATTTATAATTTAGGTAGTGGCGTAGCGCGATCATTTAACGATTTGGCATTAAATACTTATAGTGCGATGCAATTGTCGCCACAAATTAAATATATCGATATGCCAGAAAATATTCGCGGTCAGTATCAATATTACACTTGTGCCGATATGACGAAGCTTCATTCGATCTTACCAGATTTTAAATTTACCACTCTCGAAGATGGAGTGTTTGACTACGTTCAAAAATATCTTTTGCACCACGATGCGCATTTGGGTGATGAGCATGTCCTTTAAGGGCGGTATTAAAGAGGCTGCTAAACTTCTCATGGGGCTACTTCCCGAAAAAAGAATGAAAGTCTTGCGCTTAATGCAAAAAATAAATCCTCAACTTGCTTTGCAAATTGGAGACAACCTTTACGAGATCAATGATATTTTGCGTTTGGAAACAAGAAGTTTTAATGAGCTTTTAAAATCGGTGGCAATTATTGACCTCGCCCTTTCCTTTAAACTTTCCACAGAAGAAGATAAGAATTCCTTACTTAAGAGGTTGCCCAAACTCAATCAACAAGAATTTAACGAAGTTTTATATGAACACAAAGTATCAAAAGATAAGGTCTTATTGGCCCAAAGTAAAATTTTAAAAATACTTGGAGAGCAAATTGACTCTGCCGTTTGGTTTTTTGAAAATTCTGACCGAGTTTAAACTTTATCTTTAATTATTTTCTTGGAAATTAATTTCTTGGAAATTATTTTCGAGTTCTTGATTATTATTGAAACTTTGAGTGGAGATTTTTTCATTCAAATCATCATCATTTTTTACTTCTTCATTAATTTCTTCAAGTGGATCAGAAGTCATTTGTTGTATAGGCTCGAGAGACATTTGATTAGATTCGGAAGGATTTTTAATGCCTCTTAAAATTTGTGAAATTTTAGATTGTCGCTTGAGGACATAACTAGATGGCCTATTGATTCGAAACTTTATAGGGTTTGGTAGAACTGAGGCCATGAGTGAAGCTTCACTTAGGGTGAGGTCTTTAGCATTTTTTTGAAAATACTTTTTAGCTGCCGCTTGCACGCCGTAGATACCAGGTCCTAACTCAATGGAGTTTAAATAATGTTCAAGAATTTTGTCTTTTGTCCAAAAAATTTCTATTAAAATTGTGAAGTAAGTTTCAAGTCCTTTTCTTATGAATGAACGCGAAGGGTAGAGGAAAAGATTTTTGGCCGTTTGCTGACTTATAGTACTGGCCCCTCGTTTTCTTTTACTTTTTTTATTGTGTTCTTGGGCTTTTTTAATCGCTTCAAAGTCAAATCCCATATGCGAATAAAATTTGCCGTCTTCAGATGCGATAACGGCGAGCTTTGACCACTTTGAGATTTGTTTAAATGGTATCTTTTCAACTTGGATTTCTTGTTTGTTGTCCCACTTTTTAATTAGCATATAAAGTGAATAGGGAGGACTTATAAATGTATAGAAGATCACCCATACGATAGGGAAAATAATGACGGTCAGAAAGCTAAACTTTAAAAGCATTAAAACTTTTGGGATGAGATGTAGTATTTTTTTTGATTCTATTTTTTTAATTTTAGCTGTCATGATTTTGTTAATTTTAAAATGCTTCAAAAAATGGAAGTCCTACAGAGAGGCCGGCCATTGAAACATGTTGACCTTTGTAATTCCAATGGATGTAATTGATCTCATAGAAAACTTTACCTCCAAAGCGTATCCATGAATTAATATATTGATCTTCACCTGTCGAGAAAAACATTCCGTAGATTAGATTTTTATTTTCTAAACCAAAGGCATGCTTATAAATCACTTCGAAGCCTTGGGGGAAAATGGTTTGATAAAAAATTTTATCTTGGGGGTTGAATTTGTAGTGAATACCTTGAAAACCTAGCAAGGTATTAATAATAATTCTTTGATCAAACAGCATGGCAAGATCGTAAGAAAAGTAAAGTCCTGAGTTGTTAAAAAATGTATGAGAAGGAACTAAAGCATCAAAAGCTTTGATGGAGGACATTTCTGTGAGGTCAATCTTAGCGTAGAGCATAAAGCTCGGGGCCCATGTGTTGGGCTTTTTTTGTTGCTCGTTTCTCGAATAATAGAGATAAGGTCCAAAACCAAACGCCGTTTTTAATCGACTTAGCTTCTTAGGCAGTGACAAGGATAATTTTAATTTATTGGAAGTTATTAGTTGGTTGCTAAAATCTACACTTCCACTGGTTAATAGACTTGTTTGAAATTCAGTTGAAGGCCTCTGAATGGTTCGACCACTTAAAGTTACTCGAAGTTGTGGTTTTCGTTTTAATAGGCTACCCACTTCATTTAGTTTGCATGAGAGTGAGGTATAGTGAGAGAGTTCCTCTTCTAAAACTTTTAAGTGATAGGGAAGGCAAGAGTAATCAATATTTAATTTTTCAGATTTACCGAGCGATTGATCATCGACACTTAGCTGATAATTTTCGGAATCATTAATAATTTTGATTTTAACTTTTTCATCATTATCGATTTGATAAAAAAGATCAGCGACAAAAAATGCATTGTCACTATCCCTAGTGTAGGCTTGTATAAATTGATCTTTATATTGAAGGCTAAAATTTTTTTGTGCTTCCACTTTTAAATGCACAAAGGGATGGAGAGCATTGTTGGATTCGTTTCTTTCCCAGTAGACTTGATTTGTGACATAGGATGCTCTTGCTATGCTGGGGAGCTTGCTCACTAACTTTAGACCTTTGATCCCTTGGATAGAGCGCCCTTCGATTTTATACCAATGATCACTTGTTGTCGCAATTATTAGTGGAGATGACATGATGATAAGTGCAGCTAGAAACTTGAACATTATTGCCTCATTCGCCTTTTTAGTTGAGGAGCTTGATTCAAATTTTCAACTTGCATTTTAACCGCACTTTTTTCCTCGACAGGGAGTAATGTGGGATCGCCCGAAGCGATAGTTGATTTCTCTAAATACTCCATTTCCTGCATTAATATGAGGGCTACGCGCTCTATATTTTCATCTTTGGTCTTAATTTCGATGGCCTGGGCCATAAAAATAGTTAAAAAGAGGGGAATAGATAGGAATTTCGTTTTGGGCCCCATGTTCAATTCAGTCCTGTTCGATTATAAGTATCTAGATATTTTACCTTCAATTTAATAAATTGCAAAAAGAGTGGTCATTTTGACCGCTTAAATACAAAAGCAAGAACATAATTAATGAGCTTTATGAGTATACATCCCGATCTTTTAACTCTTTCTTACGACTATCACCTTCCAGCTGAGTTGATTGCCTCTAGGCCAATTGAAGGGGAACGGCATAATGCTCGACTCATGATTTACGATCAAGCTAGCAACGAAGTTACTTTTGATATTTTTAAGAATTTAGATCGATATTTACCCGCTAAAAGTACTTTGTTTTTTAATCAAACTAAAGTTTTTAAAGCGCGAATTTTCGCTCAAAAGATATCGGGGGGGCAGGCCGAAATATTTTTTCTTTCCCCATATCCTGAACAAATTGTGAGTCAAATTAAAAGTTATCGAGTCATGATTAAATGTCGCGGGAAAAAAAGCAAGGGCGATCAATTTATCGTTCAAAATGAGCAAAATAAATTTCTGCTCACCATTGAAAGTTTGCATTCTGATGGTCAATTTTCGATTACTCTTAATCGCGACATAGATAGTGAGTTTTTTAAAAAATTTGGCGCTATTCCTATTCCTCCATATATTCGTAAAGGTCACTCAGATTTATTAGATGAAGTTTCCTATCAAACTACTTTTGCTCACGACTCTTTTGCTGATTCTGTAGCCGCACCGACTGCTGGACTTCATTTTTCAACTGACCTTCTACAGCAACTTAAAAATAAAGGGCACGATCTGCAATTTGTTAAATTGAATGTTGGGGCAGGCACTTTTAAAAATGTTGAAACGGAATGGATTTATGAGCATCAGATGCATGAAGAGGAGTATCTCGTTTCTGCGAGTGTTTATAAAGCATTTGAAAATGCATCATTTAAAGTTGCAGTGGGAACGACAACACTTCGTGCACTAGAGAGTTTAACAAAGAGCAAAGCACCCCTCGATCAACTCAATCGGACAAATATATTTTTACACCCTGGAGTTGAAGTTCACTCAATCGACGCTTTAGTCACTAATTTTCATCTTCCTAAGTCGAGTTTAATAATGCTGGTTTCCGCGTTAATTGGCCGTGAGAAAACGCTTGAGTTATACCAATTGGCGGTTGCTTCCAAGATGAGATTTTTTTCTTATGGAGATGGAATGTTAATTTTAAGATCCCAAAAATTTAACAAAAATATTAATGAAATTTGATATTAAATATAATTAAAAATAGAGATGAAAATGGATCATTCAAAAACAATGTATCGCTTGATTAAGCAAGATAAATTGGCCAGAGCAGGTGTCATAACCACAGCACATGGGGAAATTAAAACTCCCATTTTTATGCCAGTTGGAACAAGAGCAACTGTTAAAACAATGTGGAATGAGGATTTAGTGGAAATGAATGCCCAAATTATTTTGGGAAATACCTATCATCTTTATTTACGTCCAGGTCATGATTTAATTGCACGCATGGGAGGTCTCCACAAATTTATGTCTTGGGATCGTCCGATCCTAACCGATTCAGGTGGCTATCAAGTTTTCTCTTTATCTTCCATGAATAAAGTATCTGAAGAAGGTGTTCTCTTCTCCTCTCATCTCGATGGTTCTAAGCATTTAATAGGTCCTGAAAAATCAATGGAAATTCAAAAAGCACTTGGCTCAGATATCGTGATGAATTTTGATGAGTGTCCAGCTCTGCCGGCGACGAAAGATCGTTTGCGAGAAAGTATGGAGCTCACCCTGCGTTGGGCGAAGCGCTGTCGCGATTACCCACTTCAAAATCATCAACATCTTTTTGGAATCATTCAAGGTGGATTGCACTTAGATTTAAGAAAAGAATGTTTGGAAAGATTGCGCGAAATAAATTTTGAAGGTTATGCACTTGGAGGACTTTCAGTTGGGGAAAAAAATGATGAAATGGTGCAATTGTTAAACGACTTTGCTCATCAGATGGACGCTCAAAAACCTCGCTACCTGATGGGGGTTGGAAAACCTCTAGATATTTTAAATGGAATACGCGCTGGGATTGATATGTTTGACTGCGTATTACCCTCCCGAAATGCTCGCAATGGTCAATTCTTAACTTGGCGCGGACCACTTAATATTAAAAAAGAAAGATTTAAAGAGGACCCCTTGCCACCCGATCCCGATTGCGATTGCAGTGTTTGTCAAAAATATTCGAGATCCTACATTCGCCATCTTTATACCGTGGGAGAATATCTTGCTGGTAATCTTATCACCTATCACAACTTACATTTTTATTTAAAACTTACTGAGCGGGCGCGCGAAAACATTCTATCTCATTCGTTTGACGAGTTTTATGCTCTGTTTTATAAATCATACACATCCCAAGAGTGGAATTAACAACAAATTATTGCGAGGAACTTTTATGTTTAAGAAATCACTTTTCACATTTTCAACTCTAGTACTTTCTCTGTCGCTTTTTGCCGAAGCAAAAAGTGAAGGTACTCAAAATACGATGATGCAATTTTTACCACTATTAGTAGTTTTTGTTATTTTTTACTTTTTAATGATCCGTCCACAAAAAAAGAAATTTGAAGAAGAGAAAGAGATGCTATCTAAAATTCAAAAGGGCGATGAAGTTTTTACGAAAAGTGGAATTATTGGAACGATCACAGGATTGACAGATAAAGTGGTCACTTTAGAGTCAACTGAAGGAGTCAAGATTAAACTACTTAGAAGCCAAATCGGTGGTTTGCTTAAAACTGTGTTAGAATAATAGAGATAGCTTGATTATTTTTTAGACAGGTCTTGATGTTTAATATTTTATATTGATCATCCGATGAATTGATAAAAGAATATCTTGTTTGATTGGTTGTTTTAAGGAGTATTTATGTTTGGATTAGGTGCTGGTGAATTGTTTTTGATTTTTGTTATAGCCTTATTATTTTTAGGCCCTAAAAAACTTCCAGAACTAGCGAAAGGTATTGGACAAGCGATGAAAGAATTTCAAAAGTCTCGCGATGAAATTATTAATGAGATGAATAAGCCAGCGGCTACACCGACTCTTCAATCAGATGAAAAGAAAACTGATGTTATTGCTCAAGTAGTAACTTCAGAGGATTCGCATAAGGTAAAACAGTCTTAAATTGAAGGAATCAGAAATCTAACTTGCAGAAAAGACTTCCTTTCAACTATAATTTTTTCTGAATGAAAAAAGTATAGTGCTTTTGAAAGGGAGTTTTTTTGATGAAAACCAATTGGTGGGTACGTTTTTCTGCCCTCATGTTCTTTGTATTAATGTCCATACTCGTGCTTCTACCAACTGTTGTTCACTTAAAGGATAACAGCTACTACCCAATTAAATCCAAAATTAATCTTGGCCTTGATTTGCAGGGTGGTCTCTATATGATTATGGGGATTGATTTTAAAAAAGTTTTTAAAGACGAGGTGGGGACTTATGTACGAAAAATCGAAAGTCTTTTAAAAGATCAAGATATTCAAATGTCTACCTTGGATTACAATTTAGCCGATGACACTGATCCTAAGCTGGCATTTAAAATTTCAACACCAGCTAGTATGGAAAAGGCGAAAGCAAAAATTAAAGAGTATTTTTCTGGTTTAATTCGCATCACTAATGAAGGGCCCGATACACTAGAGATTGCCCTCTCTTCAACACTTAAAAAGCAAATTGAAGAACAGTCCATTGGTAAATCAATCGAAGTTATTCGCAATAGAATAGATGAATTTGGTGTGACTGAACCAGAGATACTTGCTCAGGGAATGGATCGGATCGTCGTGCAACTTCCAGGGGTAAAAGATATTGATCGTGCAAAAGATCTCATAGGTAAAACAGCAAAGCTTGAATTTAAAATTGTGAATTCTGCTTCTGCTAATGAATTAGGTACATGGCTTGCGAAAGTAAAAGCAGCCAATATCACCTTTAAAAAAGGTGACCGTTTCTCAGACTATTTAAAAAATGTGAATGATTTTTTAAAAGCAGACTTACCAGAGGGGCATGAAATTGCTTTTGAAAGAATAAAAGGTCAAACGGCTCAAGAAGGGGAAGAGAATTTAATTCCTTATCTCGTTGAATCAAGTCCTCGCTTAACTGGTGATGATTTGTCTGATGCACGTGTAGATATTGATCAACAAAATAATAATCCATATGTCTCTTTAGAATTTAAACCTCAAGGAGCAAAAAGATTTGAAGTCGTGACGGGAGAAAATATAGGTAGACAATTGGCCATCGTTCTCGATGGTAATGTTTATTCCGCTCCACAAATCAATAGCAAAATTGCTGGTGGAAGGGCACAAATTACTCTCGGCCAATCTGGTGATTTTAACCGCAAAATGTCTGAAGCTAAAGATCTGGCACTTGTTTTAAGAGCAGGAGCATTGCCTGTACAGCTGGACTTTTTAGAGCAAAGAACGATCGGGCCTAATTTAGGTGCTGATTCGATCGACAAAGCTAAAACAGCTTCTATTGTGGGTTGCTTATTAGTATTTATTTTTGCCATTTTTTACTATCGCTTTTCAGGAGTAATTGCTGTTGCAACACTTTTACTTAACGTTTTATTTACCATGGCGATTTTAATTGGTATGGAGGCGACATTGACACTTCCTGGGATTGCAGGGATTGCACTGACAGTCGGGATTGCAGTGGATGCGAATATTATTATTTTTGAAAAAATTCGCGACGAAATTAGAAAAGGTATTTCGGGACAAAAGGCATTCGAGGCTGGTTATACACAAGCTCTCTGGACAATTCTCGATGCAAACATAACGTCAATCGCCGCTGGTATTTGTTTGTTAAATTTTGGATCAGGCCCTATTCGCGGTTTTGCCGTAACATTCTTGATCGGATCTGTGGTCACTGTTTACACAGCTTATTACGGTTCAAAGATTTTATTTGAACTTTATATGAATAAAAATCGATCTAAAGAAATCTCAATTTAATATTTTATAAAAAAAGGATAGGCCATGATTGAATTAATTAAACACGGAACAAAATTTGATTTCGTTGGAAAAATAAAATACATCACTACATTTTCGATCATCTTAATGATGGTCGCCCTTTACGGTATTTTCACTAAAATGAATTACGGAGTCGATTTTAGAGGGGGAGCAGAAATTCAAGTTAAATTTGAAAAAAACTACTCGATGGAAGAACTTCGCTCGAGTCTGTCTGATGCAGGTTTGAAAGGAATTTCAGTTCAGACGATTGGCGATGATAAAGAAAATACGGTTCTCATAAAAGTACAAGCTGAGGAAGGTCAACTAAATGCCATTTCAAATAGTGTTGAGTCGACTTTATCAACACGTTTTGCCGATAATAAATCTGATCTTCAAAAAATCGATATCGTCGGACCTAAAGCAGGAGCAGAGCTTCGATTGTCGGGAATTAAGGCCATGTTATGGGCGATTCTTTCGATTATGATCTACCTTGCGATACGTTTTGACTTTCGATATGCCCCCGGTGCGGTCGTTTCTCTATTGCACGATGTAGTTGTAGTTGGTGGGATTGTTGCTTTTTCTGGTTTTGAGTTTTCACTTCAAACAGTAGCGGCGATGCTTGCCATTATTGGTTATTCTGTCAACGATACTGTTATAGTCTACGATCGTATTCGCGAGCATGAAGAAAATGACAAAACTCATTCTAAAACACTTCGACAGCATATCAATGAAGCGGTTAACGATACTCTTTCGCGCACTGTTCTTACCTCGGGTGCTACACTTTTAGTATCTGCATCAATGTTCTTTTTCGGTGGTGCTGCAATTAAAGACTTCTTTTTTGCGATGTCGATTGGGATATTGTTTGGAACTTATTCGTCAGTTTATGTCGCTGCTTCTGTTACAATTCTAGCGGACGATTTGATGAAAAAATATCAAACACCAAAAAAGTCATCTTTAAAAAAAATACAAGCTTAGTACTTTTTTTGGATTAATTGATGTTCAGAAAAAATTTTCAAGTTAAGTCGCAGTTTGCAATTAATGTTTTTCTGTTAATTGCGACTGTGATTTTGAGCACTCATCCTTTGCTTCTTGCTGAAGATGAAACCCAAACTTTAGAAAATGAAATTGAACTTCTCGCAAATAATCATCATAATCTGCAATCAAAATCGATTTCGAAATCTCCAAAAAATAATGAAAAAAGTATGTTGCAAGGAGATTATGCTGCAGGCCTAAAGCTTGCTCTTGAACCACTTCGTCGACAGTCACCACAAAAACTAAAATCCGACTTAAAGGAAAAAGCTCAGGAAGATGCTTTGCTTTTAAAATTAGTGGAAGGATGCCCAAGTTGTATTGATTATTTTATTCTTTTAATTAAAGATGATCATGCTCTTTATAATTTAACAGATATTTTAAAAGATAAAACAAAGCTTAAATATTTTCTTTTTTGGATGTTGATGACCATTATATTTGGTTTTATTTTGAATTTTTTTACGAGTGGCTTTTCTAATTCGCTCTTTCAATCTTTAATTCTTTTTATCGTTAAGCTAATTATCGTAAATGCATTAAGAATTTATATTATTCAATTGTATTATGCGGTTGAAATTAAGGCCTTTGTCCAACTTACCTATAAGTTTTTGTTAACGAAATTTAGCTTTTAGGCACGCAGCCAATTCTTTTATCGGTGGTGATTGTTCCATTTCCATAACTAGGAGAGTTCCCCTGAAGAGCGTTGTATTTTTTTACTCGGTAGAGAGTGTTTCCAGCATTTTGTAATGGATCAGTATCACTAAAAGGCCAGTAGTAATAAATATCCTTATTATGCAATGAGGTTTTGTGGCTAATTTTTATTTTGAGTCCGGATTCGTTGATGTAAAAACCATAATTTAATAGCTTTGACTCTGTAATAAACATCGTTCCATAAACTTGAGTTGGGTTATTAGTTCCATTCGTCAAAATATCGGGAGTGTCTTTTTCTGCAATATATAGGCCTTCAGTTTCACTCATGTAGGATTTAAGAATTTTAAAGAGGGGGACCGAGCTATTAAATTCGGTCGCAGTTGGACAATAAGCAAGTCCTAGCGCATCGACAAAGGGGGTCAGCATATAGCCTTGATCGACGACACTCGTTGAAACAGATCCTGCATTTGTCAGATTTGGCATATTGGCAAATTTGAGTAAAGAGAAGTAGGTCTTATTTTCAACTATGTTATATTCCTGCTTCATTCTTTTTTGAATTTCTTGGTGTATGTTTAATGTTTGTGTGCCACTGATGGTTTGAAATCGCACATCGCTTTGACTCCACAATCCAAAATGTTTAAATATGAGCTGCAAGCGAGGAAAAGATGCATTATCTTTAAATCCAAATGCCGCCTCATCATGACATACGACTTGTGATTCGCCACTTGATAAGGTTGAGGCTATTGTTCCAGGGCGATTGTCTAGAGGATAATAATAGTAGATTTTTGCCATGTTCGTTCGAGTAATTTGGCCATTTGTGACTGTTCCACCATAAGTAAAACATGTGTACTGATTAATGGGCATGATGGCGATTGTCGAGGTTGAAATGACAGTGTCTGGATCAATTCTTTTAATGACAAATGCATCAGATGAAGATTGTGTACCTGTATTACTTTCGATCAGCTTTAATTGGTAAGGAGAATTAAAATTTGTTAGTAATGATAGATCGGCGGTAAAACTATTATTAGATTTTGAAATATTGACAGGAATATTATCAATGGTTGTGTCTCCATCTGTTGCAGATAGCAGACAACTTGGTTTTGAGTTTTCTTGTGCCAATTGAACATTACAAAAATTATAGAGATTTTTAAAAACCGTATTGTTTAATATTTTATTACCTAAAGTTACATTGACATAGAGGGTTGGAGTTGAGGTGATCGATTTAGAGCTACAAAAACTTTGACAGTCGTTTTCAATATCAGCTTTACCATTGAGACAACTACAATAGCTAGAAATAAAAATTTGGTCTTGGGGACGAATTCCTTCATTGTCCTTTATACAAACATTTTGAGCACTAGAAATAAGATCTAGAATGGTCTGACTTTTACCAACCTTAAATAACGTGAGTTCTTCATTCGAAGCTTCGTGATAACCAGTTGAACAACTTTGAGTGCAAGAATAAGTTTCTGATGCTAGAGTTAAAAATTGAGTTTTAGCGCATTTATTTTGAGTTGAATCATCAATGACTGCTTGATCAATGACCCGCGGTCTACTTCCACTACCGGCATCATTTATACATGATACGATTGCAAACATGAGAAGAAGTAATTGGAGTAAGGGACTCCTATTTAGACTTACTTTAAAATTGATTTTTCTAATTAGAACCATTTTCTCATCTCACAAGCTTATACAACTAAAAAACAGCAACAAGTTATACTCCACACAGTTTAATTTCCTAGTATTGAAAATTAAAAATTACTTGTATGCCAAGATTCAGCTATTAAAGTGAATCGTTGTAGGTATAATCCTAATTCACTTATCGATGTTATTTAAAAAGACCTTAATCTCGCAAAGAGAATTATTCTCCTCCGAAAATGATTACAAAGTGATAAATTTTTTACCTCCAAGCTTTGATCATATTATCTCTTATGAACAACATGTTTTTCCGACTTAAACTACTTAAAACTGTAATCAGAGAATTTATGAATATTTAGAGCGTATTAGATACTTCTAATATGAGGATTTTTAAATATTAAATGCCATTATTTTGTGGCAAGTGTAACTCGAAGAAGCTCGAGGAGTGAAGAATACAAAAAAACAATTTGTGTATAAGTAGTAGAGTGAATGGGTCTGGTATGCTGTGGTGGTTTTGAGAAAAATTGTATTTTTTGTTTGCATTCATGTAGTGCCTTGAACAATTCACTTAAAAAAGAGTCTTAGGGATACATGTATTGGTCATCTTAAATTTTCAATCTATGAATATTATATTCCACACAGTTTAATTTTCAAGTATTGAAAATTAAACATTACCAATGACTTGTATGCCTAGATTCAGCTATTAAAGTGAATCGTTGAAAGTATAGCAATGAGGTTTATGGTTTGGGTCAATATTTTATTGGTTAAGGTGAAAAAATTTCCAATTGTATTAAAATTATCCCATTTATTTAAAAACTTTGTATAATTAAAAAGACTTGCATGTCTGGAATCATTTTCTATGTAATTTGATCGAGGCATTAATTATAAGATTGAAGGAGTAATCAAAATGACAAAAGCTGATTTAATTGATGCCTTAGAAAAAATGGCCAATTTAACTCACAAACAAGCTGAAACAATTGTAAACATTACTTTCGAAAGTATGATTAAAGCTTTGTACGAGGATGAAAGAATCGAAATTAGAGGATTTGGCTCTTTTGCGAATAGAAATTACAAGGCTTATGAGGGAAGAAATCCAAAAACTGGAAAAATTGTCAAAGTACCACCAAAGAAAGTTCCTTTTTTTAAAGTTGGTAAAGAGTTAAAAGAAATGGTTGATGAAGGTAAAGATAAATTTGTTATTAGAGAAGCATAATGATGAAGCAAATAATAGTTGTTATTTTTTTTACTTTATCGATGCCCTTAAAATCGGCGCTTCAGTCAAAAGGATTAGTCGATAAGTCTGCATTTTTAAATCTTCATTTCTATGAACAAAAAATGCAGATTGAGTTTCTGGCCTATGGTTCAGACTTTGGATTTACTGTACTTCCCGACAATGAAGCAGATAAAAAAAAATGGTGGGACATAAAAAAAATGTGGGAACAAGAACTTTATAAGCAAGTGTTTCTCACTGACCCAAGTTTAGTTTGTAAGATGCATTACGGAGTTTTATCTTTAGAAAAAGATCAATCTAAACCGAGACTGTTAGTTAGTTATTCGGGTGAACTTGTCTGTGCCAAGTCTTTATTGGGGTCCAAAATGTCTCTGGCCATCATAGAGAAGTTTCCAAGCTTAAAGAAAATAAAAATAAAGTTATCTCCCGCAAATACAGAGCTAATTTCTACGAAACCACTCGATCAAATTTCTCTATGATTTAATTTTCAATACTTGAAAATTAAATTGTGTGGTGTATAATTATGATAAAATAAAATGAGTTGTCTTAATTGTGAGGGGAATAAATTGTTTCTTGTTTGTGTCTTAATTTCTCTTACTTACTCATTTAATATTTTATCCATTGTTAATTTAAATTTTTCTGACATTCCATCTAAATCTCAAATAACTTCCAAGCTGTCTAAAGATGAAAATTTCTTGTTTCTTCATTATTTAAAAAAGCAAGATAGGGAAGAGTTAAGTCATTACTTTGACAAAACACAAGCTTCACATCGCGACATATACCAGTCGTTTCGTGTCTTACAATATATTGATCAATTAGAAGGGAATAATGGCCATGAAATGAGTAAGGGGACTTATCAATCGATGGTGCAAATGCGCGAGCGTGCATCTAGAGATTTTTACCAACGTTTACATTTATATTTAAGTCAAACGCAATCGAATTTAATTTATCTTTCTGATTTCCATTCAATTAAAAGTTTAGCGCTTGAAAATTCATCATTAAAATTGGAGCTGATTAAACTTTTAGGTCTTCAAGAGTTTTCCAAACTCGACCTCTCCCGCGATTTTATTAAAAAACTTTAAGTCTATTTTTTATGGGCCGATTGATAGCCTTCGAGTTTTAATTCATTAAGCTTGGGTGATAGTTCGAGCTTTTTGATCTCCTCGAAGTTTTCTTCGGAAAGGATGTATGATTTTCCGCTGATTTTTTTGGTGCGCCCTGTTCTTCCAATGCGATGGATATAGGATTCCTTATTTTGTGGGATTTCTGCATTAATCACAGAAGTGAGATGCGAGATATCGATGCCTCTTGCTGCTACATCGGTTGCGACCAGGAAGGAAATATCCTTATTCTTAATTTTTTCAATCACGCGCTTTCGTTCCAGTACACTTAAGTCCCCGTGAATAAGTCCCACCTGATATTTTGAAGCTTTTAAATTTTCATAGATCGTTTGTGCGGCAACTTTGGTATTGGAAAATATAATCGCCGATTTGATTTTTTCTTTTTTTATTAGAAATTTTATAAAATCGAGTTTTTCTTTGCGGCTAATTTTTAAATAGCACTCATCGATGGTATCTTTAGATTTATTGGCATCGATGTTGATCGTCATGGCATCGGGGATATAAGTGCCGATGAGGTCTTCCACTTCAGCATTTAGCGTCGCAGAAAAAAGACAGCGGCAAGCATTGGGATTGACCGCTTGAAAGATATGGTCGAGCTGGGCCCTAAACCCCATATCCATCATGGTATCGCCTTCATCTAAAACGATATAATCTAATTCTTGTAATTGTAAAAATTCTTTGATCACTAAGTCTTCGATGCGTCCTGGAGTCCCCACGACTACATGTTGGCCTTTTTTTAAATCTCTGGCCTGTTCGTTGATATTTTGTCCTCCCAAAATAAGCGTGCTTAAAAGAGTCGTGTTGCGACAAAGTTTTTTTGTTTCTTCTGTGATTTGTCTGGCGAGTTCTTTGGTTGGTGCAAGGATTAGGACGGAGGGATTTTTCTTGGGATTATTTTTGATGTTTTCTAAAATGGGAAGCAAATAGGCATATGTCTTTCCCGATCCAGTTTCGGAAAGACCGATGAGATTTTTTCGGGCCAACAAAGTTGGGAAAGATTGAATTTGAATAGGGGTAAAGTTTACAATTTTTAAACGAGCGAGATTGTTTTTTAAATGTTCGTTAAAGAGATCAAATTCTAAAGCTTGGTTCATGTTGTCCCTTATTTTTGGTGAGTGATTTGAAAAGAGTGGTGGATTTTTTGGTCGTGAAAATCCTTGGGGATAGTTTGCGATGTCGTATTTTTTATATTGTATTGGGGGAGCAATGCGAGCTCGCACTTAAAATCTCTTTTATTGTTGGAGAAATATAAACAACCTTCGGGATGAAGTAGTTGCATACACATGTCGATCAACCCCACGTGATCTTTTTGAATATCAAAATCTGCATCCATTTTTTTAGAATTTGAAAAAGTTGGCGGATCTAAAATTATCAGATCAAAAAGAGGTCTGGGGGTAAGTTTTATCGTCTGGTCGAGAAATTCAATCACATCTTGATTTTTAAAACTATGAGCTCCCATGGAGATTTGATTGAGTTTAAAATTGTTTTTGCACCATTCGAGATAGGTGTGTGAAAGATCCACGCTGGTCACACTTTTAGCACCACCACAAGCTGCGGAAACAGAAAGAGATCCGGTGTAGCAAAACAAATTTAAGACTCGCTTATCGCGACAAATTTTTTGTAATGTTTTTCTAAAAGGCCTGTGGTCTAAAAAAAGTCCCGTATCCAAATAAGTAGTTAAGTTGACTTCAAATTTTAATGGCCCCTCGCGAACGATCAGCGATACGTCCTCACCCTTTGATTTTTCGTATTGTTCATTTTTGTGATCAAACGAGCGTCTTTCTTTGATAATGATCTTATCGCACTCAATTTTGAAATCTTCTTTTAAACAATCAACAATATAATCTAAAAAGTGCGACTTGTGTTCATCGATCACGTGATGTGTCTTTTTGTAGATAACTGCGTAATCACCATAGCGGTCGATGATATAGGGAAATTCTGGAATATCGCGATCGTAGAGTCGGTAGGCTTCGATCTGTTCCGATTGAATCCAAGATTTTCTAAGCTTGAAATTTTTGATGAGACGATTTTTTATAGTAGTTTTTTGATTTTCCATGTGATTCTTTTTTCGCTCCTTGAGAAGAGCGCTGCTTTTGAGATTGATTTTTATGTTTATGTCGATGTTGGGCCTTAAAGCCAGAAGGACTTTTTGGCCGATTTTCTTTTTTTATGATGGTCTCTAGATCGTCGTTGTGAAAGCGAATACAGTAAGCACCGAGCTTTAAGGTAATGTCGGGATTAACTTTCTTATGAATCCCGTAGGTCTCAAAAGCCACCATTGGATAGCGATTGACAATTTTTTGTAAGGGTTCTTTGGTGACAAATTCTAAGTGCTCGAGACCCGATTTGTAAGCCTTCTCTTCTTTAGGAGCTGGCAACTCGATCATGGGAATACTTCTATTTTTATAAACGATCGCCTGATGAAGTTTAAATGTCGAAATTGGTCTACCATTAATTTCAGCTTCAGTGAGCAAGTGACCTAAAGGACTTAAAAGGTTTTTAACTTCTTCATATTCATTTAATGTTTCCACTCGATAACAGAGGTGATCGACGGGCAATTTTTCTACATCTAAATCGATATCTTCGATCATGGCAAAAACACTATCGAGAAAGATATCGTAGTCGCCAATAATTTTTTTTAATTCATCCATTATTTATAATCCGAGTTTTTGTAAAATTCTACTTTGGGGTTTTTTTCCATGACTAATTTAAGGTCCCACTCCGAGCGGAGGGTGAAACATATTCTTTTTTTATTGTCGTAACTTATGTTGTGCGAATTTTGTTCAATGAACTGCTGCTGCTCTTTTTCATTTTGAAATTTAAGCCACCGGACGCCAACAAAAGAATAAGGCTCGTAATCGGCAAGCACATTGTATTCGTCTTCTAGGCGATATTTAACAACTTCAAATTGGAGCGCACCGACGGCTCCAAGAATTTTTTCCTGGGTGGTATGTCGAGTAAATAATTGCACCGTTCCTTCTTCCGAAAGTTGTTGCAGACCTTTTTCCAATTGCTTTCCTTTCATCGGATCTTTTAATAAAACTTTGTTAAAAATTTCCGGGGCAAAACATGGGATGCCAGTAAATTGATATTTTGATTTTTCAGTAAAAGTATCGCCAATTTGAAATTTTCCAGTATCAAAGAGCCCGATAATATCCCCCGGGTAGGCGACTTCGGTAATTTCTCGATCTTGAGCTTGAAACATAAGGGGGGCAGCGATTTTTAATTCTTTGTCCGATCGCACGTGATAAATTTTTTGATGGCGTTCAAATTTACCCGAACACACGCGCAAGAAAGCGATGCGATCGCGGTGCTTTTTATCCATATTGGCCTGAATTTTAAAAATAAATCCTGTGAACTCTTTGTCATCGGGTGAAATTGTTTTTACGACAGAGTCGGATTGATAGGGCGCGAGTAGGACATCTCTTTTTTTCGGGCCGGGGGCCATCTCGGCTAAAATATCGAGAGTTTCTTTTACGCCAAAGTTATTTAAGGCCGAACCAAAAAAGACGGGAGATTGAATCCCGTGGAGATATTCTTCTGCACTAAAATCGCCGATCAGGGTTTCGACTAATTCCAACTCTTCTTTAAGTGTTGTCAGTAATCGATCGCCTACAAAACTTAAGACCTCGGGAGAATCCAAATTTTGTGCATCGATGGTGTGGGGATGAAAGGGATCGCTGGCATCTTTAAAACTTGTAATTTTTTTTGTTCTTAAATCGTAAACACCTTTAAAGTCTGTCCCGGAGCCAATGGGCCAGGTCATGGGGACGCATTGGATGTTGAGAATTTTTTCTACGTTTTCTAGTAACTCAAAGGGATCCATCGCTTCGCGATCGTACTTGTTCATAAAAGTGACGATGGGTGTATCGCGCATGCGACAAACTTCCATGAGCTTGATTGTTTGCGCCTCGACTCCTTTGGCAGAATCGATCATCATTAGTACCGATTCGACGGCGGTGAGTGTGCGGTATGTATCCTCGGAAAAGTCCTTGTGTCCGGGGGTGTCGAGTAAGTGCATGGCCCTATTTCCGTAGGGAAAACTCATGACAGATGAGGAGATCGAAATTCCTCTTTCTTTTTCCAACTCCATCCAATCGGACTTAGCATAATTGCCATCTTTTGCTTTAACTTTTCCTGTCTCGCGAATGACTTGACCAAACCACAACAATTTTTCAGTCATCGTTGTTTTACCCGCATCGGGGTGAGAAATAATGGCAAAAGTCGCACGCGTGCTCTTATCTTCGAGGTTTTGATTTTCTGACATAAATGGCCTGTGATCGATGATTTATTTGATATGATTTAAAACTATCCAGAAAGCGCAGAAGTGTCAATTAAAAGCTTACGGAAGTGGAGAGTTTGGCGCCCTATGATATTTAAGATATTCATCTACTTTTTGCAAGTAAGCGCGAGTTAATTCTTGAGCGTAATCGTGCGAAATTCGACTAAAAAGCACCACCGCTCGGTAGAAAACCTCGGCGCGTTTTTGACAGTAATTAAACTCCAATATACTTGGAGCTTTTAAACATTCCGACTTTAAATCGAGTCGAAAGTTTTCGTTGCAAATTCTTGCTTTTGAATCGAGTTGGTAATAGCAACGATCGTGGGACATACATGCATTTTTAAAACTGTAGTGCTGATTTTTTGTTTTAAAAGCATCGTATGAACCCGGTGGAAAAAAATAAAGCGAACAGCCGTTGGGTCTTTTGACATAAGGGTAGTAAGGGAGCGATTCGTCAGCTTCGTTGTGACCTAAAAACTCACGCCAACAGGGAAGTTCGACTCCATCGACAGATCCGCAGTCTAGATTTTCTTGCGCCTGTAAATAAAGACTGCAAAATAAAAAACTGGATAATAAAAGGGATGAAAATTTATTCATCCCTTTATGTTATTTTTTTGATTAAAAATGAACAAGTTTTTTTTCTAGTTTACGATTCTGAAAGAAATGAAGTTGCAATTTGACGGGCGTCTTGGTCATTAACCGCTAAAATCACTCCATCTTCGGTAAGTGTGTTGTTAGCAACTCCTGCTTTTTGATTGATCGCCATCGCGAGCAAGGGAGACATTTGTCCTTTAGAAAGGTAATCAAGCGATGCCAATCGTAAATTTAATTCCAAAACTTTTTGACCCGCAACTTTTTTTTCCTTTTTCTTGTTGGCATTTTGTACATCGCTGGCTTTTTCGCTAAAAATTTTAGCCGTGTATTCCCCTTCTTTTGCCATGTCCAAGTACTCAACTAAGTTTTCGCCCGTTTTTTCCGCGGCACAATTTAAAAAATTTGAATAGCCTTCAGTGAGTTCGTAGCAATCAATCGCCGCAGTGGTCGATGCCGAAAGGGTTGCTCCGACAATGACTCCAGTTGTGGTTGAGAGAGCTGCTTCTCCCGTACTCGTCACTTCGCTTGAAAAAGTAGTACTCACGACTGCGAGTGCAGATACTCCTAAAATTTTAGGGTGTCTTTTGACCAAGTTTTGGAGGGAGTTAACAGCATCGTCAATATTGAATGAAAATGCCTGTGGGCTCATCATCATTGTTAAAAGAGGGAGAAGTAATAAAGATTTTTTCATGCCAGCATCCTTTGTTAGGGTTTTGTTTTTTGATTCTAAGGAGTTTTATTTAAAAAATCCTGCTACTGTATAATAAAGACCTGGCCGTCTATATTTTTGACAATGGGTATCTCTATAATTTGCAAAAAATTTAAAAGTTATCTATTGAATCAATCGATTGAAACGCTCGCGAACTTATCATTTTTGGCATTTAGCTTGCTAAGACTACTGTGAAGCAAGAAACCTGAGGTTGGCTTTGAGGTTGGTGACGATGAGAAATTTTCTATTATTATTTATTTTAACATTGTTAAGTCAATCGATTTTCGCTTTTGATTTTATGCATTGGATATCAGAAAAATTTGATAAATATTCGTCTGTTTACCTTCTAAATGATTCTAAAAAAATATCGCGCTCCTTGTTGCAAGAAAACTTAAATGAACATTTAAAGGAGCTCGATTTAAAACTTCCCCCGATCTTAAAAGAACTCTTGCGAGATAAAGTCACGATAGTTTTTGATGATTTAAAAACACCTTTAAATTCACTCAATGTTCAGTGCCATTTAAAAAATGTCCATTCGTTTAGAGGAATGCAAGAACGTAGAAAAAGAAGTCTGGTCGAATCTTATATTAACGGTCGGTATAAAATTATTTTAAATAGCGAGATGTTAAATCCTAAAAATGAAAGTACTTTTAAAGAAAATCCCAATTGCGGCCATCGCGATTTTAAATCATTTGTTCAAGGTGCAATAATCCACGCCTTAACAGAAATTTACTTACAAGAGATGCAAAAGCTCGAGCTTCCCAAGGTTACCGATCAGGCCTTATTTTTAAAATTTTCTGCTTTTAAGGAAGCGAGTGTGCTTGGATTAACTTCTGCCAATATTCGATCCTTGCGCGTCCCCGACATAGAAGAGCTAGTGAGTCCTTTTGATTATTTAAAAATAAATATGGAATATTTTTTACTCGACGAAAAATATCGAGAAAAAAGACCTATTATGTATGATATTTTATCTCGAGAGTTTCAATTTGTTCCTTTTCCTAAAAGTGACAATGCTTCGCCATTTTCTTATGTTCTCTTAAATTCCAATCTACCTAAGAAAAATTTAACTATTTTAAAAAAAATTGATCCGGCCAAAATTTATCGCATCGATTTTTTTCTCGCCGACTCGGGGGAAAATTTAATGAGCAATTGGGGGCATGCAATGATGAGGATCATTCTTTGCGCACCTAAGCGCGAGACCCCCAGTGCAAAATGTCTCTACGATAGAAGCGAGCACATCATTTTAAGTTTTAGGGCCAATCAGTCGGATATTGAACTGGACGCTCTCAAAGGCTTGATGGGGGACTATCCCGCGCGCATGCATCTCTATTCGCTGGATGAAACTGTTCAAGAGTATAATGTGAACGAAGGTCGCAATCTTTATGCTTATCCTTTAAAACTTTCAAATGAGCAGAAAAAAATCTTTGTGCAATACGTGTTGCAAAAATATTGGGGCATTTTAGAAAACTATACATTTTTATCGAACAACTGTGCCTCGGAGTTGCTCAACATTTTTGAAGTACTTTTTCCCCAAGTTAAATTTTCTAAAATTAAATCACCTTTTGGTCTGCGCGATGAATTATTAAAACGAAAAATAATCGAGTCGAAGCATTTAAACCATTTATTACAGGCCGGAGTTTCCCAAAATTATTTTGAGAGTGCCTTTTTTAAGCTCGATCAAAAATTTAATCGAGCGTCTCAAATTTTGTCCGATCGAGGAATTGTCCATGAGCATTCATTTCAAAATTACGTCGATCGGTCGAATCCCAAAGAAAGATACGATTTCATTAAAAATTTAGATCTAACACGTTTAAGTGACGAGGAGAGGTTTTATATTTTTGGGGTGCTGAAAAAAAACAGAACATTTAATCGCAAGTAAAATTCAGAAATTAAAAAGCGAATTGGTCATTGCTGAAAGTTTAAAGGATCAACCAAACGAAGCGATTGAAAAACCACTTCATGATTCAATGATCGAACAAAAAAAATATCAACAGCATCTTTTAGCTTTCTATCGCGGCATGGACGATCTTTTACCCCAAATTAAAGGTTACGGCCTTCCCACGAGCGATTCCATCGAACAAGTGATGGAGCTTTTAAAAAGCCGCCAGGTAAAATACAATCAAAATCAAACGAACGTCCGCGAATTTGAAAGCCAAGTGATAAATTTTAAAATCAGCGACGTCGAAGCAAGCCTAGTTGGCTCCAACGCCGTGACACGGTTAATTGAAGAGATGATACTTAAATAAGTTTTATCTTAAAGGAAAGTGCACTTCAACCTCCATAACGCGACGGCCGTTTTTAAGTGCAGTCTGCAGCGATGGAGTATTTTTCTGGGAGATAGTCCCCCATAAAAAAGTCGCGCGACCAACCAGTTTTTTAACCAACTCTCTTTGAATGTAAGCTCCATGGCCTTTTTTCGCGAAAGTCGCGGTATAAAATTTCCTCTAAAATGTAGGCACCAGATATTCCATAGTAGGGAGTAGGGAGGGCGGCGATTACTCCAGCACAAAGGCCATCGATAAAGATTTCAAAGCCCATATGATGAGCAACCGACTCTTTAAAATCTTCTATATCTTCTGCTTGCACTTCATGTTTTAAATAAGGAGTTGCTTGATGAAATAATTGATACTCTTCTAAATACTTAAGATAAAAATGATCGATGTTAAGTGGCTTAAGTTCAATCCTTTCTTTTATACTAGGGAGAGGATGACTAAGTATTTGATCGATGCAGCCGATGACAGTAAACCGATCAATAGAGTGCTCGCTCTTTATTTTTAAATGATGAAGTGGGAGTTTAATTTTAAATGAGAATGGATTGAATACGGCAAATTCTCGTTTTAATTGCATTGCCATTCTACTAATTATATCATCGCTTATTTCATAGTGGCTTGGATGAACTTCGATAAAGGGTTGAGATTTATCCAGACCTCGAAAGCGAATCCCGGCCATCATAAAATGTTCCTGGTCTAATTGAATGAGTCGTTCTTTATAATCATCGACTTTTGAATCTTTGATGTGAAAATAATTAAAGCGCTTGGTGCAAATTTTCAGTGAGGCTAGGTTCATTAATGAGGTGTACTCCGCTTCTATAGATGCCAAGGAGGATGCCATGGAGGATGCCAAAATATTTTTATCCATGCATGGACTTGATGATAGTGGTGATAAAATTTCATTTTTTACCAAGAGTAATTTCGACGAAACGAGAGTTTCGATTTGTTTTTGTGTCATCATAAAAGGTCTCCAAAATATTGAGACGACTTCTTTGAACCTTAAAAATTAAGTTAGGGAGGCAGAAGGCGTCGTTATGCCAATTATTGAAATTGTATAGTGCATAGGCGACTCCTTGTGTGAACTTTTATAATCCTAATAATGTAATTTAAAACTATGTAAGCTACAATGATAAAGTGTTTAAATATAAAAGTAAGTTTGCGTATTGATCATCGCTTTCAACGCCAAGTTTAAAACTGCGAAAATATTTTTGAGGAGAATCAATTTTTAAAATAAGTTTTGCTCCATGAAAATTCATTGATTGTTGTTCAAAGAATCCCACTTCCCTTACATATACATTAAATTTTGGATTCGCCTTTAAGAATTGGAATGCTCGGTTATATTTGTTATTTATCAAAGAGAAGAGACTAATTCTGGGAGTTGGTCCTGGATATTTAATCGTGCCTTCGGGAGTCGAATATCGTAAATGTTTTTCAAAGTCATCTTCCCAGTCAATTTTATAAATGTTTTTTAAATTACAATGGATCGACTTCATTTTTGATTCAATGAAATCATGAATCGAAAAATATTGAAAGTCTAATTTGTGATCGACCATTTGAATCTCATTCGATATGGATTCGATGAGGGCGTAATACTTTGAAAAGTAGAAGCTAAAATGATCAACTGGCAGATGATGCTCTTTGACTTTTAAGCGAACTTGATTGCTTAAAAGCTCAAGATCTTGCTTCGCTTGATTGACCTTGTTTTGCAGTTTTGTCATGTCGCTAGTATTAAATGGAGCACTTATGCTAGTGAAGTTTTTCTTACAATGTTTAGTGTCTTCATAGAGAACTGGAAAAGTCGAGATGGTGTTTTCTAGTCTTATTAACTGTTCATTTTTCGCCTGTTCAAAGTCTGTTTGTAAGTTAGGAATATTGTTATTGAGGAAATGATTTAACTTTATTATCTTGCGATCAACTTCGTGAATCGTTTTAAAAAAATTCGCGATTACTTGTAATTGTTCGTCATTATAATTAATTAATTTGAAGTCATTTCCATTCCCAAATAAATATTGAGAAATGTATCTCGATCCATCCGATTGGGTTGATCGGCAACTTGTTTCAGTATTCGCTAGAATTGCAAATTGATGCAAGATTATTTCATATAATTCTTGGATGCTTTTGTTTTGAATTGTTTCAAAGGAACAATTGACCTGAATAGTTGATCTTGCGAGCTGACGGATAATGACACAGTCTTGCTTAGGATCCAGAAAACTAATGAGGTTCTCATTATGATCAAACGTTGAAATTTTTATTTTTGAATCTAAGAGTGCTTGAAGAGTTTTATTTCTGTAGTTTTCTGTAAAAGGTGGAATATTTTCTGCATTTTTCGAAGAAAGCCACTCTATTAAATCAATTCGTATTTTATTGAGTTTTTCATTAAACACTTCTTTTAATAAAGAATTGTTCGATAAAACATTAATGGTTTCATTTCCGTAGGTTGTTTGCATTGAAATACATACCAATAAAACGACACACAACTTATAGTTTATTAATTTTTTCATCCAATATTCCTTTCGGCGGTTTAATAGCATAAAAGTTCAATAATTTGCGAATTGATTTTAAAGTCGAAGATTTTTTACAACGTATATGGAGATTTTTTAGTAAGGAGAGCTTTAAGCAAGGAATTTTAATTGGTGGCTTGGGGCAGAGTCGAACTGCCGACCTATGGGTTATGAATCCATCGCTCTAACCATCTGAGCTACCAAGCCGTTTTGTTTTTGGAATGAAGATAAGCAACTTGTGAATCGCTTAAAATTTTCTGGAAAATTAAAGTGATATTAAGAGGATTGGACTTTTATGTCAACCTTTTATAGAGTTTTGAAATGAATTCTCACCAGTTTCTACGACATTTCGAACGATTTTTAGATTCATTTCCACTTGCTAAAAATTGGAAAGATCCCCAAACAAAATGCTTGATCAAGGTTTCCGGTGGCGTGGACTCGATGGTCTTGCTTCATCTTCTTTTGCGCTCGCGCGGGGCAAAGAACCTCGATATTTTACACTACAATCACGGCACGCGAGAAAACTGTCAAAAAGAAGAGACGTTAGTGCAAGCGATCGCAAAATCTTATCAGTGCGGTTTTATAACTTGTCATTTTGAGCTAAGTTTTAAGCTTCAGAATTTTGAACAAGTTGCGCGGCTTATGAGAAAAGAACATCTCTTAACTCTTGCCCCTCATTACGATTTAATCTTTGAAGGCCATCATCTCGACGACTCCTTTGAATGGAGCACAATGCAAGCTTTGAAAGTTTCCGACTATAAAAAGTGTTTGGGGATACCGGCCTTGGTTATAGATCCAAAGCTCCAGTCCACGATTGTAAGACCGCTTATGTGTTTAAGCAAAAATCAAATCATCAATTTTGCACACGAGCACCACATTCAATATTTTGAAGATGAAAGTAATGGCGACTTGCGATTTTTGCGCAACTATGTTCGTCATCAAATAATTCCTAAAATAAAAGAGCGTTTTCCCAATTATCTAAAGCATTATGTCGATCAAAAAAATGCCCAGGCCCACGCGCTCTCTATTCATCTTGAATCCCGTGCTAAAAAGTTATTCCCTTTGCAAAAAAAATATCTCGCCTGTGGCGGTCTTTTATTAAGAACTAAGCAGAACCCGCAAAGCATTCATTTGTATCGCGAAGAGATGCGAGAGCTACTGTTAAGCTATGCCCTTCCTCCCAGTGGACGTTCAAAAATTCATCGCAATCTAACAGCTCTCATTGATTCAATTCAGACTCCCTTTATTCATGGAGAGAAAAGTTTTCGGGGACCCTATTCTTTTCCATCGAGACTGGTGGTCTTTTGGTTTAGTAGTGGAGTTTTATACTTGGGGAACGAACAAACTTTTTCTTTTTTTAAGCACCTGGATGCCACCTGGGCAGAGCTCCTTCAACAACATTCCACCGATCACCAAAATACTGGACAGATTTTATTAAAATCGCAGACTCCTTCCCGTTCTATTATTTTGAAAACAAAAAAAATCACTTCAAGTCAATGGCCGGTACTAATAAAAAGCAGAAGTCAAAAACAAAAAAAGGGCCATCCATTTTTTCCACTCACTAGCCGCTTACTTAAGAAGACGCATATTCAAATTTCAATTGGCGACAATTGGGAAGACGCTATTGTCTAGGTGAGATTTTCTTGATTGTTTTAGGGAACAATCCTAAAATGTCTCATGGCTTGGTTTGCATAAGTCACAACACACGAAGGAATTTTTGAAAGATGAAATCACAACAAAAGACACTGACACTTTGGATTGTCGTAATTTTACTTATGGCCCTATTAGCGAAAATGGCCACGGACACTCGCACGAAAGTTAAGAATATTAAGTACCCTGAATTTATCCGCGCTGTCGAAGAAAAGAAAATTGAATCGGTGATCTTTAAAGGTCGCGATACCATTATGGGTTCTTTTAAAAAAGAATTCGATAATGGGGCGGAGTTTAGTTTAACTGGTAACACCGGCGATACGACTTTTAAGATTTTGCGCGATAATAATATTACGCCTCAATACGAAGAAGAAGAAAAACAAACTTTCTTTATGTCGCTGCTTATTAATTGGGGACCGATGATTTTACTCATCGTCATTTTTTACTTTTTTCTGCGCCAAATTCAAGCTGGTGGTGGAAAAGCTATGAGCTTTGGAAAATCTCGCGCGCGCATGTTGAGCCCCAATGAGAAAAAAATTACTTTCTCCGATGTCTCGGGCGTCGAAGAAGCAAAAGAAGAATTGGAAGAAGTAGTCGACTTTTTAAAGGACCCCAAAAAATACACTGCTCTCGGCGGAAAAATTCCAAAAGGAGTAATTTTAGTTGGCCCTCCTGGAACGGGAAAAACTTTGCTCGCCCGCGCAGTGGCCGGCGAAGCGGACGTTCCCTTTTTCTCCATTTCGGGTTCCGATTTCGTGGAAATGTTTGTCGGAGTTGGGGCAAGCCGCGTGCGCGATTTATTTGAGCAAGGTAAAAAACATGCACCATGTATTATCTTTATCGACGAGATCGATGCCGTAGGAAGACACCGCGGACAAGGTTTAGGTGGAGGACACGATGAGCGCGAACAAACACTCAATCAACTCTTGGTGGAAATGGATGGCTTTGAATCAAACGAAGGTGTTATTCTTATTGCTGCTACTAACCGCATTGATGTTTTAGACCCCGCTCTCTTGCGTCCAGGACGCTTTGATCGAAGGGTAATGGTCGGTCCTCCCGATGTGCGAGGCCGTTTAGGTATTTTAAAAGTGCATACTAAGAAAACTCCCTTGGAAGATAATATCGATTTAGAAGTGATCGCTAAAGGAACGCCGGGATTTACCGGAGCTGATCTAGCAAATCTTGTGAATGAAGCTGCCTTAAATGCCGCTCGCCATAACAAACAGAAGCTATCGATGATTGATTTTGAGCAGGCGAAAGATAAAGTTTTAATGGGCCCTGAAAGAAAATCATTAGTGATATCTGAAAAAGAAAAATTAATGACTGCTTACCACGAAGCAGGACACACAATAGTGGGTATGAACCTTCCTTACACCGATCCTATTCACAAAGTGTCGATTATGCCGCGTGGAGGTGCTTTGGGTGTTACGCAAACTCTTCCCAACGAAGATATGCTCTCTCTCACTAACGATCGCGCCGAAAATTTTATTGCCTTTTTAATGGGGGGGCGTTCTGCAGAAGAAATTGTTTACGGACAACTTACTTCTGGTGCTTCTAACGATATCGAGCGCGCGACAAGCCTTGCTCGCAACATGGTTTGTAAGTGGGGGATGTCGGAAAAAATGGGCCCGATTAATTATCAAAAATCTTCGGTATCGGCATTTTCTGGAATGGGCGACAACGTCGATTACTCGGAAAAAACAGCACAGGAAATCGATGAAGAAATTAATCGCATTGTGGAAAAAAATTACGCTCAAGCAGTCAATATCCTTAAATCACAGCGCGACGGCTTAGATCGTTTGGCCCATGCCTTGCTCGCTTGGGAAACGTTAGATTTTACGCAAGTAAAAGACGTTGTTGCTGGAGTCGATATTGGATTACCATTGGCGAAAAAGAAAAAAACGGATGAGGGTAGTGCTACTGAATCAGTTAAAAATGAAACACCTTCAAGCGATCCTGTTCTCGCTTAAGCATGCAAGAAAAACTTTTCACTGCATATTCATTGGGGGTTTTAAATATAACCCCCAATTCATTTTCCGATGGCAATCAGTGGAAAGATCAAAGCGAATTGTTATTTAGATTCAATCAATTTTTAAAATTAGAGCGCTGTATTTTAGACTTGGGGGCGGAATCGACCGCACCAATGAATCATGCCATAACCATAGAAGAGGAAATGGAGCGTTTTGAAAGTTTTTTTAGCCTGCTGGAAGGTCACCCCTTATTACTTCAATCTTTTCTTAATCTTGGCAAAATATTTATCTCGATCGATACATATAGGTTTGAAACTTTTTTATTCGTCCAAAAAAAATGTCGAGATCTCTATCAAAAATCAAATGAACAATGCACCAGTCGTTTTATTTGGAATGATATATCAGGTTTACAGCACCCAAACCTCATTGATTATTTAAAAGCGAACCCTCTCGATTTATATATCTATTCTGCTACGTTGATAGAGTCGGAATCAGCTATTTTTAACCACGGACAGATTCTTTTTGATCAACAAAATGGCCTTTACTTAATAGAGGAAAAATTTAAAACGATCGATGAATTATTTAGCAAGCATCAAATTTCAGACCAACTGATTTTGGATTTTGCTTTTGGATTTAATAAGGATAGTGCTTTTAATTGGAAGATACTTAAGTCCTATCTACTTGATGGCGGTTTAGAGCATTTATCTTCGACAATTAAGACAAAGCAATTTTTAATAGGTATATCAAAAAAACGATTTTTACAGTCAGTCATAGACCCATCACTTAGCCTCAACGCCAAAAGCGATTCAGAGCTCATTCATTTCTATTTATTGTGTGAAATTTTAAAAAAATACCCCTCTTTAAATATTCGCCTACATGATCCAAGGTTAGTTAAGTGGGCGCGAGATTTAACTGGGCAATTATTGTTTTAAATGTCATGATTTTTGCATCAAGTAGGTGCGACTAATGGAACAATGCGAATTGCAAGAAATGTGCATCCATTTACGGTCGAAAGACCCAGGAAGACTTATTTCTTTTTTATCCGAAGTTTTAGAAGTTGAAATGATGATTGATCACAGTCGTCAGTGTTTTCAAATCAAAACGGATCGAGGAAACCATTTATTTTGCATAGAGAATGAACCGAAGTTAGATACATCATCGACTGATCAATACGTTTTTTATTCCAAAAAATTTGACTTTGAAGAAATTAAAAGGAAATTTAATTTTTTTCATTATCGTCGTTTTGATAATCAAGGCGATTTTGCAGTAAACCAAAAGCTCGAGGAACTGATTGAAGGAAGTGAGCAAGTCATTACAAAGTATTCAACTCTAGATTTGAATACACTGGTCCTTGTTGATCAAGATCGACGCGAATGGAAACTTATAAAAAATTTGGAGAATGAATGAAAACATTAGTGGGTCTTTTTGCCGATTCATCGGGTGTTAGCAAGAGGAGAGTTTTTTATAATTCAGCAGGACTGATTGAACATGTCGAACATTGTGTAGTGGCTCACCATCGCGATGACGAGGTTTTTAATGATGACTGTTTAATTTTTGCAGGCATGGGAGATATACATATACATGCGCGCGAAGATGTTTCTAGAAAACATATGGCAAAAGAAGATTTTAAAAGCTGTGAGTGTGCTGCTTTTAATGGAGGCCTTGTACATGTGGCAGATATGCCTAACAATCCGATTCCTCCGGTTGACGATACTTCTTACAAACAAAAATTGGAATTAAGTTTAAAACGAAAATTACATTTTTTAATGTATGCAGGAATTGGGCCCTCGACCATGCCCTTGTCATTTAAGGTTCCCTACAAAGTGTATATGGGCCCATCCATTGGAGATTTATTTTTTTCCAGTAATCAGTCGCTCGAAGAGCGCTTGCATTTTTATCGTCATCAAAATGTCAGTTTTCATTGTGAAGATCCCGAAATTTTAGAGCAATCAAAAAATGCCAGCGATCATTTTTTGCGCCGACCACTTCCCGCAGAAAATGTGGCGACCAAATTTGCTTTAAAGTTGATTGAAAAATACGATTTGCAAGGAAAACTTTGTCATTATAGTTCCGGGGAGGGCTTGGATCTCATTATTGATGCAAAAAAAAGAGGTGTGAATGTGTCTTGCGAAGTAACTCCTCAGCACTTGTTTTTTTCCGAGGAAAAAATCAAATCCGATTTTCCTCACCTTCAAACAAAATTTCAAATGAATCCTCCCATTCGAAAAGAGTCTGACCGACAAAAGCTTTTATGGGCTTTAAAAAATGGCCATATTGATTTTCTCGCCACTGATCATGCACCCCACACGGATGATGAAAAAATAAAGGGGACCAGTGGTCTACCTGGTCTCGACACTTACGCATTATTTGTGACCTGGCTTTTAAATGAACAAAGCATCGACCCACGGATCATTGCAAAAGTCTGTTGTGAAAATCCCGGTGATTTTAGTAATCAATTTCTCGATTCCTATCGCGAATTGTTTCCCCATTTTAAAAAATATGGCCATGGATTTGGTCGGATTAAGCCAGGATATGTGGCATCATTTTCAGTTTTAAACTTAAAGAAAATTAAAACACTTCTTCCAGAACATATCTTTTCCAAAGCAAAGTGGACGCCTTTTTTAAATTATCCATTTTCAGGATCACTCGAAGCCTTATTTGTGATGGGGGAAAGAACTTTTTGAACTTTTCCCCTGACATTAAAGAGAATATATTTTAATTTTAATTAAACTAAAAATTTTATTCAGATAGATAATCTAAGGGTTTAATATCATCTAACTTAGCATCTGCATGATCAATTTGTCCGACTGTAAATTCGTCACCCGTTGGTTTGTTATTACGATCAAGTATACTCAATCGTATAAGGTAATATCTGCCACATTCTCCTAAGGATCCAATCATTTCAAGCTTATTTCCTCTACTTACTTCAAGAATCTGAACTTTTTGATTCTTTCTCAGATTGATCTCGCCAACAGCACTTTCTATTTTTGCCAGGACTTGTATGTTAATTTCTTTGCTCTTATTTGAGTATCGACTGAGAGTTTTTAAATTATAAGTATCGATAGAACCGTCTGAAGATTTGAAGTCAAAGAAATATTTTCCTGAAATTTTTTGTACATAATAGCTAGGGCACCAAGACGCTTGACTTCCAAACTTAAGCTTAATATCGCTATTGACTGTTAAGATGTCACCTTTTGTATATCCTAAAGAAATCTGGCTAACCAAAAATAAAGCAAGTGCGGCAATAGTTTTCATTTTTGTCTCCTTTTTGAGAATAATTCTTGATGCAAATATAGCATTAATCATTTCTTAAAGTTCTTTGGCTGAATTAATTACAAAATAATAAGTAATTTGATTAAAAAATTAACACTAGGCTTGAAGAGTAACTATTCAGAATCCTTCAAGTCATACTCAAATCTATCATTTTAGTATCTTTTTACTTATTCATGGCCATGCTTGTAGATCATATTTTCAAGTTATTCTTGTTTTAATCTTTATTTAATAAAGAATTAGTGAAATTGAAAAATAAAATAAGCAGTCATTTTCAATATATTCTTGAAAATGAGACAATGAACAAAAGGACATAGATTTTACATGTTCTGTTTTTTCTGAATCTAGCTAGGATTAAATCTCGAAATTTATGATGTTAATATTTATTTAACAGAAAGCTTTGCAAGCGCTTCTATACATAAACTCTTGTGAACAAATTTTGAATCGAGAAATTTTATTTCTCCAGTGGACTCATCACTAAGATTTAAAATCGTTTCGCCTAAAAGATTGTACTTAATTGATCTTAATAATGATGTTGAACTTAACAAATTAGCAGGAATTCGATTGTTCGCAATAGTAGATAACTAAATAAGTGCCAATAATAAGAGAATAAATGATTTCATAAAAACTCCAAATTCTACTTCTAAAGTCATTTTTAGATTAATTAATAATTAAGGAATTTTAAAACGTATTTGGAGGCTAAAGATTGAATTGAATTTTTTACAATTGAGTGTCTATAATATTGAAACCCAGGTTAGCAGTTTTTGACTAAGGATGGCTCTCACGTTCCACAGGCAGACTTTCTATATTTAATTAATCACAGGATTAATCAGTTCATTAAAAAGTCTGCATTGAATAAGAAATAAAAGTTAAAATAAAATTATTTTGTTGCTTCAAAACTTAAATTCAATACACCTTCGCTATCAAGAATCTCTCCATTGGCTTTGTCACACTTTAAAGAAAGCTTTGAAGAAAGCTGACACTTGATTGTATTTAGATCAGCTCCAGCTTGCGAATCAACTCCGATCGAATTCATACTACCTTTAATCTCATAAACACCATCACCCATTTTTTCAGCGCGGTCACTTGACTCTAAGCTTGTGAGGATTGCTTTTTGATAGAGATTTACTCCAACATTCGTTAATACATATCTACAGAAATCAAACTCCATTGGAATAAGCATCTGTCTGTCAGTAGTCTTCATGAAATAAACGCGTTGAGTAGTTTTTGGCCTTGACTGCCCTTGTCCGTCTGGCATTGAGTAGTTCTTACAGAAAATACTATTTCTTTTTGCGATAAAATTAGCAGTCACTCCTACTAGTAGCTCTTCACCTGTTAGATTCTTTACTTGGCTTCTAACAGTGTAGTTTTCTAGAGCAAAAACTGATGTTGACGATAGAGCAAGTACCATTAAAATTAGCGCTTTCATAAAGGCCTCGATAGTGTTCCGTTTTGTGTGGGATCACAAATCCGTGTCGTTAATAGTAAAGTTAATTTATCAAGTTTAGGAAAAGTTTAAAAGGCTCTTTGAAAAAGATTCAGAGTCATTAAAAATTATATATTTTGTGTTCGGCCATTTGAGGATAAGTTTTTGATATTTCATTAAAGTAGAAATAGCATTCACAATTCTTTAAACTTTATCTACAAAAATTAGACTTCGGTCTGGATGAAGTTGTCATTAAATTTGAAAAAGTCTTTAAAGAAAAGGGAATGCCTGGAATTTTAGAGATCATTTTAGAATATGTGGATTCGTTGCTTGTTAGCAATGTTGAGACTACAGTTATTTCAAAGCAAAAAAATGAATACTGCTCTAATTAGACTTGCATTCTCACGGATGGACAACAAAAAAAGTGAAAACAAGCATCGGTAAGCTAAAAAGCATTGGAAATTTAGATATAAAAAAAGGTGAACTCTATCGGATTGTTATATCCACACAGTTTAATTTTCAAGTATTGAAAATTTAAAATCACCAATGATTTGTATGCCTAGATTCACTTGAAAAGTGAATCGTTGTAGGTATAACTCTTGCGATCTCGATTTTCAAAATATTAATAATCTAAAAGACTTAAACTCGCTTATGGGTGATGGCACTGGTTACAAGCCCCACTTTGAAGATCAAAAGTCAGAGCTAAAAATTGTTATTGGACTTGATAGAGAAAATAAACCAATTCATATTGGGGCATGGATTTTTAAAGGATGGAAAGCGATTGGAAATGAAATAAAAAAAGCTAATTCACCAGCAAACAAAAAGCTCGCATTTAAACCGATCGCCAATGTCTTAATTACGGATGGAGAAGTAAATTTGATTAAAAGATTGCGAGATCTCGCTTATCACACTCAAAGATGTCAATGGCATTTTGTAAGGGACTTTAAAAATGCACATGTTTACCAAGAGAAGGGCAATAAGTCCGAGTGTCGACAAATACAAAATGAAATCCAAGACCAAATTAATAAATGTATGGATGCTCTCACAAAAGATGAAAAAGAATTATTTGATTCAATTGTAAAGGCTGAAGTGCATCTTCAAGAGTTACAAGCAAAGCTGAGACAGAAAAAGTTTTTAAAGGCCTCCATTTATTTGAAAAATGCAAGTGAAGAATTGCTTACGCATTTAAAATTGATTTTAAAAACTGGCGAGCAAGTTTATCGAACGACGTCATTAATTGAACGGCTAATGAGAGAATTTACAAGGCGCTTTAAACGAATCGCACACTATCTATTTTTCAAAGAATATATTAATCATGGTCAATTTCAACTTAATGTGAAAATATTTCTAAATATAGCTTTTTGTGTTTAGTTTCTAGACTACATCTCCAACTATACTCGCAGTCATTAGAAGCACTTATCCCAACAATCTAAATGAATGATAGTTTTTGTCACTTTGTCTCTCGTTAAATATAAGATAGGATTTACCCAAACTTTTGCACCGGGAGTGATTGTGCAAAGACTTCTTCAATTGAGCTTTTTTTGTTTTTTTATTTTGTCTTGGTATCGGGTTTATTCTTTCGATCTCGATGTTGTATACGGCAACGACGATCGCCTCGACATCGTAAACTCTCACGACGCAAAAATTAAAAAGATGTCCAAATCTGTGATGGCGCAAATTTATGAAACCAAATATGAAGAGTTGGATTCTGGTGGGATAAAGGTTTATGCTCAAACTCTCGCCGAGAGAAATGTTTGTTCGCGCGAAAAGTTTTCCAACGATCCGATGCTCGCCTCCTGTACTGGTTTTTTAATTGGCCCCAAAAAACTTTTGACCGCGGGTCACTGTCTGACGAGTGAAAACGCCTGCGATTATCAGCGCTGGGTTTTAGATTTCGTTCGCGATGACAATGGAAATCTCCCCGACACTTTTGAAAAAGATAAAGTTTTTAAATGCACGCGGGTTTTAAAAAAAGTTAAAGATCCGGCCCAAAATATTGATTATGCCGTAGTGGAATTGGATCGAGCGGTCACCGATCGGGAGCCCTTATCGCTGAGAAACAAGGGAAAAGTTGCTCAAGATGATGTCTTCACGGTGATTGGTTTTCCCAATGGAACCCCGATGAAAATTTCAGTTGGTGCTGAAGTTTTAGATAATTCTAATAAGCCTTTTTTTACGATCAATTCAGACACCTTTTCAGGTAATTCTGGTTCACCAGTGATTAACAATCGCACATATCAAGTCGAGGGAATTTTAGTGCGGGGTGAAGATGACTTTGCTTTTAATCCCGATTTAGGGTGCAATGAGTACCATCGACTTCCCCAAAAGCCCTCGGCTAAATATTTAGGTGAATACGTCACGAGAAGCACGAGTATGCAATTTTATTTTGGATCAAGTTTTGGCAAAAAAATCCTGAATCCCGAGTCCCAAGATTTTTGACAATCATCTTTAATAAACTCATCAAACTTTATAAGAATGACAAGACTGATATTTATTTATTGGTATTAGTAAAATTGTTCTAAACAAACAGAAGCAAGGTAATTTTATTTACTTGGTTTATTATGGAGTGATGTAATATTATATAAATGAGAAACGGTTTCTATTATATCATTACAACAAGAATTAATTATAATTAAAAATGAGGAAATGAATTATGAATTTTTTTAATAATTTTTTTGCTTCAACTCCGATACCCGAAAATCACGATTTAAAGATTTTAATGCTCGCGGGTGCTATGTATGTAGAAGAGAATGGAATTCTTGAATCTATTCATGAAAATGTTGATCAAAACTCTACAGATGAAGTGATTAATGAAGTTCTGGAAGAGGGATTTTGTTCCTTGGATATGAATGCAAGTGATGCAGATCCTGAGGATGTTGCATTGTTACTGCAAGATGCTTGGGGTGTGAATTCGAAAAATGATCTTCTAATTACTTTAGAAGAACTTCTTTCAGGGATTCATCAGAAAATCTTACTCGATTTAATTTTTCTTAATGAACAGAAAATTTTAACTTTAGATGAGTATCGTAGACGTTCAGAATTTTCTAAATTATTTGAGGATCATGATGACAGCACCTTTGAGTTTACAGTAAACGAAGCTAAAAAGCTAAATCAAGTCTCAGGCCCAACTGGAATCATTGCATGGGATTGGGCAAGATATGTACATCTTCTAAGGCTGGCTTTCCTAGCTGACATGATCGAAGAAGAAGAAGCATGGACACATTTAAAACGTCTTAAACAACCGATGAAAAAGACATTTTCTAACTGGGAGCAATTTGCACAAAGTTTTACTCATGGTAGGGGTTTTTGGCTTCAGTCTAGTGATTCATTTTCTGATATAATGGATTCATTATTAAAAGATCCTTGGAGTCCATGGACAAAACTTGGTTGGTTTCCAAACTAGAGTAGATGATTTTAAGAAAGTTTAAAGCTAAAAGTATAACGATTTTTGAGTTTCTAATTTTTAGTTAAACGAAAGTGATACGATGGTTTATCATTCTTCTTTTTTTTAATAAATAAGGTAATATTTAAAGGACAGACTTAATTACTTCCTTTAATAAAATTGGTGCATTTCTTTGTGAAATATTCATTGATTTCGTCAGAACTCAGTAGAAAACTTTCAGAAACCGTTCGCCAATTACCAAGCCATGGAACCAATACATTCACTCCCTTGTTGTGAAGACATAATTCCGCATCATTAAATGAATCATTACAGTGATATTTTTTTAATCGTTCTTGTTGATCCTGATTGTAATCAATATGATCATTAGTCGCTTTTTGACAAAGGCGCTTTTGAATTTGGGGTATAGCGTTTTTCTTTAGACATTTTTTAAGATCGATTTCGGATCCATCATTGAGCTTATAGGTAAAGCAATTTTTGATATAGCGACCACTTCCACCCGGAAATAGAAAGGTAAAACTTATGCCTATGGCCGTATTATTTTGACCAGAAATTGTAGCTAGGTTTATGTATTCAAATCTTTCATCAGATGAATTTTCTGGACAGTCTTGATGATTTAATTTTCGTCCAACTGTCATACGCTTTTTAACTTTTTGATTGATTCGCACTAAACTTGAGTAATATTGAGAAGTTTTGGAAGTATCAAGAACAACATATTCTCGTTTGGCTGAGCAGTTTTTTTTGTGCGTTGATGTTTCTATTTCATTTTTAAATGTGATTTCAGCGCGTGTGAAATTTGACACCATTATTAAAGGGAAAAGATAATTATGCTTCGATCTACCCATAAGGACTCATGATTTTATTTATACAAAATCTTAGCACGTAAAGTTTACGATATTTTTTCAAGTTTTAATTTTCAACCTTGGTTAATTTAGCTTTTTTATAATTTATACTAAAGTTTTATTGAAAAGTGAATGGATATAGAAAAGCATGATTTTAAATCAGGGCAAAAAAATCCTGAATCCCGAGTCCCAAGATTTTTGACATCTCACTTCTTGTGCGTTTTGTTGCCGAACCAATATGAGGAAGAATCAATATGTCAGGATGTTGCAAAAGGGGGTGACTCTTGTCCAAAGGTTCAGGTGAAGTCACATCCAATCCAACTGCAAAAAAATGTGTATCAATATTATTTCTTCCGTTTTGATCGCACATTACTCTTGTTAAATCTTCGGTCTTGATAATTTCGCCTCGTCCTGTATTGATTAACAGACTTCCTCTTTTCATTTTAAGGAGTGTCTCGTAGTCAAATCTCCCACGGCTATCTTCGTTGAGTGGAGCGTGAATGGATACGACATCCGAAGCAGCAAGGAGTTCTTCAAACGAAACTTGTCTGGCAAAATGTAAATCCATGTTTTCCTGATTTATGCCGCGAGTGCGATTAAAATATATAACCTGCATATTGAATAGGTTGTGGGCCATTTTTGCAAACTGTCTTCCAATTCGACCCATTCCATAAATTCCAAGCGTTTTGTCTCGCAAGTCAAATCCTAAATACTGCATGGGGGAAAATCCAGGATCAGTACCCGTCTGTAATGCTGATTGCGCGGATTTCAATTTTCTTGCACAAGCAATCATAAGGAGTAGGGCCGTTTCTGCAGTGGAGTGATTTAAAACATCTGGTGTGTTGAGAACTTTAATTCCTTTCTCGCGACAATACTCTAGATCGATATTGTTGAGTCCAACTGCATAGTTAGCAATTAGTTTTAGCTTTGGACATTGATCTAGCAAAGAGGCATCAATTTTATCTGTCAGCATACTGATTAGAACATCGACATCGCGGCAAGCTTCGATCAGTTCATCTCTTGTGAGTGGACGATCATGAGGTGAAATATAAATTGAAAACCTATTTTGATCCAAGATTAAAAGTCCATCTTCTAAGATTTTCCTGCTGACAAAGACCTTAATTTTATTCATCTTCAAGCCCTATTTAAAATTTAGTTTATTTATATCTGATAAACAGATCAAATCAAGGAAAAGTAAGATTTTTTTGTGGGGCATAACATAAAAAAACTGTTACTTTGATTGAACTTTTCCAAGGAGGAAATATGTTTTTAAAAAAAATCAAGCAGGGCAAGCCAACACATAATTTCAAAATTATTTTTTTGACATCGCAATTTATACTGGGCTCAGTTCATGCTGCTTCGATTGGGATAATGGATACGGGGACTGATTTTTCTCACAAGGAACTCAATCCCAAAGTTTATATTAATACCAAAGAAAAAAGTGGCACTGTTGACGTAGATGGAGATGGTTTACCAGGAAATGTGATGGGGTGGGATTATACAAAAAAATCACCAATACCCTTTGATCCCCAATATATAAATATGCTCACGCCGAAAATTAAGCAATTCTTTGCACTTTATGCAAAATATGAATTGGGTCAAATGACAGAGACAGAAAAAAATGAAATTAAAAAATTAACTCAAGATCCAGAGTTTTTAAATCAAGCAAATTTTATTGGAAGTTATGCGCACGGTACGCATGTTAGTGGCATTGCAACTGAAGGAATTGTACAAGCCAAAATTATGTCACTTAAGATTCTTCCAACTGTTTATAAACCCGTACCGAAAGAATCTGTTGTCAAAAAATCGAATAGTCAGTTTAAGAACAAAAATAGTTCTACTCTAACCCCGTTGACAATGGAAGATTTAGTTAAAGGTCTTCAAGATGAAGCGAATAATTCGATAAAGGAACTGATGGCCATTCATAAATTAATCAACTTTCACAAGCTCGATGTCGTTAATCAATCTTTTGGAACACCTTTTGGTGCTGTTGTTCAATCTGTCTATGGTATCTTCGTGAGTCAGTTCGATCGCAAGCCGACAAATGATGAAATGAAAGTTCTGTTGTCTGCATACTACGGAACTTTGCAAAAAAACTCTGCTCCGCTCTATGGTGTGGCACCTAAAACACTTTTTGTCCTTGCAGCTGGCAATGATAAATTTAACAACGATCAAGTTCCTGCTTTTCCTGGCATGGCCGCAAAAATTGTTGGAATCAACAATACCATTATTGTCGCAGCTACTTTTAAAAATAAAAAGCTTGCTGATTTTTCAAATTTTGGTGCGAAAATGGTTGATGTGGGTGCACCTGGTGTCGCAATTAAGGGAACCTCGCCTGCACAAAGTTATTTGCAATTTTCTGGAACAAGTCAAGCGGCTCCTTATGTCACAAATACAGCTGCTCGCATGAAAAATACTAACTCTAATTTGACACCTTTCGAATTGAAAAAAATTATTCTTGAAACAGTTGATGTAAAAGATTGGCTGAAAGGTGTTGTAAAGTCTTCTGGAGTTGTGAATCGAGCCAGAGCAGTAAAAGCTGCAGAGCTTAGTTTGAAATATTCCATCACTCAATCTATTTCAGAAGCCAGAAAAATGGTTGCTGATATTCCTGAAGAAGATGATCAGCATGGATTTTTTGATTCAGTCACAGATCTTGACGGATTTGTTTTTAATCCCATCATGCCAAGTATGAATATTAATGTTGATCGTTTGATCAAGGAGTAACATTGTGGGTACATTAACAAATGAGTCATTACTAGAAGCCTTAAATTGGCGTTATGCTACTAAAAAATTTGATGCATCAAAAAAAATTGAAGCCACTACATGGAAAGCTTTAGAGCAATCTTTGGTTTTAACTCCTTCTTCCTATGGACTTCAGCCGTGGAAGTTTGTTGTGATTACAGACAAAGAAGTGATGAAAAAACTTACTCCTCTTTCGTGGAATCAAAAACAAGTTGAGGAATGTTCTCATCTTGTTGTCTTTACAGTGAAAGAAAAAATGGACGAAGCCCATGTAGAATCCTTTATTCAATCCATGGCCACAACTCGCGGAATTGATGCCAATTCCCTGGCCGGATACAAAAAAATGATGATTGGTGATGTTGTCAATGGTGCTCGCTCTAAAGTCGCGCTTGAGTGGGCATCGCGACAAGCTTATATTGCACTTGGAAACTTTATGACTTCTTGTGCTCTTCTTGGTGTCGATACTTGTCCGATGGAAGGGATTCAACCAGAAAAATATGATGAAGTTTTAGGCCTCGTTGATTCTGGATATAAAACTGTTTTAGCTTGCCCTGCTGGGTTTAGAGCGGCAGATGATAACTATTCAGCCTTAAAAAAAGTTAGATTTAAAAATGAGGAATTGGTAAGATACATTTAATCAACATTGGAGGATTAAATGGATTTTGTAACGATTTTTATTGTGGCCATTATTTTAATGGCCATTTACGATTCTTTTTTTATTGTTAATTCACAGACTGCAGCGCTTATTGAACGTCTTGGTAAATTTCACTCATCTGCTCACGAAGGTCTTAATTTCAAGTTGCCGTTTATTGATCGTATTGTTGTAAAGAGAAATTTAAAAATATCTCAACAAGACATCGAAGTAGAAACAGTCACCAAAGATAATGTTTTTGTGCGGACAAAGGTTTCAGTACAGTTTCAAATTATTCGCGACAAAGTACATGATTCTTACTATCGATTAACTGACCCAATTGCACAAATCGAAAGTTATATTTTTGATGTGGTTCGAAGTGAACTACCAAAACTGACTTTGGATGAAGTCTTTGTCAATAAAGACACTGTCGCTGGTGCAGTAAAGGAATCCTTGGAAGATTCTATGGATGACTTTGGCTTTCGAATCATTAAAACTTTGATTACCGATATAGATCCAGATGAAAAAGTTAAAGCATCCATGAATGAAATTAATGCTGCTCAAAGATTGCGAGATGCGGCCATTGCAAAAGCGGAAGCAGAAAAAATATCTATTATTGGAGTAGCGGAGGCTCACGCAGAAAGTAAGCGTCTACAAGGTGTCGGTATGGCCAATCAAAGAAAAGAGATTGCAGCCGGTCTTAAAAGTTCAATTGAAGATTTAAAATTATCTGGAATAAATAATGATGAAATTTTAACGACGCTTTTAATCACTCAGCACTATGACACGTTAGAATCCATGACTAAAAATTCTAATTCAAACACGATTTTAGTTCCTTATTCATCGAGTTCTGTGGGCAGTATGCGCGAGCAAATTCAAGAATCAATTTTGCTTGCAACTCAAACGTTTAAAAATCAATCTTCTTCTCAACAGAAGTAGCAAAAAAAAATTTGGACAAAAAAAAAGGAGGCTTTCGCCTCCTTTTTATTATGATCCACACATCTCACAGCTTTCTGGATTTTCTAACGAACACACCAGTTGAGCTTTTTCTTCCTCTGTTCTTTGAGTTGGTTTTTGAACCTCTTCGTTTTTAACTGTAAATTGAACTGCGTTAACCGCTGATCTGGTTCTTAAATAATACATTCCTGTTTTAAGACCTGCTTTCCATGCGTAAAAATGCATTGAAGACAGCTTACCAAAGTTTGGTTCTTCCATAAAAATATTTAAACTCTGTCCTTGATCAATATAAGGCCCGCGACCTTTGGCCATATCGATAATCGATCTTTGCTTAATTTCCCAAACCGTTTTATAGAGCGCCTTGAGGCTTTCTGGAATGGAAGCGATGTTTTGGATAGAGCCATTATTGGCTATGATTTCATTTCTCATTTTATCGTTCCATAAGCCGAGACTGATGAGATCATTAACTAAGAAGCGATTAACGACGGCAAATTCACCTGAGAGAACGCGTCTTACGTAAATATTTGATGTGATCGGCTCGAAGCACTCGTTGTTGCCTAAAATTTGCGAGGTGGAGGCTGTTGGCATTGGAGCCACCAGGAGGCTATTTCTTGCTCCGAATGTTTTAACTTCTGCTTTTAGTGCGTTCCAATCCCAAAGCCCTGACTGTGGCTTAATTCCCCACAAATCAAATTGAAAGATACCTTCAGACAAGGGAGACCCTTTGTAGGTCTGGTAAGGGCCGTGGATTTTTGCTTGATCTTTAGAGGCAGTCATTGCCGCAAAATAGATCGTTTCAAAAATATTATTGTTCAGCTCTAATGCTTCATTCGATTCAAAAGGCAGGCGCATTTCAAAAAATGCATCGGCCAATCCTTGCACACCCAGACCAATCGGACGATGGCGCATATTGGAATTATAAGCTTCTGGAACGGGGTAGTAGTTAATATCGATAATGCGGTTTAAGTTCACCGTCATTTGATAAACGACATCGTACAATTTTTGGAAATTGTATTTTCCGTTTTCCACAAAGCGATTGAGGGCCACTGAAGCGAGGTTACAAACCGCCACTTCATCTGGCGATGTGTACTCTAAAATTTCAGTACAAAGGTTGGAAGACTTAATTGTCCCAAGATTTTTTTGATTTGATTTTTCGTTGGCAGCATCTTTATAGAGCATAAAAGGCGAGCCAGTTTCAATTTGCGATTCTAAAACGGCAAACCAAAGATCCTGCGCGCGGATCACTTTTTTGGCCAGGCCTTTTTCTTCGTAGCTTTTATAAAGCGTTTCAAAGGCGGCACCGTAACAATCGGCAAGTCCTGGAGCTTCGTGTGGACAGAAGAGCGACCACATGCCGTCTTCCTCAACTCGCTTCATAAATAAATCGGAAATCCAAAGTGCGTAAAATAAATCGCGTGCTCTTTGTTCTTCTTTACCAGTATTTTTTTTCATTTCCAGAAAGTCGAAAATATCGGCATGCCACGGCTCGAGATAAACCGCGAAAGCACCTTTTCTCTTTCCACCTCCTTGGTCCACGTAGCGAGCGGTGTCGTTAAAAACGCGAAGCATGGGAACAATTCCGTTAGAAGTACCATTCGTGCCTTTAATAAAGGAACCTTTGGCGCGAATATTGTGAATCGATAAACCAATACCACCGGCGCTTTGAGAAATGAGCGCTGTTTGCTTTAGAGTTTCATAGATTCCTTCAATTGAATCATCTTTCATGGTAAGTAAAAAGCACGATGAAAGTTGAGCTTTATTTGTTCCAGAATTAAATAGAGTAGGAGAGGCGTGAGTAAAATATTTTTCACTCATTAAGTTGTACGTTTTAATGGCCTGTTCGATATTGTTTGCATGGATCCCCAAGGAAACTCGCATCAGCATTTGGCCTGGTCTCTCGACTATTTTTCCATCCATTTTAAGCAAGTAGGATTTCTCGAGTGTTTTAAATCCAAAATAATCGTAATTAAAATCTCGCTTATCGATAACTGCTTGGTCGAGTGTTTCCGCATGCTCTACAACCGCATCGTAGAGTTCTTTGGAAACAAGCGGCGAGCTCTCGCCCGTTTTGCTATTAACAAAATGGTACATTCGTTTGATGTTTTCAGAAAAACATCCGCGAGTCTCCTTGTGTAAATTCGAAACGGCAATTCTTCCCGCAAGCGTTGAATAGTGCGGGTGTTGCGTCGATAAATAAGCGGCAGTTTCCGCCGCCAATTGGTCGAGTTCCTTTGTAGTGATTCCGTCGTAAATCCCTTCGATTACTTTTTTGGTGATGATCGTTGGATCGACATGATTGCGATCGAGGTCGAAGGTCAATTGCTCCAATCGCTCCGTGATCTTGTCAAATTTAATGGGTTCTTTTTCTCCACTTCTTGTGATGACGTACATAAATTAAAACTCCGCGTCTAATGTGAATGTTTGTTTTGTTTTATCAGAGAGCACTCCCGGTCTTTGGTATTCCGAAACGCGCTTTTCGAAAAAGTTTGTTTTTCCTTCCAGCGAGATAAGTTCCATCCAGTCGAAAGGATTTTTTGTATTGTAATGCTTTGGAGCCCCCAATCGAGATAGCCAGTAATCGGCAACAAACTCGATGTATTGGGCCATTAAATCGTTGTTGATACCAATGAGTGAAACAGGAAGAGCATCTGTTATAAATTCTTTTTCGATGGAGACTGCTTCCGTAATAATTTCTTTAATGGTTTCGTGCGTGAGTTGCTCACTTGGATCGAGCAATGAGTGAATAAGACAGGCAAACTCGCAGTGCAGCCCTTCATCGCGGGAAATAAATTCATTGGCCGTGGCAAGTCCCGACATCAAGCCTCTTTTCTTTAGCCAGTAAATGGCACAGAAAGAACCAGAGAAGAAAATTCCTTCGATGGCCGCAAAAGCAATTAAGCGGTGAGCGAAAGATTTTTTAGAGGAAATCCAATTGATCGCCCATTTTGCTTTCTTCGCCACACAGGCCATATTTTCAGTGGCATGAAATAATTTGTTTTTTTCAGTTTGATCTTTGACGTATGTGTCGATGAGGAGCGAATAAGTTTCACTGTGGATATTTTCCATCGCAATTTGGAAGCCGTAAAAACAACGCGCTTCTGGAATTTGTAAATCTTTATAAAATCTCAAGGCGAGGTTTTCGTTTACAATGCCGTCGCTTGCCGCAAAAAATGCGAGTACGTGGGTGATGAAATGTTTTTCATCGGCGTTTAATTTTTCAAAGTCGTGAATGTCGGGAACGAGGTCGATTTCTTCCGCCGTCCAAAAAACGGCCATATGCTTTTTATACATTTCCCAAACAGAATGGTATTTGAGTGGAAATAAAACAAATCGTTGATCATTTTCTTTTAAAATTGCTGAAACTGCAGTGTCTTTTAATCCTGCCATAAATATCCTCCGGCCAAGTCAATTGTGTGTGTTGTTTTTTTGTGTAAGTCACATGTGTGGCTTATGACTGAAAGGATAACAATTCTAGCTTGTTTGAAAATCACTTTTTTTTATAAGTGCGTGATATTTTGTCCGAGTTTAAAGTTCTTGTTTTAGGAAAAAACAAGACAAAAGTTGAATAATTACATAGGGTTAGCAAGATCTTCACGCAGGTTTATAATCTAATTATCGTATTCTCATTAAAACTTACATCTATTCAAACGCAGAGCGAAAATCTGCAAACAACACAACATATAGTGAGGCATTAGCCACGCCTTATACAAGATATAGTGTTGTCTAATCATAAAAATGGGTTCTGGCCTTAAGAAAACGCTTGACCATCGTGGAAAAAACAAAATCCATATGATGAAAAACCTCTTCCGATTCCAGTTTTTTAAGGGCAAAGGCGATCGCTTCAAAAGTACATAGGCCATCGCTGCGCGGACTTTTACGAAGTAAATATTGGGACGAATGAAGACCACTCAAATCTAACTTTACGAGTGGAATGTGATGCAATTCTTTTTCTCGACGGTAGACTTTTTTGGCCTGATTCCAAGTGCCATCGGGAATAATCAAATGAATTTTTTTATTCTGCATATCAACTAAAAAATCATCATCGATGGTCCTCGCTTCTTCGGAGGGAAATAAAAAAAGTGGGACTTCATCGGATTTTATATCGAGGTCGGCAAGTGAAAAATTTTTTTCGGGCAATCCTCTTTTTACAATCGAAGCATTTTTAAGCACGCGCGCGGTGAGTACGGCGGTATTTGAGGTGAGATGCTCCTCTCTATGGTGCATGATAATTGTCACGCGCACGCGATTATCAAACAAAGAAACGAGATCGCAAAAGCATAAACTTTTATGAATGCGACACTCTGGACATTTATTTTCGGGCGGCGATCTTCTTTTGCTCATCGAGTTCACGATCCATTTGTTGAAGTGAGTTGGCGATTAATTGGTAGGAATGATCACGGAGCAAGTTGACTTCAGTAAAGTATGAATGATCAATTGTTATAGGATCCATAATTTCAACCATGATAGTGCCACTTTCAAGGCGATTTAAGTCCAGGTGCTTAAAAAAGCTAATGGCCACTGGGACCACGGGATACTGACCTTTTAAGGCCAAATGGAAGGCACCTTTTTTAAAAGGCAAAAGCCCGCGCCCTTTGGACCGCGTCCCTTCAGGTAAAATCCACACACTGATGGCCTTCGACTTCATTTGCGAAAGCGCTTTATCCATCGCACCGAATGCTTCTTTTTTATTTTGGCGATTGATTAAGATATTTCCCGAAAGCGCATAGAAGAGTCCAAAAAAAGGAATAAAGATGATGTCTCTTTTCCCGATGGTGACAGTATCCCTAGGAATGAGATGAGCGCCGATAAATACATCCATATTTTCTTGATGATTGGAAATATAAACATAAGGACCTTTTTTGGGGTCGGGAAACTCGCCCTGAACCCGAACTTTGATACCTAAGATTTTTAATCCTAACTTAAAAAATCTCGCCGTATCAAAAATATTATCGCGATGAAAAGGTCGCACTAAACAAAGAATTAATCCAATCAAACCACCGAGAGCGACAAATAGGACGATAGCGACGATGCGGATAAAATATAGCATAGGAAAAACTTCTTTTTTAATCAGCTAAATAATATTCAATCTCGTTTAAATTTAATCCCGATTGAATGGATTCTAGATCAGGCAATGTTAAACGTAAGTCGTAACTGCGGTTCGTGACGCGCGTGCGCGTTTTATCGAGGTTATTATAAACGTTTTGGTGATTTAAAAATCCGTATTCGAGATCAATTTTATTAAGCTTGTCGCCAATCATAGATATATTGATATAAACTGATTGCTTGAATTCCTTTTCTGGAACAAGCGACATAAGAAAACCTATTCCGGCTCGATGAAAAGCTGGAATTTTATTGAGCTTAACAATGGCATTTAAATTTGCTTCAGAAAGTTCATCATTTGCATTGGTTTGATTTAGAGCATCGGCCAAGACCTCAGCAACTAAATCTATTTCACTTAATTCCATTCTAGGCGCTTGTAAAATATCTGGTAAATCAGAATTATAAACGTAATTTTTATCCAACTCTTGAGGTGGTTCAAATAAGCTGGTTTTTAAAACTTTGGTGTTTTGAGATTGGGTTAAATAATCTACAAAACGCAATTTGATTTCCTCCTTTGACAAAGAAGGAATATATTTGAAAGCTTGATTTTTAACTATAATTTTAAAAAATATTCTGGTGTTGTACTTAGTTTTACCAGAACTCCACTCTCCAAATTGATAATCTTTATAAAGAAAATATGGGATATTTGAAACGAGAACTTTTTCTACTTCTTTTTGTTCGTTGCCTGATAAAATTCCATCTTTTCTTTCATAAACAACTCCTAAGTCAGGAAGCCTTTTTTTGTTCGTCGGAAGGTTTTGCTTTGGGATAAGTCCAAACATACTAAAGTTAAACTTGTCCTCGAGACTGAATGCCCATTTTCCTATTTTTGTATGATGAAAATTATCGCAAGTCGGATTGAAGTAAGTCGTTTCAATATCATTAATATCATTTGCTGTGATATAAGATGTTTTGCAAATTTGATTAGAGGCATAGGACATCATAAACAATCCGACTTTAAATGGATCTTCCTTTTGTTCTGGTATTTCCATCCATCCCTTAAAGATACGGTATACTTTTCGATCGGCCATAGGAACATTATTTAATTGATCATTGCGGACAATCTCATCAGCTATGGAGGTGGTATTGATAAATTTTCGACTTAGCTTTTCTGCATCGACGATACTATCGAAAGATCGAAGGGCATTTAAATGATAAACTTTTCCAAGAATTTGGTCATATGCTTCGCGGGCCTTTTCGTCGCGAAAATCAAAAGCGTAATCTGCAATAAACGTTGAACCTTTAAATTTTGTAAATGGTTCCCATTTTAAAATTTCGAGATCAATGAGTTTCTTTGTTAAACGTTTTTGGATGATATTAAAGTCGCGATCAAAAGCTGCAACAAAACTCAAACGCGGACCGAATTTGGCACTTCGGTTGGCTATTAGGCGCACGCGAAAAATATCTTTGTCGTTGCGATATACTTGAATAATAAATTCTCCAGAAAGCAGATAGTAAGCTTCGATCGATCCATTAATTTGAAGACTGTTCGGAAGAAGCTCGGTCGAAAAGCGCTTACTTATGACGAGGTTCATCGTGGCGGGAATTTCTGCCAATTCACCTATTTCGAGGTTGTAGGCTTTTTGGTGATTGTTCGGTATCAGGGCAAATGGATTTAATTGATCAAAGGTGCGAGGCTTTTTTCTTAGAGCATTTTTTTTGCCTTGAATTTGTCGAATCAATCGAAACTTGCCCGAATGTTCTGCAGAAATATTAACTAAAGGATCTGTTTCGCCCAACAATCTCATCACATCTGAAGATAATTGAAAACTATACCCATCAATGCGCAAATAATGTTTGTCGAGATATGAAGCATCCACTTCATATTCCATCTTAGGTGCAAGCTTTAATTTACCTGCATCATAAGACAATTCTAGAATTGTGGGCTCCCATCGCACCCGTGCTTTCTCAAAAGCTTTAACGATAACATTTTCTGTTTCATCAAAAAATTTGCTGATTAAATTTGCCGATCTCACATTTGGAGATAGAAATATAAACGCTATAATCATTAAAGTTTGTTTCATAAAGACCCCGATCGAGCACGTAAATGCAAATTTTAAAAATAAACAAATCGGGAAAAGATACCGCTTTCTAGCGAAAGATTCAAGTCTCGAGGCTGCTTTCAAAATAATTGGGTACTTTTTACTTAGGAATTGATTAAAAAACGAACATTTTATTTTTCGAGTTCAGCATGGTTTTGTGTTTCGATGTAAGTCTGAGTGACCTTTGCATCGCTGTGACCTAGATAATCGCGCACCAAAAGTAGGTCTTGCGATTTTCGATAGAGCATGGTTGCGCACGCTTTCCGAAAACTATGTGGAGTGTAGATGGATGCAACTCCAGCGCGATTTAAAATTTTCATAATCAAATTATAAATCGCGCGCGAACTAAAAGGTTCCCCTTTTTTATTAGCAAATAAATAAGCCGATGTCGGCCTGGTTTGCGCTAAATAATAATCCAAATGTCGGAAAATTTTTCTGGCATTAGTCATCGCTAAGCGCTGTTTTTTTCCTCCTTTTCGAATGATCGTTACAGTCAGTGATTCGCGGTCGAAATCAGCCACTTTTAAATGAGTCAATTCACTCAAACGCAAACCACCATCGTACAATAAAAGTAAGATGAGTTTATCTTTTGTACGGAATGATTTTTCAAAGGCCGTTTGAAAATCCTCCGCTTTGAGCATTTTTGTATTATCCACGTCGGAATCTTTTAGTTTAATCGCATGAATTTTCGTTTTAACAGGATTGAGTTTAAAATTTTGACCTTTATCTTCGTGCACTTCTTTTAAAAACTGAAAAAAATTTTTAAGTCCCGAAAGATGGCGCCTGCGCGAACCGACACTCAGTGGGGCTTGTATTGGATTGCTATTAACAAATGAGGGCCCAGGAACTTGTTCGATTTCGTTGCTCGCGAGCTGTATAAGAGGTTTTCCCTCTGACTTTTTACGTATGTTAGGAATTATTTTTTTAATCCAAGGAATCAGTCCATTTGAAGGAGTATGAGATCTGTGAAAAGAACCCCCGGATTGTAAAAATTCCTTGTATTGAGATATTGAATCTCCGGTTACCTTGGAGAGTGGGATCTTGGGCCCATTTTCAAGCCAATAAAAGAATTTAAGCAAGTCCATTTTGTAATTTAAGATGGTGTATTCGGACTTGTTTAGTCTTCGCAGGTTTTCAAGGTAAAGGTCGAGCATTTGAAGCATTTCTAAATTTTGACAACGGTAAATACTTTGATTGAGATGTTTGTTTTTAAGTACATTAAGGTGCTGTGAAGGTGTTTTTTTTAAGAAAAATAGCTCTTTCATCTTAACCGCTTTTTTATTCTTTTTTATTCCTATAATTTATATTATAAGAATATTATGACACATAAGTATATAAAATCAATAAGTTTTTAATTTTTTAGTTAAAAATTACACTAAAATCGACTTTGCCTTCACGAAGCAAGGCAAAAAAGTGAATTTAAGCTTAGTTGGAATACTTTAAAGTACTAGTTTATCCACAGAAACATGACTTGGTTAAAAATTTATCAACCAGGTAATCATTTAAGTCATTATTATAAGATTCTAGGCTTCAGTCTCATCTAAAATCTCAACTAACTAATGTTCTACTGGGTGACGTATAAGAGGTTAGATTTATGACGATTTTTGAGGTACTTTCAGAATTTTCTGCTATCATCTTGTTATTATGACAGAATTTATTGATCAAATTTCCCAAATCGCGACTGATCCTTTGAGCTTTTTTAGATTTTTTGGTTATTCTGGCCTTGCCATGATTTTATTTGCCGAAACGGGACTTTTTGGTTTTTTTCTTCCCGGGGACTCCTTATTAATTACTCTGGGGCTTATTTCTGTTAATGGCGAAATTGATGTTCATAAAATGGTTCCAATCTTAACTATTGCGACGATTTTAGGCGATCACTTTAGTTATTACTTAGGACTGAAGTTTTCTCCTTGGATCTATAAAAATAGTGAAAAGCTCTTTATCAATGAGGAACACCTTAAAAAAGCCGTAGTTTTCTATGAGGCTCATGGCGGTAAAACCATCATGATTTCAAAATTTGTAGCCTTTGTTAGAACTTTTGCACCCTTTGTGGCCGGTGCCAGTGGAATGAAGTATTTTCGTTTTATGATTTACGACATTATAGGTGCCATTGTGTGGGTGGCGGGTCTTATTTACCTCGGCCACTATATTGGGAAAAAATTCGATTTCGATATTAAGGAATACTTTCATTATTTTGTTATCTTCTTGGGAATTCTTATCATTTCTCCTTTGCTCTTTAAATTTTTCAAAAAAAAGTCATAATAAAGTGATCATTACATTTTCTTTTTAGGGGTTTTTGAATGTCACAAAAATTAGATTCTAGTCATTTTAAACTCAACTTAAACGTAGATGAGCACCGTCGCTTTCGAGACGATCGTTTTTGGCAGCTAATACCTGAATGGTCAGCTGTAAGCACAGAAGAGTTTAACGATGATAAGTGGCAGATGAAAAACTCCATTAAGAAAGTTGAACAGGTTAAAAAAGTGTTAGGCGATCGTCTTTCGTCTGCTGTCTTTCAAGATATGCTAGATGGACAGAAAAAAACTCCCATGAACATTAGAATCACTCCTTATATCTTTGCGCTCATAAATTGGGACGATCCAGTGGGGGATCCACTTCGTAAGCAATTTCTTCCTTTGGGGTCACAATTTCTAAATGACCATCCATTTTATAAAGAAGATTCACTAAATGAAGATGTGGATTCTCCCGTCTCTATGCTCACCCATCGCTACCATGACAAAGCATTACTTTTGCCCACGACCATTTGTCCGGTGTATTGTTCATATTGTACAAGATCGCGTTTAATTGGTGGTTCAACTGAATTAGTCGATAAAGAAACGTATGGTTTTAATACTCAAAAAATGGAACAAGTTTTTGAGTATTTAAAACATCATTCTGAAATTGAGGATATTGTCATAAGTGGCGGCGACGCATTTATGTTAACTGCAAAGCAATTGACATATTTGGGAGAATCCTTGCTATCGATTGAACATATTAGACGGATAAGAATTGCCACTAAGGGAGTTGCGATTTATCCACAAAAGATCTTAACTGATGATGACTGGTTTCATGCTCTCAAAAATATTCATCACTTTGGAAAAGAGCGCGGTAAATCTGTTTTTCTTCACACCCACTTTTCCTCTCCAAGGGAAATTACTCAATGGACCAAATTGGCGATGGAACGAATTTTTAGTGAAGGGATAATCGTTCGCAATCAAGCAGTATTGCAAAGTGGAGTTAATGATGACATTAACGAAATGGTTTTGCTGATTAAGAAACTATCATATATGAATGTTCAACCTTACTACGTTTACATGCACGACATGGTGCCTGGTTGTGAACATTTTAGAACGACAATTGAATACGGCGTTGAACTTGAAAAAGCGGTGCGTGGGACAACTGCAGGATTTAATACTCCAACTTTTGTTTGCGACCTTCCTGGTGGTGGAGGGAAGCGACATGTTGCAAGCTACGAATACTATGACCGAGAAAAAGGTATTTCGGTATGGGTAGCTCCCAACGTAAAACCAGGAAAAGTGTTTACCTATTTTGACCCTCTTCGATTTTTAAACCCAGATATCCAGCAAAAATACACCAATGAAAAAGAGCGAGAATTGCTAGTTAAAGAGGCGATCAAGCGTGCAGGATTTTAATCATTTAAAAGAATTTGAACATTTGTTGCGTTTCTTTGAAAACAAAAATGACGTTCATCTCTCGCAACATTTAATCAGTGAAGTTCGGTATAAAGGAAAAACTTATCCTATTTACGCGCTCAAGATGGGCCCGGACGATCCAACACTTCCGACACTTGGATTATTTGGCGGTGTGCATGGATTAGAACAAATTGGCTCGCAAGTGGTGATCAATTATTTGCGCACGCTTTTAACTCAATTAACTTGGGACGAAGAATTAAAATTCATGTTGCAAAAAATGCGGATCGTTTCAATTCCCATCGTGAATCCCTACGGTATTTTACACTTTCGACGCTCCAATGGAAATGGTGTCGATTTAATGCGAAATGCACCTGTTGAAGGTGCACCCGATGCCAATTATAAAATTTATCGCGGTCATTATTTAGGGCCTCATCTTCCGTGGTACAGAGGAAATCCCGAGCAAATGGAAGTGGAGTCGCAAGCACTTTGTTATTTTGTAAAAAAAGAAATGTTTGCTTCAACTTTTTCCATGGGGATCGATTTTCATTCCGGCTTTGGGTTGGTCGATCGCTTGTGGTATCCCTACGCAAAGTCTAACGAAGAATTTACATTTAAAGCTCAAGCAGAAAAAATGATTCAAATTTTTGGTGAGACACATCCCTTTCATATTTATCAAATGGAAGCACAGTCGGAGAGTTACACAACTCACGGCGATCTTTGGGATTATTTAAGCTTGGAATTCGATAAGCAAAATCAACATAAGTCTAACATATTTATTCCCTGGACCCTCGAAATGGGATCGTGGATTTGGCTTAAAAAAAATCCCACTCAAATTTTTGATCGCATGGGCATCTTTAATCCCATGGTCAAGCATCGTATCGATAGAACTATGCGCAGGCACCACCAGTTGATTCATTTTTTTGAGCGGATGTGTTTAAATCGACAACTTTTTAGCGAGCCCATATGCAAATAGTTCTTTTAAGAGGTTTGGCCCGTCATAGTGAACATTGGTATGGATTCGATCAATTGATTTTGAATCGATGGCCTGTGGTTAAGAAAGTGATTGCCATCGACTTTCCCGGCAATGGAGAGCGCTGGGAAGAAAATTCCTTTATTAAGATATCAGAGTATGCCACATTTTTGCAGGATGAACTTAAAAAAAATCTCATTCCTCAAACCGATTTTATAGTTATTGCACTTAGTATGGGGGGGATGATCACTCTCGAATGGCTTCAAATGTATGCAGGGTCATTAAATCATTGCCTCAAAGTCATCTTGATAAACACCTCTTCGCGCAATTGCGCTCGATTTTATCAACGCTTTTCCATTGCGACGGCCATTAAACTGCCCATGGTTATGTTGATGGGAACGCACTTTAAAGAAGCATATATTTTAAATCTAACGCTTTCCCATCGAAGCAATAAAGATAAAGAAGTGTTGCTTCAAAAAAGTCAGCTATTGAAATTTCCCCAGATGAAAAAGTTAAATTTTTTTCGTCAGATATGGGCGGCCTATTGTTTTCGGGCACCGATCTTAAATCCATTGGAAAGAAATAAAATTGTCTTAGTTTTGGGCGAAAAAGATCGTCTCGTCGATCCTAATATAAGTCGCAATATGGCCTTATTTTACGCTTCAGAATTAGTTTGTTTTAGCGAGGCAGGTCACGACCTTCCTTTGGATATCAGTGAGAAATTTATTGAATATCTGGGGACATTTTTAGAGAATAATAAATAGTCTTCACATTATCCACATTTAAGGCAGGTTGTTTTGAATATCGTTTTTATTTTTCTTTTTATCATTTCGGTGGGACTGAATATGGCCATCTGGGCATCTCCTTTATTTTTTATTTTAAAGACATCGATCCCTTCTTATCTTCTGATAAAAATAATCATCGGAACCATCTCTTACGCTTTTTTATTTTCTTTTCTCTATTATTTTTTTGCGGCATCTATTCTTGCAGAAATGCTTCGCGCACAAAAATTTACTTTGCCAAAAAAGTCCATGCGCTCGTCGAAGTTTCAAAGCTCAGAAATTGAAATGAAACTTATGATTTTGGAAGATTTAAGTGCCCGCGTTGGGCTCTATCAGCAGTTGGATACATATTTAATTGATTGCGATCAATTGATTTTGGTATCCCTCGGTCCTAAGGGAAGTAAGAAAATATTTATCTCACTTTCTGTTTTAAATCGCTTTAGCAAAGAGCAATTAGAAGGACTTTTCCTCAATGAATTAAGTGCCATTAAAAACGGCTCACAGTTTACTTTGCAATGGGCGTGGGGATTTCTTTGTTCCTTAATATTTTTCCCTCTCGATTGTTTGTCTTGGGTTTTTAAACTCGATCAAACAAAAAATCCCGAGCTAAGACAATCTATTTTGCGCTTGAGATTTGCGCTGTTTAATATTTTGTATCTACTTTTTGGTTTTTTACCTTTGGCACTTTATAATACTTTTTCCCGCATTAAATCCTACAATGCCGATCAATATGTCCAAAAAAGTTTACGCTCTGGCAATTATCTAGAGGTCTTTCAATCCTTTATCCAAGATGAAGGTCGTGCGATCAATAAGCGCGATCTGCTCGATGCTAAAACTTGTTTTCTTTTTACCTTGCATTCCATCGTCAATTATAATGAGCTTAAAAAAAATAAATTTAAGGTTGGATATGTAGAATTGGATCGACGTTTCGATGCTTTAAAAGAATTTAGTTAGCGGTTTTTTTAAGCGATCTTTCTAATGCCTTAATAATTAAAATCATATCTGGAGCGGGATAAATCTTATAAAGCTCATCTGTAATCGGCCTTGTTTCACCACCGCGCTCTTTGAATAAAATTAAGCGCAAGACAAATTCGCGGGCAATTATAAAAATTTTGCTCAAATCGGAAAATCCATCTATGCGGTGATTAAAGCCGACTCCATCGTAAGCTCCGTGATGTTCAAGAATTAGTTGTCCGACACCAATTGGTAATGCGGGCTGAGTTAAAACGAGTTCATGGGCTATGGCCGCATGTTTTAAAACCAGGTCTCTTTGTTCTGGTAGCAGTAACACGGCCTCTTCGCGATCGTTGATTTTAAGGAGTTCTTCATAGTCGGCAAACATGATGTCCATAAAAAAAGCGGCGTAGGCGATGGTTTCAATGGATTCCATTTGACTCATTTTTAATTTTTTTAAAATCTCTTGTGCGACGACTGAAGTCATATGAGCATTTTGAAATAATAAGCCGGTTTTAGAGTTGATTAGTTTATGTAGTAAATTGGCCATCACTGGTGTGGAGTTAGTATTTCTCACCATGGAGTGGACGATAGAATCCGTTAATTGAATCGATTCGGGTTGAAAGCCCAGTTTTAAAATTTCATGTGTTGCGATATCGTAGCTTTCGCCCATGAGTTTAATATATTTATTAATATCCTTTTGATCGCTTAGTTCTTTTTCAAGTTTTAGCACCAGTTGATTGGAGAGATATGTCGTAAAGTTTTTATAATCATCTTTGGTTATATAAAAATGTTGAAGCCCTTGTTTTTCATATTTTTCAACAAGGCCCGCTGTCATCTCATCGCCTTTATGGATGCGTTTAATATACTGAAATTCGCTAGGAGATTTTCGAATACGAATAAAGACATCACAGAGGGTATGTTCGAGGCTGTAAAAATAATTAAGTGCAACGGGAAAGTATTCAGGGCCAATTTTTGGTTTTAATTTTTCTGGATCGATGCCTAATATTTTAGCGGAATGTAAAATCACACTCTCCCAATCGGCGTACTTGGGAATCGATTGCACAAAGTCTTCGTCGAAAAATCTTTGTCCACCCAGAATGATGAGATTTGTTTTAAGTTTATTTAATTTAATATAGTCGATAAGCACTATGGCCGATTCTTCATTTTCAATTTTACTTGGTAAAATAACCAGCTCAATCGAAGGAAGAATGGAAAGTAAATTTATGGCATCGGCAGCGTTTTGTCTTTCTATAATATCGACGGCCAAAAAGGCGCTTAAGTTAATACTGATTAATTCATGGAGAGTTTTATTGGGTTCGATTACAATTACTTGAGTCATATACTCCACACCATTTATTTGAGTCGATATCTTTTAAACTCCTCGCAATTATAATCATGAACCAGCGCCATTTTTTAAGCAAGCAAATAAGTTGGTAAATCTTTTAAGGACTCTATCTTGGAACGAAGAATGTCTGCATCGATGGATGTGTATTTGTGCTTAAAATCTTCTGTAATAGGATTTAAGCTAGCAACAGTCATGGTTTTTTTATGTTTAAATCCTTTGGTGTTATAGAGCATAAAACCCGCTTCTAAGAGCGATTTTCGAATGGATACAGAGGCACTGTAGGTCGATAAAATTACATCTTGTGCAGAGTAGTTTTTTAAAGTTTGAAACCACTCGACAGTCCATAATTGTGGATTTTTTTTGGGGGAAAATGCATCTTGAAAGATGGCATGAAATTGCGGATTTTGATCGGGATCAAAAGTTAGAGTTTGGCGAGCATTACCTAAAAAAAGAAAAATGTCCAATTTGATGGCGCAAAAATTTAGAGGAATTTTTATTAATCCCTTATAAGGTGGGCCTTCGCGTTGGATATTTAAAAAAAGAACATGGAGATTAAAATCATCATCATTTAGTTTAAAAGCCTCTTTTATTTTTTGTAGCGATGAAAGCGCCAGCAAGTCATCAAGTTCGACCGTATAATAATTGAACTTTTTAGTTTTAACATCAAAAGCAGAATTATTTTTTAATTGCTCAATTTTTTTTAGGATGGAATAAAGTCCAATGCCCATTCCAAAACCCACATCGAGCACGGCACATTCAATTTTTTTAGCGAGTAAAAGTTCGATACGACATTGCTCGATATAGTTATGCACGGTTTCTTCAAATGCACCGCCAGTGCTATGGCAATTTTCAGCAAAGTATTGCGAGGTAAAAGTCGATGAACCATCCTCGGTTAAGACTTCAATATAGCTGCCTAGACGTCCTTGAAAATGATTCTTTTGAGTCATTAAACACTCTTTAATTCCGACTGAAATAGTTTACTCATTTTAGATAGAATTATTTTTACTCAATCAATATTAAAGAAACAAGAAAAAAAATTTTAAGAATAACTAGAAAAGTCGATAAGCAATTGATGCGAACTAAGAGAAAAATCCATTTATTGACTATTTTTTTAACCTGGCTTTTGATCAGCTCATGTCAAAAAATTAATTCTTATCCTACGCGAGATATTGCTTCGATTAATAGCGAACAAAGTGATATCGAAGGTCATCATCAATTTAATTTAAACGCCATTGTTGGTCGAGATATCGAAAATGACACTCTCAACGGTGAAGAAAGAAATATTGCCCTAAGAATTTGTTATGCCTACGAATCAAAATCACATCACCTGGTGTACGAAGATTTAAGCGATCGAAGTTTTGAATTTTTAATCGAAAAGCAAAACTGCCAAGGCGAGGTGGAACAGAAGACCGAGCGTTTTACTATAAAAAAGGGGAGTGATGCTTATTACTTGCAAGCAAAACAAATGCCAGCAAATCCACAATTAATAGAACAAGCTTTTACTTTGATTCAAACCAATGAGCGCGGCGTATTGGCAAAAGTTTGCGATAAAATAAAAACCAACCAAAAAATTAGCAATAAAATCATCACATCTGATGGAGAAATTCATTTAGCTTTTTTTAAACACAATTTAGATGCTTATAAAATCACCCAATTTTCAAAAAATAATCGAGGAATTCTCGTCAACACTCTCCAGAATGAATATTACGTCCGCACCGAAATTAATTATAAAAAAGAAAAAATTATGGGAATGGATGAAGAGATCGTTCAAGAGAAATCTTGTGGGCAAAGTAATCAAGAAGAGCGAGTTAAGGCAGTGACGCGCTTTAAATTGCTATCGATCGATGAGATTTAAGTTTTTTTAAAAAAATTAAAACCCAATCAAACGATTAATCGTCTGCAAGGTAATGTTTTGAATATTGTTTTGATTGCTCTCTTTAACACGACCGGCTTGTCGTGCGCGATCCGCAATATTTTTCGCACCTGCATCTTTGCTTTCTTCTAGCTCTTTATAGAGTCCGCCAGTGTTTACTTTTTTAGATGCTGGAGATCTTTGGGCCTTATTTGCAGAGCTTGAATCCATTTCAAAATAACTCGAGACCACGTTATTAAACCGCACCAGCCGCTTCATTTGTTCGGTTTTTTCACTTAATTCATCTTTTATTTGCTTCACGGTCGCGGCATCATTTTGATCGATAGCTTGATCGCTTTTCGCTGTTTTTTGATCAATTTTATTTTTTAATTCTTGAATTAAGTTATCGCTTTCTGCTTTGTATTTATCGCTAATCATTTTTTTAATATCGGCAAAGCTTAAACTTTTTAGTTTTTCTACCACTTCGTTTTCGCTATATCCTTGTTCTTTTAAAAATTGCTTGAGCGACTCGTCGTCTTTTATTTGCTCGTCTATTAAGGCCAGTCGGCCCTCTTGGCGCAACTTAAGTTCCGCAAGTTGCTTTTCTTTGTCATTGCGATTTAAGTCGAGCACGTCTTTGCAGTTTTGCGCATTTAAATTTTGTTCGCATTTTTCCGCCTGAGCGACCAGTTTGGCCACATCATCTTTATAACTTTCTTCCACTGTTTGCGAGCTGGCACTCATCACTTCATAGTTATTAATTTTTTCTACCGATTTTAAATTGTCGATTTTAAGAGCAATAGATTGGTTGGAAATTTCTTTGTAAAAATTTAAAATTTTATCGTTGGCCTGAATATTTTTTTTGCTTGCTTTAATGAAGTCGGTGACAGCACATGCCTTTTCTGCCGAGGCTTTAGCTTCGGGCATGGTGCTAAATTTAAAATCTTTTTTGGCGTAGGCACAGACATTTGAAATACTACTCATACACTGAAGCATTGAATTTTGAATCGTGTCTTTCTTGGGATCTAAAAAACCATTTTCTAAGATTGCAATATTCTTTTTTGATATGGTGTTTTGATCGGTTTCTTGAAAATAGAGTTCGCATTGACTTTGACAAGTGGCTTGCTCGGGACCTTTTAATTGCTGACATTTTTCGCCGCTTAGGCACTCGGGTGAATCCTGAGCGGGTTTGTCAAAGTCCACATAGAGACAATAAGAGGTGAGGGAATCGACAATCCCTTTTGATATCGACGTCATATACAATTCATTAAATCGTGCATGGTCAATACTTGAAATTTCATTTTGATCTGAGTTGGCCGGCGCTTTACCGTAGAGGCTTTCTTGTAGTTTTGTTTGCAGTTTTTCTTTAAGTTTTTTAACTCCAGGGCCCTCTTGGGTTTGTTGCGATAGATTGCTTTTAGTTTGAGTGAGATCAAATTCATTACTTTTTTCACTCGAGCTTTTTTGGCTTATTTTTTTATAATTTTCTAAAACCTTTTTTTTCAATTCTTCATTTAATTGAACAGCATCCCATAAACATTTTGAAATATTTTGCGGATCTTTATGCTGACAATCAGTATGAAGCTCTTTGACACCAGGAATGTCTAACATGCTTTGTTGGGGGTCTTTGTTCTCCAATTCACTTTTCTTATCGCTTTCTAAATTTGATTTAAGACCAACGATACTTCCGACTTTAAGCGCGGGTTGTTCTTGGGCGATGACAAACTCGAACCCGATAAGAAGCAGGTGAGCCGTTATTACAAATTGAATGAAGATCGATTGTCGCATACAAGCCTCACTCATCAGTTTACCATCATTATACCATCAATTATTTTTAAGATGAGTTTGTTACCAATGTAAACTTGTCGGTCATTTGAATTATTAAGTTGAGTTTCTTGGGTTAGATGCCACAAAATTTTGGCAGGTAAAAAAATGAAAATTGCAGCGATCTAAGAAGCGGCCTTGTCCTTTTTTAAATAGCCAATACCCCAAACGGGAGAGTCTTTAATTAGGTTTCTTCTTTTGTTGTATTCTTCTGTGGTTTTAACACTGGCATGGCCTACATCTTTGGAAATTTTATATAAATCCACACCCGACTCTAAAGCCGATCCAATATAAGTGGCCCTTGCGGAATGCGGTGAAATGCGCGTGTGAATGCCTGCTTTCTTAGCATATAAATCTAAAATATAGTCGACTGTTTTGGGATTGAGGGCGCGATTAAGATTGCCATTTTGTGTCGGATTTTTACTCGGCCGAAAAATGAAATGTTCCGGGCCCATTTCAAAGCCTGAGTTTTGTTGATAGCTTTCCAACTCGCGCAAAATGTCCAAACAAAATGGGTGAATTACTTTGCTTAAAACCTTCCCGCCTTTGGCTTTGATTCTAAATAAAGAGTGCTCTTGAACTTTTTCTATATGGCCCCACTTAAGTTGTGTGAGCTCACTTTTTCTTAGTCCAGTGGTAAAAAGTGTATATAATAGCGCCTTATGCATCAGCTTTTCATCGCGAAGTTCGTGAAGCTGTGCAAATAAATTTGAAACTTGTTCGTCGCTTAAATCATTAGTGGGTTTTAAAACAGCATCCCGCGGTCTTTTTATGGAATCTGTTGGATTGTATTCGAGTACATTTTTATTCATCAAAAAATCAAAAAAACTAGAGATAGAGGCGAGCTTTCGAATCACCGTTTTGGGGGCCATTTCATTTTGCATCAGGAGAGTCTTGTAGGAAATAACATGTAGGCGAGTGATCGATTGATACTCGAGTACATGCGGAAAGTGATCCGCGAGAAATTGGAAAAACATTTCCAAGTCAATTCGGTAGGATTTTTTGGTGTGGGCCGAGTGAAAGGATAAAAAAAACTCGATTAACCAATCTTCGCGATGATGGAAGGAACTTATTTTATGAATATGACTTTTACTGAGCTTTAGTTCCATTTATTCCACTTCCAGAGGGCTTTGCTAGTGACTTAACTTTTTGACGTTGATCTGTATTTTCGCTGACAGAATTTTTTGTCATTAAATTACATGGGGCATTTTTTTCGATGGCCTGTTTTATTTTGCTATTAATAGTGCAAAATAACTCCTGTCGAGATGTACGCGAGTCAAAGTTTCGATTACAAGTATATAATTCATTTTGTGCAACTGTGGTAAATTTTGAACCTGCTTCACTGGATGTTCTAGAGTTTTTATTAATACTTTCAAAAATACCTATAAAATTTAGTTCACATTCAAATTGTACATTGCTCAAATTGAGGTTAACTTTTAAAAATTTTTTCGCACATATGAAATCAAAATCGGATCTTTTTTGATAAAATCCGTCCTCAACAGTAATATCCTTAATTTCTTTGCTTTCAGTGTTTGGACTTAACCTTTGATATAAATCTAAAAATTTCTTTTGCTGAAATAATTTTAACTGATCATACCTTGCACAAAGAACTGGATCTAGATTTTCGACCGCCAGTAAGTGACTCGAAACCAAACTTGAAGTAAAATTTAGTGTAAAGTAAGCAAGCGCTATAAACAATTTTTTCAAAGATCATTCCTTGGATAAGATTGAACCACCATTATATTGTAACAAGATCTGTATAGAAGATGGAAAAAGGGAAAAAAATTCTCCCTTATAAGGGAAGTTATCGGGGAGAGGGTGTAAATTTTGTGCTTTATACTCTGAATCAATATAATCGTTACATATCTTTTTTTAATCATTGTCTTTTGACCTCCAATTTGTTTTATTTAGACATTCAGTTAATATTTTTTCTGGAGAAAAAAATGAAATCAATTATCACAGTATTTGCTATTATTTTATCAGTTGATTCTTTTGCAAGTAGCTCCCTAGAATGCAGAACACTACAAAAAGTGTCTGGTTGGAAAGGGACTGATACTTTTGATTATGTTTATTTCACAGCGACAATTGCATCTAATAGTTTATTAAATAATGCTGAAGTAAGTGGAGCATACGATTCTGACAAAAGAGATATTTCTAGTGATTCCAAATATCAACCCAAATCTCCTTTATATACTTACTATCACAAATTTGGTGCTTTAGAAGATGCGTGGAACTGGTTCTCTCCTCTTCTTCCCAAAAATGTACTGAACCTAAAGTCAAAAAGGTTTCCTGGTTACTTACAAATAATGGGAGAGCAAGGATATAAAGGTACTTTAAAATTAGACTGTGTCATAAAATAACTGATTTTAATCGAAGCACCTGATCATAAAAAAAATACTTAACATTCACCTCGCCTCAAATTTGGTGGGCGAATATTTTATTCAGAATGACTAATATATTTTAATAACCCAATACAGTCTGCACTGTTAGGCTCTGTTGTCGAAGAACTAGTTTCCATTTCCGACCAAAAAAATTCTTTCACATCCTTAAATCTTTTAAATGAGGAGATTAATCCTTCAATGCGTTTTATTGTGGCAGGATCTCTCATACTAGACTCTTTATTCAGCTGTGAATCCAATAAAAACTGAGCCGACTCTAGACTATATCCAGTGCGCATTGCATGCAGCATTAGAGCGCGCTCGTAGTGGTAGTTTTGCCTCTGTCGACGGCCAATCAAACCCTTTTTAGAGGGAGAGTTATTTATATCTTCTAAGAGAGCAAGTTCATGGTTTACGAGTAATAAGAACTCTTCGAAACTTAATCCCATTGAAATTTTTATATTTGGATCAGTATTAACCAGGGCGTGGTAATTATCAATCTCTTCTAGAAATGCTAAAAATTTTCTATCCTTTGCATCTTGAACAATAGATTTAAACTCCGGCATTAATTCGCGCGCAAATCGATCAACCAACTGAAACAAGATATCGTAAAACAAAGTGATATCATTCCAATAAAATCGCAAGAGCCGACTGCGTAACTTTCCAAGCTCGTCGGGATGCATATCAATCTTTAGCCAAACACGATCGATAAATCTGCTAGTTTTATCAAAATGCTTGGGATTAGATTTCTTTTTTTGCTTTGAAGCAAAATCTTTAATTTCCTGATTCAGCATAAATCGATTGGAAAACATAATTCTATGTTCGAAAAATAAATTGTTACGTTGAGAGTTTCTCAATTGATAAATCTCTTCTAAAACTTTTAATTCTTCTGCAGAAAGTGAATAAGTTGGCTTTCTCGGTATTCGATAAAGATGATCATTAGGTTCGGCAGCAAGCGCAAGTTCTAAATGAATTAAGACTAACACTAAACACGTTAATAAATATTTCATAAAACCCTCTCGCCTATATTGCGTTCGCCATATTATAAATTCTCATTCAAAAAAAGGGTTCAATATTTCCCTTTTTACAAATTAGTCTTGTAATTATTTTAGGATTTTTTGAACAACATAATCTTTAGCTCGACTTTATCTGTTATTTGCGAGGCCCTTAAGATTCGCATGCTCCTAAGTGCAGAATTGGATTTAGGCCATGTAAAAGCAAATATGCTTATAAAAATCAGATTTTATGGGCTTTTAAGCGATACTTTTTGATAAAATTCATTAAAATAGAGCCATTCAATCACTGATTATTAACGCTTTTGAGGAGGCTTTTCATGACTTTTTCATTATTAAATGGCGAAGGATTACAGTTCTTATTTCGTTGGATTCACTTTTTCGCAGGGGTGGTTTGGATCGGTATGCTCTACTACTTTAACTTTGTTCAAGGAGAATGGTTTAAAGAATTAGACGCTAATGAAGCCATCAAATCGGCAAGAGGAATTGCTGTGCGCACACTCGTTCCACGCGCTTTAAAATGGTTCCGTTTTGGAGCTCTTTTTACATTTATTTCTGGTGTGATTTTACTCGGCCTTAAAGGTCATGCTTTTGGAGCATCGATGTTTCAAACTTCTTGGTGGGTTTTTATCGCCACAGGAGTGTTACTTGGTACCATTATGTTTTTAAACGTTTGGTTAGTTATTTGGCCTAATCAAAAGATCGTGATCGAGTCCGCCAATCGCGTAGCAAAAGGCGAAGCTGCTCTTCCAGAAGCTGCAGCAGCAGCTGGAAAAGCTGGACTTGCATCGAGACACAATACCCTCTTTTCACTCCCCATGCTTTTTTTCATGGGAGCGGCTTCGCACTTAAATATTCAAGTGAATCCTGAATATAATGGAATGCTGCTCGCGCTCGTTATTTTAGGAATTGTTCTTCCGCTCGAATTAAATGCACTCAAGGGAAAAACTGATACGATTAAAATTACATCGATTAAAGGCGTTACTCACATGGGTGTCCTATTAACGATTTTACTTTATGTTTTGATTGAAGTTTTAACAAAATAAGACGTTTTATTTTATCGGCCACTTTCGACAATGTTACAAAATCGGAAGTGGCTTTCTTATCGAGGAAGATAATGAAACAACTGTGCTTCAAAATGTTATTCTTAAGTTTTATTTCTCTGAGCTTTGTTGCTTGTCAAAAAGATACAACTAGCACGACACAAGCTCCGCTTAGCGAACTGGCGACGAGGGGAAAAGGCGTCTATCTTTCTAACTGTATTGCCTGCCACCATCCCGATCCCAAATTAAATGGAAGCATAGGCCCTGCCGTTTACGGATCGTCTTTAGAGCTCTTAACCAAAAGAATTATGGAAGCGAAATATCCTGAAGGGTATAAGCCCAAAAGAGAATCGGCCATGATGCCTGCATTTCCCCAATTAAAAAATGATCTTGAATCCCTTCATGCCTATCTTAATTCACAAAAATAGTTTGATTACAATTTTACTTATTGAAAGATTTTAAAAGTGATGGACATGAATAGGGAATGAATCCCCTACCTGCGATCTGACGGCCTAAAGCATCGCTTGGCTTATGAACGGTCGGTATTTTAAATTGACCATTTTTTATAGCTTTATAAATTTTACTTTGAACTTCTGCTTCTCGCGCTACAATCGGCCCGTTGCTCGTATTAATTTGATAAGGAAATTTTGTTTTATAATCCATATAAAAGTTTAAGTGAATTCCCTCTGTTCTTGCAATGTAATAATTTTTCGCCATTTCCGAGACAAGCAAAAACTCGAAGGGATCAGAAAGTAGTAGCGCTTTAAATTTTAAAAATTCGTCTGGTGCAAGATTGCCATTTTCAACCGTTTGAGCAAATTCATCGAATGATATGTGATACAAATTAAAGACATTGCTTTGAAATTGGTCGATGTAATTTAAATGGCGCAATCTCTGCTGGCTCGTTAAGTAGCTCTCGGATAATTTTCTCCAATGGATATTTTTATCTGGAGAGTTTAAATAACTTAAGGCATCCATGAGGACATACGATCTGCGATAAAGAGCATGACCACCTTGACCATATTGATTGAGATTGTAATTTTTAAAAAGAGTTTCTAATGTTCCGCCTAGAGTTAAAAATTGTTGAAAATTTAATGCTCTCACTCTTAAAAATCCCAACTCAGCATTTAAGTTATTAAAATAAAGCTCCCCAATTTTTTGATTGAGCCCATCAAAAAATGCTGGCGACAAGTCGAGATTTAAAAAAGCCTGGCTCGGTATTTTTTGGGGAGATTGCAATAGATTTTCAATATTCGATTGCCCAGTGGCATGGGATAACTGCATCAGTAAAACCAAACTAAAAATTTCATGCTCCAAGCTTAAAACTTTCAATAAATGGGACTGTCTTAAAAAATAAGCTTTGGTTGGATATTTTTGGTCGAGGAACGAAATGGCGTCTTCCGGATTTAATTCAAAAAGTGCTTTCGCTTTTTCAATATCAAACTGACTAAGAGCTGGAGTTTCGTGAAGAAAAAATTCAAAGTACTTATAGCCATTATAAAACGCGCCTAATAATTGAACTGGTTTACTTTGTTCCAATTGTATAAGTTTTAGTTTAATTCTTTCGTAAACTTGTGCCTTCGTTTTTAAAGCCGAGAAACTTAATTGCTCTACTTCCAGTTGTTCTTGAATAAACTTAAAATGAACTTGAGTCAAAAATTGTTCATCAATTTGATCAGCATAAAGATTAAAGTTTAATAATAAAAAAATAAGCGCAAAGGAATCTAGGAATTTTCTAAAAAATAAAGATAGCATATTATTTCTCGTTTTCTAGCATTATTTGTAGCGTTCTTCTTAAAGGTTCAGCCGCTCCCCAGAGTAGTTGATCGCCCACCGTAAAGACATTGAGATAGGTGTCGCCGAGGTTCATTTTTCTCATGCGCCCGACGGCTATATTGAGCGTTCCCGAAGTCGCAGCGGGCGTGAGTTCGCTCATAGTTAAAGATTTTTGATTAGGGACAAATTTAACCCAGGAGTTGTGGGATTTAACGAGTTCTTCGCACGTTTTTAATGAAACATTTTTATGTAACTTTATAGTGAGCGCTTGAGAGTGAGAGCGAAGTGCTCCAACACGCACACAAGTTCCATCGACAGGAATAAATTGGGCCGTCTGCAAAATTTTATTAGCTTCAACTGCCCCCTTCCATTCTTCCTTACTTTGGCCATGCTCCCATTCGCTATCGATAAAAGGAAGGAGGTTCATCGATAGAGGAGCGCCAAAATGATCTTTGGGAAAATCGGATTCTTTCAAGGCCGCTCTAAGCGCCTCTTCATTTTTTAAAATATCGCGACTTAGGTTTTCAATTTCTTCTTGGGGATTCCAGTTATCGTTATTCCCGACTTTTCCGACGAGCTTTCTTGTTAAATGGTGTGATTGAACTAAAAGTTCGGCCATATTGCGCGCACCCGCGCCACTTGCCGCTTGATAAGTCATCGAGCTCACCCATTCGACAAGATTTTCTTTAAAGAGTCCACCAAGCGCGAGCAACATTAAAGAGACGGTGCAATTTCCACCGACAAAAATTTGGCCTCCTCGATGAAGAGATTGTTTCATTTGTTCTAAATTGATTGGATCGAGAACGATGACACTGTCGGCATGCATTCGAAGCGTGCTCGCGGCATCGATCCATTTTCCCTTATAGCCCGCCTCCATGAGCGGTTTAAAAATTTTTGAGGTGTAATCTCCTCCTTGAGTGGAAATAATATAATCCATTTTTAAAAGTCGATTGAGATCGAAGGCATCGCGCAAGAGATCATCGACGTTTGCATTATTAATTTGGGTCACATATGGATTAGGTTGATCGATACTTGAAGTCGAAAAAAAAGTTGTTTCAAATGGAGCGAAATCATTTTCTTCCACCATGCGTTTTAGAAGGACTTGTCCCACCATTCCTCTTGCACCAATGATTCCTAATTTTTTTCCTGCCATTATGATATTCCTTCAAAAGTTATAACTTCTTATTTTAATCATTTTATTAAATCATTTTTAACTTTATTAAATTCAGGAATTAAGTTTACAATAACTGCGTTTAATTAAAGTGCGGTTAATGTAGCAAATTTTTGATTAACTTTAAAGAAAATGTCTCATATTAAAATAAGAACTCTATCGTGTATGAAAGGAATTCAATGTTGGAAAGCAAAATGATTGTCTCAAAGTTTGGTGGTACAAGTATGGGCGATGCTGCCTGCATGCTTCGAAGTGCGGAAGTTGCCTTTAAACAAAACGCTCATGTGGTGGTGGTTTCTGCGACATCTGGCACTACTAATGAACTAATAAAAATCACAGAACTTGCCATGCACGATTCTTTAAGCAAAGTTGAAGAATGCATAAAGAATTTACAAGCAAAGCATTTAAAGATCGCTTCAGACTTACAACTAGAATCCAAGCAAAGCGAAGATTTGGAAAATATCTTTTTAGAACTTTTCAACATGGCCCGCGGGATTCATTTATTAAAAGAATGTTCGCCGCGATCGATGGATACCGTTTTATCCATTGGCGAAAGACTTTCATCCATTCTTTTTACTAAAGCGATGAATACCGTTTTAAAACAGCAGCGAGTAAGTTTTCCAGCGCAATGTTTTGACGTGCGAAATATTTTAATCACCGATGAGCAGTTTAATAAAGCGCGCCCCTTGCAACACGAAATCAATCAGCGTTGCCAAAGTTTATTGCCTCATTTCTTTAATACCAAAGGAGAAAAACAATCGGTGATGGTCACCCAAGGATTTATCGGTTCGACATTAAGTGGAGTCACGACCACTTTAGGACGCGGAGGATCGGATTATTCAGCGGCTATTTTGGCCGAAGGTTTTAAAGCTTCCTTGCTTGAAATTTGGACCGACGTTGCAGGAATTAAAACCACCGACCCGCGAATTTGCTCGAAGGCATCGCCAATTCCCAATATATCATTTAAAGAAGCGAGCGAGCTTGCCACCTTTGGCGCAAAGATTCTTCATCCGGCCACACTTTTGCCGGCCATTAAAAATAAAATTCCGGTCTTTGTTGGATCGAGTTTTAACCCCGAAGAGGGGGGAACGTGGGTGATGGAAGAAGCCAAGGCCCATCCGCTAGTGCGAGCGATTGCCCTTCGCAAGAAGCAAAGTTTAATTACACTCACCACCCCTGAAATGTTAAATGGCCATGGATTTTTATTTTCTATTTTTCAAGTTTTCAATCAGCATAAAATTTCCATTGATGCCGTCACCACTTCGGAAATTTCAGTTTCATTTACCATCGATTCAAATTTAATGGTGAATAAAGAATTTTATCAAGATCTTGCGTTAATAGGTGAAGTTGCAATCGAAGAAAATCTAACACTCGTTTCTTTAATTGGAAATAATATCAATCACACACCGGGATTATCCCACGCCATCTTTAGTGAAATAAGTGATATCAACGTTCGTATGATTTGCTTGGGAGCAAGTAAGCACAATTTCTGCTTTTTAGTTTCAGAAAAAGACGACGAAGAAACACTGCGAAGATTGCATAAAAAATTTCTCGAGGTGTAGAATGTCGATCACAAAAAGAATAAAAAAAATTGCACTTTTAGGAAGTGGAAAAACGGGGCAATTTGTCGCCACCGATCTTTTAAAAGCGGGCCATGAAATTGTGGTGTTTAATCGCCAAAATCAGATTGAACAAACAAAACTACAAGCTTGTGACGCCGCCATTTCGTTTTTGCCACCGGATGCTTTTAAAGAAAATGCCGACATAATCATGGAAAGCCAAATTCCATTGGTGACCGGAAGCACGGGCATCGATTACGAAAACTATCGAGCAAGAATTATGGACAACAATCTCACATGGATCCATGCCACCAATTTTAGTATGGGGATGATTGTCATGGAGCAAATGATTGAAGCTTTTAAGCGTTGTTCATTTTTAATACCAAGTGCTAAATTAAATCTTCACGAAATTCATCACACCAAAAAAGTGGATGCACCATCGGGTACTGCCGTAACTTTAGCAAAGATACTAGATCGACAAGATTTAAATATAAGTTTCGAAAGAACGGGCGACGTGGTGGGGTTTCATCAAGTGGAAATTGACACTGGTCGCGAGAAAATTAGACTTAGTCACGAAGCAATCGATCGCGCACTTTTTGCCGAAGGTGCAGTGTATGCTTTAAAATTACTCGCTACAATAAATCAACCGGGACTCTATCAATTTAATCAACTTATCAAAGAGCAATTACATAAAAATTAATGAAGTACGAAAAAAAATAAATATTCAGCGAGGAGTTTTCTCATGACTACAAAACAATCACAGGATCGATTAAAATTATTAAAAGAAACTAAACTTTTCACCGCCGTAATCACTCCCCTTCATCTCGATGGCTCGGTGGATTTTGAAAGTTTCGAAGCTCTTTTAAGAGAACAAGAAAAAGCTCAAAACGGCGTTGTGATCTTGGGTTCGACAGGCGAAGGTCTCAACATAAAAAAATCAGATGCGCTTTCTATTTTGCGATTTGCCAGCAGTCTTAAACTTTCCAACGCGGTCATGACCGGATTACCTGGATCTAATTTAGAAGAAACACTTTCCTATTTAAACGAACTAAATTCACTTCCGATTGATGCATATCTCGTGGTCACTCCATTGTATGCAAAGCCAGGAGAAGAAGGACAATACGCTTGGTTTAAATCCATCTTAGATCGCGCAGGGAAACCATGCATGCTTTACAATGTTCCCGGTCGCACCGCCGTTAAGATGCACCCAAGTGCCGCTCAACGTTTAAATCATCATCCAAATTTTTGGGCCTTAAAAGAAGCTTCCGGCTCCCTCGCTGATTTTAAAAAATTTAAATCCGTGCTCCCCAATCAAGCACTTTACTCCGGAGACGATGGACTAATGAATGATTTTGCAACACTCGGCGCCTGTGGCTTGGTGTCTGTAGCCTCCAACGTTTGGCCTGTAGAAACTCATCGCTATGTCGATGCCTGCTTAGAACATAAATTATCACCGGAAGAAGATGTGATGTGGAAAAAAGCCTGCGACGCACTTTTTTATCAAGCGGCCAACCCAGTTCCAGTCAAAAAATTAATGTATCTAAAAAAGAAAATTAAAACGCCCGTGCTTAAAGCGCCATTGTCTCACTACGACCTAAGTGATCACGAAAAAATATTGGCGGGCCACGAGGCAGTGACAACTTGGTTTCAAAATAAATAAGAAAAAAATAAAAAAGGAAGACACCATGGATAAAACATTTAATGAAGTACTTTTAGAACTTGAAAAAGGAAACTTGCGATCGGCACTAAAAATCGATGGCGTGTGGGTCACTCAAACAAAAGTAAAAGAGAAAATTTTAGAAGCTTTTAAAAATGGCCAATTGGCTGAATTTAAAATGGGTGAGCAAACTTTTATCGATAAGCACACTTTACTTCCCCAAGAATTTAATCTCGATCGCGGCATACGTTTAGTTCCCGGTGGAAGCAGCGTTCGACGCGGAGCCTATCTTGGCAAAGGAGTCATCGTCATGCCTCCCAGCTATATCAACGTGGGCGCTTTTGTCGATGAATCAACGATGGTCGATTCCCACGTGCTCGTCGGTTCTTGTGCACAAATTGGCAAGCGAGTGCATCTTTCGGCGGGTGTTCAAATTGGTGGAGTGCTCGAGCCGATTGGTGCCAATCCAGTTATTATTGAAGACGACGCCTTTATTGGCGCTGGTTGCATTGTTGTTGAAGGGATCATCGTGGAAGAAAAAGCAGTACTTGCTCCCTCGGTCACTCTTTCAAAATCAATTCCCATTTATGATTTAGTCAATGAATGTGAAATTAAAAATGGCATTATCCCAAAAAATGCCATAGTCGTTCCCGGCAATCGCCCTATATCCACGAAACACACATGGGGTACACAACTAGGGCTAGGTCTTAAATGCGCCGTCATCGTTAAATATCGCGATGAAAAAAGTCAGGAAAGTTTAAATCTCGAATCACTTCTTCGCGACTAGTACAAATTGCAAAACGCTTATAAGCTCTCGCAAAAAGATGAACGACTCCTTTTGCGAGAGTACATTTACGGAAGTTTTACAAACGTTTAATCCCATCCATCATATAATTAGTCTTAAATAGAGAGTCCCACTATGACTTTTAAAGGATTAAAAATGAATTTAGGATTAAATTATAAAAATATTAATTGGAATAAAATTGATTGGATCAACACCAGCTTTTTAATCCTTTCTCCCATCTTTGCAATTCTTCTCACTGTTCTCTACTTTAAAACAGAAGTAAATTACTTGCCACAAATTATCCTCTTTATTTTTTTCTACTTGGCCACTGGGATGTCTATCACAGCTGGCTATCATCGACTTTTTTCCCATCGAACTTATAAGGCAAATACACTTCTTAAAATTATTTACTTACTTTTTGGAGCAGCTGCATTTCAAAACTCCGCTTTAAAATGGTCCATGGATCATCGAATCCATCACAACAATGTCGATAAAGATCACGATCCCTATAATATCAATAAAGGATTTTTTTACGCCCATATTGGCTGGATATTTTACAAAGAGGAAGATTTTAGAAACATCCCCATTCCCAAAGATCTAGCACAAGATAAATGGGTTATGCTTCAACACAAATATTTTATGGCCATTGCTATTTTAATGGGTTTTGGATTGCCTACGCTTATTGGAAGTTTTTTTGGTTCCGCCATTGGTGGCTTCACACTCGCCGGACTCCTGCGCATCGTCTTTGTTCACCACTGCACATTTTTTATCAATTCACTTTGTCACGTAGTGGGAAAAAGAACCTACACCGACACTAACTCAGCTCGCGATAGTTTTATTTTAGCCTTTTTTACTTACGGCGAGGGATATCACAATTTTCATCATTACTTCCCATCGGATTATCGCAACGGCGTAAAATGGTATCAATTCGATCCGACAAAGTGGTTAATAAAAACGAGTGCTTTTTTAGGATTGGCAACAGATCTAAAAAGAGTCCCAGAGCGAATGATTCGTGAAGCACAAAACAAAATGCAGATAAAATTAAAAGAGCTCTCGCAATAGTCAACAGCCAAATAAACCTATGACACTCCTCTTACTTTTGATTATAATTTAAAAATATTAAATTAATCGAAGTGAGTTCAGTGTATGAATAAGTTCCTCCATTACATTAAATCAATTAAGCAAAATCTATATTCTTTAGATCGAAAAGCACCACTTAATAAACTTTCTATCTTTTTTTTAATCCTCTTAGATTTGCTACTAATTGTTCTTGTCTTAGATGGAGCAGATACTGCTAGTCGGGGAGCGAAATTACCGTATTCTAAAGTATCTAATCAGTGTCAAATATTTTACCAAGATTTTAAAAATCTCGAACTGAGTAAAAAGTTAATTGAAATACAAAAATATATTGAATCAAGAAATATAGAATACTTAAAAGTTAGCTTCATAGCTGATAACACTTATTCAATCGATGATAATCGACCTCAAACACAAGCAGCAGCTTCAGAGTGTCAAGAAGCAGCGGAAAAGCTTGCAAGCCTAAACACTGACTTAAAGATCATTGCAAGAAATGATCAAATAAAAGAAATTAATAGTCGTATAGAATCCATTGAATCTCAAATTTCTCAACTAGAAAAAAATTACCAAACTGCTCTTTTGGAAAAGATGGCCAAACAAACAAAAGAACAATCAATTTTAGAAGTTAGCGCTGTTCAAACCAAGAGTAAAATAGAAGCTCAAAAAAAATTATTAGTCGAACTAAATATGACAAGATCTGATCTCATAAAGGATTTTTTTAACCAAGATTCGATTAAGGCCATCGACCAACTTTCCCAAACAGAAGTAGCACAAATATTTTCTCAACATCAAAAGCAATACAGTCACGAACTTTTACTTTACCCCATTAATAAAATGCTAAGAAGTTTAATTTTCCTCGGCCCTCTCCTTCTCATCGCATTTTGGTGGAGAAAAAAATCCATGCAAAAAGCTAGTGACATTCAATCACTTGCTGCAAACCACTTTGCACTAATAACAATTGTACCTATAATTTTTAAAATATTCTCTTTTGCTTATGATTATTTACCAATTACTTTTTTTAGTGAATTTCATGAATTCTTACTATCGCTAAACATTGCTTATTTTTGGAACTATATCCTGATTGTTTTTTCAATTATTATCTTTATTCTAATTTTTAAAAGCTTGCATTTTTTTCAAAACAAATCAACACATCAAATTGTAAAAGTTAAAAAGTATCATATCCACTTAAAGTGCCCTGAATGTCATTCAATCCTTTTTAATCATCAAGCAAGATTCTGCCACAATTGCGGTTTTAAATTAAAAAAGGAATGTGCACATTGCCATCAGGAAAATTTATTCCTTAACCAATTTTGCGATCATTGCGGTGAAAAACAAGAAAATATGTAAAACACCTTACATTATAATTCGATAGACTTTATGCCATTGAGGGGCTTATCTTCAAAGGCATTTTCAGAAGTAATCTTCTTTAAATCTAGGCCAGATGGTTTGCGACGATTTTTTTTGTTCCATTTTTTTATGGCCTTCAAGTCGCGACTCATAGCGATTGTTTTTTTTCTTTTCAATTTTTTTGTACTTGCATAAAGCTGACCAGCATCGATTGCCAAAACAGGGACAACTAAAAGAAAGAAAATAAATACACATATTTTAAGAGCTTGCATAAAACCTCACATTAATGATTTCTAGTTTGATATTCTAAAAACATTCGTTTTCAATTTCATATTGAAAAGTAAAAACTTGGCGGTATATTAAATCCATGCAGAAATCATTTAGATATATTCTATTTAATAAACCTTACGGTATTCTATCTCAGTTTTCAAATGAAAGCGATGAAATCACCTTAAAACAATTTAAACTTCCAGAAAAGGTTTACGCTGCAGGACGGCTCGATAAGGATTCTGAGGGACTGCTTCTTTTAACTAATGATGGAGCTTTTATTCACCGAATGTCTGATCCTAAATTTAACAAGGAAAAAACTTATTGGGTGCAAGTCGAAGGCTCAATTACTCCCAATGCTATTTTTGAATTACAAAATGGACTGGCCATTGAAAATTATATGACCAAGAAGTGCAAGGCAAAAATTCTAACTAACATGGAGAATTACCCACCTCGCGATCCCCCAGTGCGCTTTAGAAAAAACATCCCTACAAGTTGGATTGAAATCACTTTAACCGAGGGAAAAAACCGCCAAGTGAGAAAAATGACAGCAAAAGTTGGTTTTCCTACTTTGCGATTAATTAGAAAAAAAATTGCTCATTTATCAATTGAAAATATTTCCCCTGGTCAATGGATTGAACTTAAACAGGAAGAAATTGAATCATTGCGCACCAATCAATAAGTCACAATACTAAGAAAATTTAAATTTGAGAGAACAAAACTTACTTTGATTTTTTACGATCAATCCACTTCCCTTTTTCGAAAGCATTATCAACCTTGAGACCGAAATCCATTCCCATTTCAAAACTCGAATCTGGATCTTTTTTCATGGATTTTAAGATATTTACTTTAAAGTCATTTGGTGAAAAATATTGGTTCTCTAGTATTTCGACATATGCTTTGAGTAAGTAATACAACGACTCACCTGTTTCATTTAGTGCTTCAATTCTAAATCGATTCACGCCATTTTCTTGATATTCTAAAATTTTAGCTGCAAAACTTTTTCCTTCAGCATTATACATTGTATTTCGACATTCCATATCAGCTTTAATGAAATGTTCATTACCAAACTGATCTTTTAATTTAACTTCGTGCTTTTCGCATGGCTTCCCACAATCTCTATAACTTGATCCTTGACTTAAAAATGCCGCAAAAACACAATGCTCCATATGAAAAGAAGGCATGTACTGATGAACCGTTATTTCTAAACTCGAAGGAGGCATTTTTAATGCTAACAACCTCAAGCGTTCATTGTTTAAGTCATAAGAGGCAGAAACAGTCTTCAGCCCCTTTGACAATAAATACAGTCCAGACAAATGATTTGAAACATTGAGAGAAAAATCACCGACAAGTTCAAACTTTTGTTTTGAAAAATATTGAAGTGCGCCTAAGTTTCTTATTAAAACACCATCGGGATTGGCGCGCTCTATCACTTTAAAATGGTGGTATTCTCCGGGTTTTAAGATGCGATTTGTTGCAATAAACACTTTAAGGCCACACGTTTTAAGTTTTTCAACAGATTCTTTATAATCTTTTCCAAATTCAAAATCGAGAATGATGCTATAAAAATGGCTCGACTCTAATTGATCCATAAAACTTAAAAAATCATCAACCTGTTTTTTGTTTCGCAAGAGAAGATTTATTTTAGCCTGAAACTCATTTTCTAAAACTACGAACTCATTTGCATTTTTCGGTAATTTATGCATACTCAATTGATTAGTATTTCTAACTCTTTCATCAATTAATTGATTTTGATTCAGTCGAGGATTTTTTAAGCGAGATTCATTCATTTCAATGATTGCTTTCTGGCGCATCTCTTTTAAATCTTTTTCTAAAATATAAAGCGAGTTTAACTGTGAATCGTCCCCCATTATTTTACGACAATCATAGACCGTGCCAGCAAGCCCCTGCCATACAGATTTTAATTTTTCGCGATCTAGACCGCGCGTTTTAGCGGACTCTAGCGGCATTGCACTCATCACCTCAACGAGGTGCTTTTGTCGATCAATTCCATAGGTCACAAACTGCGCTTTTAAAAATCTCTCTTTTGTTAAAAAATAATTAATATAAAGTGGTATTTTCTTTTTAAGGTTTTTGTCTTGAATTTTTTTATTTATCTCACGATTTAGCTCTTCGTCACTATTAACATAAACATCAACTATATAATGGAGTAGAATATTGTTTGCATTGACTCCATTTTTAAATAGCTCGCTCCACTCTAAAGCAATCGAGTCTTTATTTTTATGTAGTAACTCGACGAGAAACTCTCTTTTTTGCCCCTTATCCTGTTGTTCTATTACACTAAAAATTTTCCCACCCCATTCAACTGGCTTAAAAAATCGCCCTTCAAAAGACATTTTTAAATGCAGATGCTTGGGAGTAAAAACAAAGAGCAAGCCTTGATTACTTTTTAAAAAATGGGATGGAATATTTTCTTCTGCAGATAAAATCATTTTGGCATTTTGAATGCGCAATAATTTACCCACATAAACACCACGGTGGGCCGAGTACTTTCCATCAACAAGTTTTTGATGTTCAACACCATGTAGCCAACCCGAATAAAATCCTCGCGAATAAGTAGTCGCAAGATTATTTTTTGCTTTAATTAAATCTTGGGTAGATGAATTGAGTGTAGATTTATTACTGGTTAATACATTATTTATAACGTTTCGATATTCTGAGGCAGTGGCTCCAACATACTCGGGAGATTTCAGTCTACCTTCTATTTTAAAGCTCTCTATTTGAAGTTCCATAAGTTTTGGAACTTCTTCTAGACCACAAAGATCCTTGGGGCTAAGTAAATATTTTTTATCTCCTAAGTCACGAAAATTTTCATCAACATATAGATCATACTGAAAACGACAACTCTGAGCGCACTGCCCCCGATTCGCCGACCTTCCTCCAATCCCTTCCGAAGTATTACATTGGCCGGAATAGGCCACACAAAGTGCACCGTGAACAAACACTTCTAATTCAGTTTGAGTTTTTGCTTTTATCGAACGAATTTCATCAAGAGAAACTTCCCGTCCAAGCACCACTCTTTTAAATTGAAGGTCACTTAGTAGGTCAATTGCTTCAAAGTTAGTTATCGTCATTTGTGTAGAAGCATGCAAAACAATCTCTGGAAACTTTTGGCGAAGATAAACGGCCAGTCCTAAATCTTGAACGATAAAAGAATCAGGTTTAAAAGAGACCACTTCGTTAATTTTCTGTTCTAATAAAGGAAACTCGTCCTCAAAAATAAGTATGTTAAATGCGAGATGAACTTTGACACCATATAAGTGACAAAGATCGATCATCTCTTTAATTTGTTCCATTTCATGATCATAACTTCGTCCGCGCGCATTAAAACCAGGCATACCAACATAAATAGCATCTGCACCATTGTGAATTGCGGCCATGCACATTTCCATATTACCAACAGGCAAAAGTAATTCTGGGCGAAAATCGCGGATTTTAACTGCTTCTGTGAGCTCAATCATTATCGTACTCGCTTAAAACCAAAAAAACTCAAAGAGTAACTCTAAATAAATTTAAAAATCATCTTCAAGCAAATCGGGACCCCATTCACGTTCCCGCGCTAAGATTAAAATTATTGCTAAGTAATGAGTTGTATGCCTTGAATCGCTTGAAAAGTGAATCGTTAAAGGTATATTTAATGTATTGTTATAAAAATTTTAACGAGTTGAGGTTATTCATGAAATTTTTGCCCCCTACTTTTCGACTTATGTTCATTTTAACCACCCTTTTAGCACTTACTTCTTGTGGTATGCAAAGTATCCCCACTGCTTATAATGAAGTAGATGCAACTTGGGCCGAAGTTTTAAATCAATATAAACGTAGAAGCGACCTAATCCCAAATTTGGTCAATGTCGTAAAGGGTTATGCCTCCCATGAAAAAGAGACCCTTGAATCAGTGATTAAAGCGCGCTCTGAAGCAACAAAAATAAATATAGATGCCAGTAAGTTAGATGAAAACTCTATGAAACAATTTCAAAAGGCTCAAGGCGGTCTATCCCAAGCTCTCTCAAAACTAATGGTTGTTAGTGAAAAATATCCCGATCTTAAAGCTGACCAAAATTTCCGCGACCTACAAGCCCAGCTTGAGGGAACAGAAAATAGAATAACAGTTGCTCGCAATCGCTATATAGAATCCATTAAAAGCTTTAATAACTTAGTCACTGTACCACCAACATCTTGGTACAATAGCCTCTTTTTACAACACGCTAAAAAACCTCAATTTACAGTGGAAAATCTGGAAGAAGTACAAAAGGCCCCCGAAGTTAAATTTTAATTAATAAAAAACTCATAGGATTTCCATGAAAACTTGCAAGAAAATAACTCTAAACACTTTTACCTTTTGTCATCTCATTTTATTGTTAGTTATTTTGCAAGTTTTCAACTTAAATGCTCGAGAGATCCCTAAAATGAGTTCACCAATCATTGATGAAATCAATTTAACTAGTCCAAGTTTTCAATCGAAATACTCTAGCTATTTGAAGGAAATATTTGATAAACATCACTTACAAATTCAAATTCTATTACTTGATAATTTGGGCGATGAAAGTATTGAAAGTTTTTCGATAAAGGTTGCTGATAGCTATAAACTTGGAAGACATAAAAATGAAGTAAAAGGTATAGAGCAAGCAGACAAGGGCTTGCTATTTCTATTGTCGTTAAAAGAAAAAAAAATGCGCATTGAAGTTGGTCGGGGTCTTGAGGGTGACATTACAGATTTGTTCTCCAAGCGAATCTTGGATCAAATGCGTCCCGCACTTAAAAATGGTCAATATGAAAAAGCAATTACCATTTTCTTGGGATCAGTCCTACAAAAACTAAATATCGAGGCTGATCCAAAGTATGTTAAACCTAAAAAACGAAACTCGACTCAATCGCTCTTAGTCTATTTTATTATATTTATTTTTATGATGCTTTATTTAATCTTCAATATCTTGTTGCGGCCTAGTCGACTCAATTCCTATGGACACTACGGAGGTGGCTACGGGGGTTTTGGAGGCAGCGGCCATTCAAGTGGTGGTGGATGGAGTTCAGGCGGTGGCTCTTTCGGTGGGGGCGGAGCTTCCTCCGACTTTTAAAGATTGTGGTTCAATGACATTTTTTTTAATAGATATTTTTTATATACTAGAGGATCCAAATGAAACGTTTCTCCCAAGATTTTAAAAATAATTTAAGTCAAGCAATTTCGAAAGCAGAGGAAAAAACACTTTGTGAAATTATCCCTATTATCACAAAAAAATCGCACCACTATCCCCTGCCAGAATCAATCCTCATCATCTTCTTTTCAGTAATTTTTATTTTAATCTATCAATTTTTATTAACTTATTACTTTAATCAAAACGAGTTTATTTTTTTTGATTCGCATGAAAATGAAATATTTCTTTTCAAATTTTTAAATTATCAAATATTGGCAGGTTTCTGTGGAGCGCTTTTTGGCTTCCTACTCTCTTACATTCCTCAAATTGAACGATGCCTTATCTCCAAAAAGGAAATGCAATTAATGGTAGAGTCAAATGCTTACCGAGCATTTTTTGAGCACAAACTTCATCTCACTAAAAATCACTCCGCAATGCTTATCTATTTTTCTCTCTTCGAAAGAAAAATAGTTATTTTAACTGATGAATCTTTATCAAAGACAATACCGGCCAAACTTTGGGATGACTTACTCCTCTCTACCCAAGAACAAGTCAAAGAAATTGGACTTGAAAAGGCACTCATCGAATTGTTGGAACAAAGCTCTAATGTTCTGGCCCATTATTTTCCACGAAATGATCCTAAACAAAATTCAGAAAATGAGCATGAAGATCAAGTTATTTTCCAAAATTAAACTGACCTACTTGAGTGTGTTTAAATTTAAAGCTTTTGAGATTGCTTTTAGCGCAGAAATTTAATCCAATAAAGTTTTGTTTTTTTGGGATATTTTTTTGTTTAAGAATTCAAATTTTATTCTTAGAAAAATAATTTCTTCAAAATATACGGCTAAGAATTAATTAAATAATGACGTTTTTTGTAAAATGCCTTGATTGTGATAATGAGTGTAAATATCTAAATGATCTTGCAGCCCCTCAACCGTTTTAGAAAGATTCCAACTTCGTCTAAAAAGTCGACTTAAATTAGCTCGCAACATCGCAAGTGTGTGGTTAATTTTAAATAGTGGATCGCGACTTCTCGTTTTCAGCTCTCCTTGTCCCGCGACACAAGAAGTTTTGGCGCGCATAGATTTAAATCTCACATGTTTTGCCTGTTTAAAATAGCGTTTGACGAATCTGGCGTACTCTAAATGCATATCACTTTCAATTTTTGCATCATTTTTAATGATCAAAGATAAGTCTTCAAACACTTTTTCTAATGTTTTCCTTTGCTCATTTTCTCTCCAACCGTATTTTTTGAATGAAATTTTTGCCAACGGGCCAAATGCCGGAATACGTCCGACTTTATTACTCAAAATAATTCGTGTTTTCTTCTCGATTGCCAACGTCACCGTCAGCGGCTTTAATCGCGTGTGCTCGCAGGTGATTAGATCGTCGATTTGCACTTGGTTAATCTTATGAACACTCAACTGTTGAAGAAAAAGTTGATGCTCGCGTCGAGATTTTAAAGCTAAATATTTTATTTTTCTAACGACAGTAATTTTGCTGACATTGAAAAATCGTGCCGTAGCCCTTTGTGATAACCCCATGCAAATTAATTTATTTAAGGGAAAATTAATGCGACGTTTTTTTTGTCTATATTCTAAAGTCGTCGTGCTGGCACTAAAGCTTCTATTACATTTTAAGCATTTAAAGCGCCTTAGCTTTTCAGACGTATCTCGACGAAAATAAAAGCCAATTTTAATTACGGCATGATTAGATTGAAAATTTGAACATGAATTATTTGGACAAGGTAAATGCATATTAAAATCTATGCAAGTGATGCCCTTAGTTTAAAATTTTTAAGTCATTAAATTTTAAGACATAGCTCGATTCAATATTTTTAAAAAAATTATTTCTTTAAAAATTTTCCTCATCAACATTGTTGTCGCAAACACACTGAAGTAGGTCAGTTTTTACCGAATATTGGGTAACACATTTCCAACATCCGCAATTAAGTCCTTGTATCTTAAATTACGACTAAGATTGGAAGATTCAGAAATTCCATAGCCTTTTTTACCATTTCTTTCGTAATCAGATGGAGACATCCCCATACTTTGCAAAATAGTATTTAATAATTGATTATAAGGCCTACCTATGTGCTGATTATCTCCCATATTATTTGAAGGAACAGGTGGAACTCCATACTGAGAGTAATCGAGAATTTGTCCGGGCTTTATAAAACCTTGTGCACTTCCAGCGAGTACTGCAGGCATATTTTCATGCACATGTCCCGCCCCTTGGCTCATTTCACCTCCCCAAAAAACGAGAGAGTTATCGAGCATTGATCGACCGTTAGCTTCAGTGATCTCAGACATTTTCTGGACAACTCTAAGGAAAACTTTCTGCGCAGCCCAGTAGCTCCCCTTGTAATGCATTGGTGAAGGTTGAGTTTCAGAGTCGTGGGAAGCGGCATGCCATGATGATGAATCAACACCATCTGCGGCTTCAATATTAATTACTAAAATTTTGGAGAGATTATTAAAAAGGGTAAGAATGCCTACATCTATATAGGCTTCATACAATTGAGTGTAGCTTAAGTTTCCAGAAGGGATTGGATTGGTTGGTGTCGCAACGGATTTTATGGTTTTAAACTTATTACCCATTTCACTTAATAAGTACATTTGAGTATCTAGAATTTTTTTATCTTCTACAGACAACCTAGGGTTCGTTTTAAGTAATTGGTAACGCTTAAGAGCAGATTCAATCGCAGTCGAATTTCGCGCCAGGTTAGATGACTTGGTTAAATTAAAAAACAGATCAAATGCTGCTCGCGGATCAGAATAACCTGTGCGTGGTTTGAGTTCGCCATTTTGGTTGATATATGAACAAAAACCTTGGGGGGAAAAAATTAGTGAATCGACAACTGGAGTGAAACCTTGATAAAACTTAGCCGATCTGGCCAGGTATTGATCGATAGTCTCAAAGCCATCATCATATGCAAAGTGACCAAATGCTCCACCAGCATTATGTCCCATACCGACTAAAATATCTAGGCCCTTAATAAATGTTAATTGATTTAAATAAGGAACAAAATTAGCGTCGAGAAGTTTATTTATACCATTCGATTGGTATAGGGTCTGTAGTTGACCTACTCTCACATCATTTGCCACTTGTGTCGGCGCGGCAATTAATGGCTCCCAATTCTCCTTTCTTGTTCCATGAGCAGTACGAATAAGCACGAGTCGCTTGGGAATGGAGAGACTTTGTCCCTTTGCATCGAGACTCAATAAGCTGGGTAAAAATGAGAAAGAAGCTCCCAATGCTCCAAAAGCTTTTAAAAAATCTCTTCTAGAATTTTGATCATGTTTTTTACTCACACTATTCTCCAATTCTTCTCATTTTAAATTCTTTTGTATGGGGAATATGTAAGATCATTTTCTTTATGGTTCCTGAACTATCCACTGTCATTTTTGTATAAAGTTCATTTAACCCACAAACGTCTTTTTGACCTTCATATCGCCCCATCGTGTGCCTAAAAACTTGTCGAACAAAACACATATTACCTTTAAAGCTCTTCGCGATTATATCGCTAAATTCAATACCACTTCTAGAGGATTCCCCACTAATAAAGTCAATTTTTAAATCATCTACACTGGCATTTACAGGTTCTCTTCGCACAACTTTATAGTACAATTGATTGTAGCTATTTACAGCAGATTGAACGATTGGTTCAAAAGTTCTATATCTAGACATCGAGTCATAATCATCGAGTGCAAACCCAAGAGCATTAAATTGCGAGTGGCATCCCATACAACTCGCACCACTTACCTTGCTTTCATAAATATGACGTTTAGTATTTAATGAACTAGAATCTGTTGAAAGTGAACGATCGGGAAGAGCGTCTGCTTTGGGGGAGGCAAGCGGATCACACAAAATATTTCTTCGAATGAAAGCTCCTCTTAAAAAAGGATGAGTGTCATCTGAAAGACTATCTTTAAAAGTGACCACCGCTCTTGTAAGTAAGCCTGTTCGATCTGTAAAATTAATTTTGGCATGTCCATAGTCATAAGTCACAGAAGGATGTGGGACATTATAAAAACTCCTCACATTTCCTTCGGATATAGATGAACGATCATTCATTAAATCAGCGTATCTTTTGTTTTCAGAAAATGTTAAGCGCAAAACAAAGTTTTGAGTCTCAGCGATTAAAGAGTTTTTTATCCCACTACTCACATTTGAATTTGCATAATAGCGGTCATTTCCATATTCGCGATCAATTACACTTATAAAATCGGTTGGCTCTACGTAGGGAATATCTTCAATTTTAAGCCACTCATTATAAAAATTCATATAAGTTCTTTCTAATGGATTAAGTGCAACTTGGCTTACTTCAAACAAATTCTTAAAAGTGTTGGGAGAAGTTGGGTATGCGAGAGGCTTAAGAATTTTTTCAACTTCCGCTTGATAACTTTCTGGACTTGCCGTTAACTTTCCGAGAGAAGCTGCCTCCATCAATGATTGCGAAGGAACAGTTTGTAAAAATCGATAGGATAATCTTTGCGCTATTTCATAGTCATTTAGGGCGAGCAATTTCTCATCACCAACCTGTGGAGTCCCATCTATTTCAAGCATATTTAAAAAACGCGGATCGAGCAGAATCGTTTGCAACATAACTGCAAAACCATCTTGCGGTGTTGCTTGAGTATCGTATAATAAAAACAAAAAATCTTCATAGTCTAAAGGAACCTTAAATCTCAAAGCGCGACCAGCAAATGATTTAATATATCCTCGCACACAGCTTTCTGGTGGTTTTGTATTTTCGGCAATAGATTTCATGCAATAATGACCGGAGACATTTGTAAAATACCACGAATTTTTTGATAATTTATCGGCTACCACTGAGGAAATAATTGTATAAGCAAAAAAATGATCGATTGATAAGCTTTGATCTAAGTTCTTGTATTGATAAATTTTAGCATTATCTTGGGGAAGAATTTGTATGATCGTTTCTAATTCACCACGAAAACCAAATGTATCATAGAGTCTATCTGGTAAACGCATCAAATTTGAATCACCAATGAGATCCATTAAGGAATTTAAATATTGAAGACGACTCAATCTATTTATATTGCTTGCTTGAACTCTACTATCACCAACATTGCATTGATAATTAAGTGAACTCGGGGCACTGGGAACACTACTTATTACCCGTGGCAATGAAGTCGACTTTACAGTCGATTGCGACGATTTATTATCGACTAAAAATACTTCTGTTTGAAGGTTCTTAAAATTTGGAATACAGGCATTAAAAAAAACCAGATTAAACAGTAACAAAATAAACAGTGACTGATATTTCATTTTGTAACCTTGATAAAAAATCATTATCTCTAATTGATATTATCAACTAATCGACATCTAATAAGATTGTCTTAAGCAAATAAAAAAAAATTGATAAACTTTCAACGAGTTGTGAGTCTAAAATAATTATAAAGAGAAAATTAAAATAGTGCATAATGACCATTATTCAAGGCAGCTTACTTAAACGAGGAGCTGTAAACATTTTAAACGATGAACTGTCGAGTAAAAATACGACTACAAATTATTTTATCGCATGATTAATTTTCGATTGTTGAATCAGCAACTCTAACGAATTAATTTTTTTTTGGAGACGTTCTCTTTCAATTGCTTCTTCATGAAGTTTTTTTTCTAACAGAATCACTTTTTCATATAACGACAACAATTGACTCCGCCAATGACCTAGGGACTGCTCGAGGATATCAATTCTCTCTTTTTTATTTAGAGAGGCATTATCCAGAGATTTAATTTCTACAAGTTCAAGTCCTGATGCCATTTTTAGAAAAAAGAAGCTGAAAAAAATTATTTTTGTCATCGATTGTCTCCAATATTTAGGCCATTTTTTTATATTTGAACATTTTACACTGACAAATTCAGAATACTTATGCTATGTTAACCCAAATTTAACACGTATTATGCACCTAGTTAATAATTTATTTTTTGACTAGATAAGCAAGGGGTGAATCTATGAATTCGATTTTTCGTTTAATTCTCAGTGCCTTTATTTTAGTTACGAGTTTTTATGTAGCAAACACGGCCCGCGCAGAGGACCCAATTGGTTCAAGAAACAATCCCATAAAATTATTTTTTACTCCTTCCGTCGATCAAAACAAAATTGCAGTAAATTCAGAAAGTTTTATCAAATTCATGGAAAAGGAAACTGGTTATTACATGAAGTCAGCCATTCCAGCTTCATACATAGCTGTTGTTGAGGCACTCGGATCAAATCGAGCTGACGTGGCTGTCATGAACTCTTTTGGCTATCTCCTGGCCAATAGCAAATATGGAGCCGTAGCAAAATTAAAAACACTTCGCCATGGAAAAGATTTTTACTCAGGCGCCATTTTTGTGAATAATAAGTCGGGCATAAAATCAGTAAAAGACTTAAATGGTAAAAAATTTGCCTTTACTGATTCCTCTTCTACATCTGGATATCTTTTCCCCCTTAAAATTTTAAATGATCATAAAATTAAATTGGGTAATACCATGTTTGCGATTAAACACGACAACGTCATCACTATGGTTTACCAAGGACAAGTTGATGCTGGAGCTGCTTTTTATGACGAACCATTTGAAGGCAAGATCCAAGATGCAAGAGATCGAGTCCGTACTCAATTTCCCGACGTTGAATCAAAAGTTTCTGTGATAAAAGTCACTGATAAAATTACAAACGACCCCTTTGTGTTTAGAAAAGGACTTCCTGAAGCAGTCACTCAAAAATTTATTAAAGCGCTTTTAAAATACATCACGACAGAAGAAGGAAAAGCTACATTTAAAAATATCTATGGCATTGATGGCATTGTTCCAGCAAGCGACAAAGATTATGAAAGTTTAAGAAAAGTTATAAAAGCGACAAATACAGATGTTGGCTCACTCGTAAAATAAGTGAAAATCTTGCTCTATATAAAGGAAAAACATGTTAGACATTAAAAATTTAAATAAAATTTACCCCAATGGATACCACGCTCTATCTAATATCAGCTTTAGTGTACCGAAGGGTGAATTTTTAGTGGTTATTGGTCTCTCTGGTTCAGGGAAATCTACAATGCTGAGAACCTTTAATCGTTTGCACGATGTCACCAGTGGAGAAATTCTTTTTAATGGAGTAGATACTACAAAACTAAAGGGATCAGCGTTAAGAAAAATGCGCTCCGAGATTGGAATGATTTTCCAACACTTCAACCTCATTCCTAGAAAAACAGTGCTCGAAAATGTTTTATCTGGAAACTTATCTCGAACTGGTATTTTTAAATCTATTCTTGGAATTTATGCCAAAGAAGATAAAGAAAAGGCAATGCGGTATATTGAAATTGTAGGTCTAAAAGGGAAAGAGAAAAATAGAGCTGATAATTTATCTGGAGGGCAGCAACAACGCGTGGCCATCGCTCGCGCCTTGATGCAAAATCCTAAAATTCTACTTGCGGATGAACCAGTGGCTTCACTCGACCCATCGACTTCAAATTCAGTGATGCAATATCTTAAAAAAGTTAATGAGGAGCTGGGTGTTACAGTTATATGCAACCTTCACTTTCTATCTCTCGTACGTCAATATGCCCATCGAGTTGTCGCGCTTAAGGCCGGAAAACTTATTTACGATGGCAAACCAACAGAAATAAATGAAGAATGGTTTAAGACAATCTACGGCGAAGATGCTGTCGAAGTTACCATCAACTAAAACAAAATTTAATTTTAAGGAAAGAAGAATATATGTCGCAAATCATCGCAAAAAAACCCTCTCATCCGGCCATTCTTTACACCAAGGCCATTCTCCTCGATGCATTCCTATGGAGCTACATCGCGCTAGTCGCATATAAAGTTATTTACGACCGGATAATATTAGATAATCGGTATCCTGAATTTACTTGGTCTCAACCACTCAATGCGCTCCTTTTAGGTCTTGCCATATCCCTGCTCTTTATTTTCACTTCATTTTCTGTCGGTAAATCAACGATGGGTCTTTTGAAAAAGAAAAATGAAGATGACGTATCAGGATTTAAAATTAACCATCTCATTTTCTATACCGCACTCATTTTAACTTTTGTCACTGGATATATTGTTTCACAAATATCAGTGCGCGAATTTTTTTCGGAAAGTGGAATTGAGGGTGCTAAGCGAATTTTTACAGCACTTTTAAATCCGAATTTTCAAATCTTTGAACAGGGACTCTTTGCGGCGATTGAAACTATTTACATGGCCTTTATTGCAACAGTTGTCGCTATCCCAATTGCTTTTATTCTCGGATTCTTTGCTGCTAGAAATCTTATGAATGGCAATCCATTTAACTTTTTTATCTACAATACGATTCGCGCAATCCTAAATATTTCACGATCAATCGAACCACTAGTGTGGGCGATTATTTTTTCTGTTTGGGTTGGAATTGGGCCATTTTCTGGTATGCTCGCTCTCTGTTTACATAGTATTGCATCGCTAACAAAACAATATTCGGAGCAAATTGAATCTATCGATAATGGTCCGATCGAAGCCATTACAGCAACCGGAGCACACCCTATTCAAATAGTTTGGTTTGGAGTCGTCCCTCAAATCGTTCTTCCCTATCTCAGTTACACCATTTATCGCTGGGACATCAACGTGCGTATGGCCACTATTATTGGTCTTGTTGGTGGAGGTGGTATTGGTAACCTTCTGATGCAATATCAAGGTCAAGCACGCTGGAATGAAGTAGGTATGCTGGTTATCATCATTGCATCGATCGTATGGGTGATGGATTGGGCATCTTCTAAATTGCGCGAAGCTCTAAAGTAATATAAACTTTTCTTCATTAACATTTTTCTGGAGAAGAATATGTCTTTTAAGAAGTTATCTCTTATTGCTGTTCTCGCATGCAGTTTTAATGCTGTCGAATCTAAGACTTTTGTCTATTGTAGTGAAGGAAGCCCTAGCTCTTTTAATCCCCAATTAGTTACTGATGGCCCATCGATTAACGCCAGTGCTGAAACGATCTACAGTCGATTGGTTGATTTTGTTCCTGGAACAACAAAGATCAGACCACTTTTAGCTGAGAAATATGATATTTCAAAAAATCAACTCGTCTACACTTTTACTTTAAAAAAAAATGTCGAGTTTCACACGACCAAAAATTTTGCTCCCACCCGCCCGCTGAATGCTGATGATGTCGTTTTCTCCATCATGCGCCAATGGGATAAAACCCATCCTTACAATAAAATTGGTGGTGGAAACTACGAATACTTTGATGGAATGGGGATGCGCGATTTGATTAAATCTGTCAAAGCTCTCGCACCTGATAAAGTAGAAATCACACTTTCTAAACCAAATGCTCCTTTCCTCGCGAATATGGCCATGGGATTTATGAGTATTCTTTCGAAAGAATATGCTGATAAATTATTAAAAGAGAACAAGGCTGAAATGTTGGATAAAGATCCAGTGGGAACTGGACCTTTTGTTTTTAATAGCTATCAAAAAGACAATTCTATTCGTTACAGTGCCCATCCCAAATATTTCGGAAAAAAAGGAAATATTGAAAAGCTAATTTTTGCCATCACAGCTGACCCTAGTGTACGGGCCCAAAAATTAAAAGTTGGTGAATGCCATCTGATCAGTGAACCTACACCCAACGATTTAGTAGAACTCAAAAAAAATAATAAAATTTCGGTGCTAGAAGCAGAAGGGATGAATACAGGTTATCTCGCATTTAATACTAGCAAAAAACCTTTTGATCAGTTAAAAGTTCGCAAAGCAATTTATCATGCTCTCGCCAAAAAATCATATATCGAAAATGTCTACTTAGGACAAGCTGTAAATGCAAAGTCTCCTTTCCCTCAAACTGTTTGGTCATACAACAAAACGATTAAAGACTATGAGTACGATGTAACACTCGCGAAAAAACTCATGACAGAAGCCAATTTAGCGAATGGATTTGATACCGAAATTTGGTATTTACCTGTGACACGGCCTTATATGCCAAATGGAAAAAAACTAGCTGAATTAATGCAAGCAGATCTGGCCAAAATAAACATTCGTGCCAAAATTACAACCTTCGATTGGCCGACATATCTCAAAAAATCAAAAGAAGGTGCCCATCAAATGATTCAATTTGGATGGTCGGGAGATAATGGAGATCCAGACAACTTCCTCAATATGCTTCTTTCATGTCAGGCGAAAAAAGAAGGAAGTAACTTTGCTCAATTTTGTCACAAAGAATTTGATGATTTAATCAACAAAGCTGCGGCGACATCAGACCTTAAAACTAGAACAAAACTCTATGAAGCTGCTCAAGTTGTTTTCCATCGCGAAATCCCTTGGGTTCCCATAGCACACGGCACGAGCAAAAGGGCCATGTTAAACAAAGTTAAAAATTATACCCTCGACCCACTAGGAAGAGACTCATTTACTGAAGTGAATATCGATTAGTTTTAAGAAATATTTTAGAAAGGTGACCCCATGTTATTTATCTTAAAAAAATTTAAAGATTTTTTTCCGACCTTACTGGGCGTCGCCTTTTGTATTTTTTTTCTGATTCGATCAATCCCCGGCGATCCGGTGCTTATTATGATTGGAGAAAGAGGAGTCGATGAACAAACCTATTTAGAGATGAAAAGAAACTTGGGACTAGATGCTCCACTTCCTTTACAGTTTATACAGTTCATTAAAAACACTGCAACTCTCGACTTAGGTACTTCCATCGTTTCTAAAAACCTTGTTTGGGTCGAATTTAAGGAGCGCTTCCCTGCAACGCTTGAACTTGGCTTGGTATCACTTTCGCTCGCCACTATAATCGGCATTCCCGCCGGCATTTTTGCAGCACTTAGGCGCAATACTTTTTTTGATTATTCACTAATGGGTTCAACTCTAATTGGCTACTCCATGCCAATTTTTTGGTGGGGTCTTTTACTGATTTTATTTTTTAGTGTGAAATTAGGCTTAACACCCGTCTCAGGTAGAATCGCTCTGGAGTTTGAAATACCGATGTTAACGGGGCTCTACCTTATCGACACACTTCAACCTGAAGTCTTGCAAAATTATGGCCTCAAAGCTTTTTTAAGTGCACTCAGACATCTGATCTTACCGAGCATCGCTCTGGGTACGATTCCACTTGCGGTCATTTCTCGCATGACTCGTTCTTCAATGCTCGAAGTTTTAGGTGAAGACTATATGAGAACTGCGAAGGCCAAAGGTCTTTCCACCTTTCGTCGCATTTACATTCATGCTCTAAGATCTGCTACCATTCCAATTGTCACAACAATAGCTTTACTTTTTGGCTCTATCATAACTGGTGCCATTTTAACTGAAACTATTTTTAGTTGGCCCGGCATTGGAAAATGGATTGTCCAAAGTATCACAGCGAGAGATTATCCGGTTATCCAAAGCGGAGTGATGATAATTGCAACCATTATCATTTTAACTAATATTTTTATTGATATCATTTATTATTTCTTAAATCCCAAAATGAAAAATCATCAATAGCTCCAAGGAATCACGAGGTTCAATCGCATGCGCAATTTATTTAAAGAACTCAAAAAAAATAGAGGTGCTTTTATCTCTCTCATTATTATTGCAAGCCTACTATTTATTGCAATTTTAGCCGATATCCTAGCACTACATTCCCCCTACACAATTTATGAAAATGCCTCACAATTAAAACCTCAATTTTCCGCTTATCAATTGAATAATCAAAATCAATATTTTTTTCTCGGAACTGATGATCTAGGCCGGGATTTAATGAGTAGAATCATGCATGGTGCGCGAGTCTCACTCATGGTTGGATTTACTGTCGTGTTTATCTCGGCGAGCATCGGAACTTTTCTTGGGGCCATCGCGGGATATTTTGGTGGACTAATAGATCGAATCATTATGCGCTTAACGGACATAATAATGTCGATTCCATCTATTCTTTTTGCAATAGTAATTGTTGCAGTAATTGGACAGGGAATTAAAAATGCTATTTTTGCAGTGAGTTTTGTCGCAATTCCAAACTTTATTCGTATCGTGCGAGCACAAGTCTTGGTTGAAAAAAATAAACAGTATGTTTATGCAGCACAGTTATTTGGTGCTCATCATTGGCGCATAATATTTAAGGAAATTCTTCCTAATTGTATGGCGCCAATTATCGTTCAATGCACACTGGGATTTTCTGATGGAATTTTAAATTGTGCAGCTTTGGGATTTTTAGGTCTCGGTGCTGAAGCCCCCATTCCAGAATGGGGAGTTATGTTAAGTGACGCTAGAAGTTTTATCGAATCATCTCCTTACATGGTGACTCTGCCAGGATTTTTTATTTTTCTATCTGTCATTTCATTTAATTTATTGGGCGATGGTCTACGAGACGCTCTCGATCCTAAAATGAAAAAATCTCACTAAAGACAAGGTAACTAAGATCTCCAAGAGAATCGAAAGGAAAACAATGAATTTACTCGATGTTAAAAATCTTCATCTTAATTTTAATACTGAACACCAACAAACTCTTTCGGCACTTCGCAATGTGAGCTTTCATCTGAATATGGGTGAAACACTTGGAATCGTTGGTGAATCTGGTTCGGGAAAAAGTCTCACTAATCTAGCGATCATGGGACTTTTACCAGATAATGCAAAAGTCATGGCCGATCAACTGACGTTTGAAGGCAGAGATTTGTTGTCTATGAACGAAGCGCAAAAAAATCAAATCCGTGGAAAAAAAATAAGTATGATTTTCCAAGACCCCATGTCTTCACTCCACCCCTACTTAACCATTGAAACTCAATTAACTGAAACGATGTTGGCTCACTTAGATATAAGTGCTAAAGATGCTTCACTTCATGCTATAGAGCTGCTTGAAAAAGTGGGAATCAAAGATCCTCTTAAAAAACTAAAAACATACCCATTTGAATTATCAGGTGGTATGGCCCAACGAGTGATGATTGCGATGGCCATCTCAACCCAACCAAAACTCTTAATTGCCGACGAACCAACCACTGCTCTCGATGTTACAATTCAAAAGCAAATTCTTGATCTCTTAAAAGAATTGCAAATTAAAAACAATATGGCCTTAATGTTAGTCAGTCATGACTTAGGTTTAATTGCCGAATATAGCGAGCGCATTCAAGTGATGTATGCGGGAGAAATCGTCGAAGCAAGATCCAAACAAGACATGCTTAATAAGGCACTTCATCCCTACACTGAAGGCTTACTCAAATCTCGACCAACACTTTATTCTGATAAATCCAAAGCCGAGCTTTATTCCATAAGTGGGATTGTTCCGACTCTCAGTAACAGACCTCAAGGATGTCAATTTGCTCCTCGTTGTCACCTTAAAAAAGATCATTGTGAAAAGACAAGTTTTGCACAAACTATGCATAACAAACTTAGTCGAGAGCAAGACATTGATAAAATTGCAGGACATGTTTTCTGTTTAGAAAGAACATTACGAAATGAAGTATAAATTGTGAGAAGTATAAATGGAAATTTTAAAAATTGAACATCTTAAAAAATCATATCTTATCGAGCGAGCTTTTGAGAAACCTAGCGAAGTTGAAGCTATAAAAGATTTAAGCTTTACGCTTCATAAAGGGAAAACTCTCGGTCTCGTCGGTGAATCTGGCTGCGGGAAATCGACCCTAGCAAAAATACTAACTGGACTAGAAACAAAAAGTGCAGGAAATATTTTGTTCCGTGGTAAAGAACTTGCTCATTACTCTAAAGCTGAGCGAATTAAATTAATTCAAATGGTTTTTCAAGATCCCTATCAATCTCTTAATCCGCGCAAGTCGGCATTTGAAATTATTGCTGATCCACTTTTTATCAATGAACCAAATTTAAAAAATTCAGAAATCAAAGAGCGCGTTTATTCCACTATGCAGGATGTGGGACTCGATCAAACACTATCTCATCGCTACCCTCATCAATTTTCTGGTGGCCAAAGGCAAAGATTAGGAATTGCTAGAGCTTTAATGCTTAGACCTGAATTGTTAATTTTAGATGAACCTGTCTCTGCCTTAGATGTCTCTATTCAGGCACAAGTATTAAACCTACTTGTTGACTTGCAACGAAAATTTAATCTGACATATCTGTTTATCACTCACGATTTATCAGTCGTCTCCTTTATGAGTGACGACATATTAGTGATGAATCGCGGCCTTTGTGCAGAGTACGGATCAAAGGAAAATATCATTTTTAATCCTCAAAATGAATACACTAAACTCTTATTAAAGAGTTCACCAGGTGCAAACTGAGAAAGGAAATTTAGATGGGACTTTTATATATAATGCCTAAAAGTGAAACTGAAATTGATCGAGTTAATATTGAAGGTCATAAAATTATTCTTAAAAGTTATGGACTCCCTTTACTCTTTTGGGGTTATCTCCTGGCCATCTTGGCACTCATTCTCATTATGGGATTATCCAGTCAATCGATCATTTTAAAAATGTTAAATTATGATGACCCAGTCCTAAACTTTCTCGGCTACATGACAGCAGCTACTTTAATTTTAATTCCTCTTATTTTAGTCGCTGCATTTTTTTATGAAAAATTCATTATAAAAGAAAAGAACTCGCTAGAAGTTTGGCATCGACTTTTTTTTATATGTTTCATTAAAAAAAAGTATCAATTAAATGAAAATGATCAATTCTCGGTAGATCATTTTATGGACTCCCCAAATGTGGCAAAAATAAAAGGTGATAAATCATCGCGTGGATTTTATAATCGCGGTTATTATATTTTAAGTTTGAAAAGTTCTTCTCGACCAGAAGTAATCCTCGATCGCCACTCTCACCAAGAGGATCTCGAGGATTTAAAAAAATTGCTATTAAAATATTAAGTAACCAATTCCGAAATTTAAGTTAAATCCGGAAATACTTGAAGTAGCAGTCACATTTTCAACTGTTGTTTTTGCAGAAAGCGTATCATAAATTAAACTTGCTTTAAATGAAAGTCGTGATGTCATATAACTTTCAAGCATAAAGCCGGCGCCAAAATTAAATACAGAAGTACTCGAATTTTCTACAGTCGTTGAAGAACTCGCACTACCAAAACCTATTTTTGCTTGTACTGAATAAGATAGTTCCCCAACTGTCATTGGTGCTTTATTTAAAAAAAACCGCGGGGCAACTCCTACTACAATCAACGATTCACTCTCAGATGTCTTGATCGTATCAAATCCTAGAAATCCCGCAAGGGCCACGCGATTTAATATTCCGAATTGATGAACAAATCTTTTTTCTAAAAAGGTGAGTGTTTGAATTTCGGTGGTCGTCACATTTGAAGTGGAAGTGGTTTTAAAATCTATCATGGAATAAAGATCAAAACTTAATGGTCTCACTCTTTGCATTGATGAATCATTATTTCTTAAATAATCCCCTCCTGACTTCTGCATCGAATTGGTGCGATTTAACTTAGTTGTTGAAGGCCGTACTTGAACATCTTCCAAGAGTTCGTCCGATTCTTCATTTGGTTGTGAGTTAGCTTTACTTTTTGTATTCAATGACATTTTTTCATTCATTGGCACTTCAGAACTTGGTGAACTTTCTAAACTCTTACTTGCATCCGTGCTGACTTTAAGTGGAGTGGCAATTTTAAGATTTATCACAGTATCTTCTATCAATTGTTCAGGATTTACCATGCGATAAATGGACCAAATCGATCGGCTTGGAGAAACTTTTTCAACTAAGCCGCGTGCAATGACTCCCTCAGTTGTAAAAAACTTTGCATGATCACCTGCAACTAATCCATCCTCACTCCCCCTATTAATCAACATAGTTTTTTTGGTATCAGAAAGCTTTAAAATTCTTAGCGTAAGCTTTTCATCTAAATCTAATGAATGTCCTTTCACAGACCAGATAAGTGATATTGCAACTAAAACAATTTTAAACATTAGAAATCTCCTCAAAAATTTTAATTATATTCCTCTCAGTTAAATTTTTAAATATTGTAAATTAAAAATAAAATGAACTCCCCAAGACAAATTGGGCATTTTTAATTTTAAATTGACCTGCGATTGCATCTTGATTTTTATCTTTTAAATGAAATTCTCGATAGCTTAATTCGTACCCTAAAAATAAGGCCATTCCCACTTTTATCGTTTCCGCGTTTAAATCACCGACTCTAAAACGATACTTTAATTGCGAGCGAAGAATCGGTAAATGAAACATTTGATATTGATAAGATGCCGCTAAATTTTCACCAGACATATATGCTGCCCCAAACTTTAGTCCTACACCAATATCCCATATGATTGACTTTAAAGTAGCAGGACGATTAATGAGGGAATAATTTAAAATGATACCATAGCTACCTTCTTCACTTTTGGCATTGGAAGGCCCTAAATTGTAATAATTTAAACCGCGATCGATTACGAATTCTAAAGATAAATCATCAAACGGAGAAATTTTTTCAAGAAATAAATTATAGGCAAAAGAGAGATTATAACCAATAGAATTGGCGTAAGTGTCGGTCCTTTCACTTAGTGTAAAGGATTGCAAATTTTGAGCGTAAGTTATTTTAAATTCATGAGATGATTTTTCATTAAAAATGCGATCTCGTCTTTTTATTTCGGTTTCTAATCCATGTTGGATAAATATTTGTCGCAAACTATAATCATCAATTCCTTTTGTCCAACGACCACCACGATCTTCAAATTTTTCCAAAGCTTTAGAAGAACTTTCAGATTCTTCCTTTTCATTTTCTAAGTTTTTTATGTAAGAATTCTCTTGGAAACTTAAAGCATCTGAAATTTCGCGATCGCCGGACTTTTTGTGCTTTAAGTAAAAACCTCGATCGAGCGAAAGCCCTTCATTTGAATTGAAATCAATTTTATATTGACCAAATTTTGCTTGGAGTGAAAAGCAAAGCAAATCTAAATCCTTAAAACTCGCTAATTGGTAGTGCCAAACTTGTTGCGGATTAACTTCGGCCCTTAACTTAGTAAAGCGATCATTTAAAAAATCATTACGATTGGATTTTCGATTATTTTTACTAACAACATTATTAGTAGAAGCTAGAATAAAAATGAATTTACTTTGTTCCTTTAATGCTTTTTCTAAAGCAGTTTTTCCCAAAAAGGTTTTTTCAATCTGCCAAGCTTGTATTCTTTGCTTTGAATTGATCAATTTTGCCCTAAAAGCATAAACAGGAGTTGAGCGGGACTTCTCTTGATCGATATAAAAAAAACCGGCCTGAATGTCTCCCAGTTGACTCAATGAACTTAATTCTAGATGTGAATTGATTTTAATTTTTTGTTTATCGGTCTCTATTAACTTTGCGGAAAAAAGCTCTTGAGCACTCGTGCTAAAACTAATGAATAGCAAGAAGTGGATCAGAACGCCCCAAAAATAATGGGCCCATTTTGATCGATAACCATTTATAAGGCAAATATTACAAGTTGCAACAATATCCATACTTTAAAACTAGCATGAGTCGCGAAGTTTCAAAATAAGAGGAATTATACTCCACACTGTTAGTGAAAATTTAAAATTACCAATGACTTGTATGCCTAGATTTAGCTTTTAAAGTGAATCATTGTAGGGATAGTTGCGACATTTACACCCAACACCCTCTGAATTTTAGGAGAAATTAGCTTATGAGAGCTTTAAATCTTGCAGGTATATGCTCAATTTATTAAAATGCAGCTAGAATTAAATCTAAAAATGACAAGTCTTATAAAGACAAATGAAGGACAAAAAATGAGCTTCCATGCTAGAAAAAAAATGAAAAAAATCTATAAATACGACTGCACTATTACTGGCGAGTCTTTCAAAACAACCGAAGAAGCCCCCCGCCCAGATGAACTTATGACGGTGCAAGCCTTTTATCAAATGCACCCTGAAAAAGACGACCGTCCTGCAGAAATCAAGCTGAAAATCAAAAATCTTGAAGAAGAAATCAAACTTTAATCATCATAATAGAAGTTATATTTACTGATTTAAATTTTAATGGAGTAAAAATGTCAACACAAGCTGTGATTATCATTGGTTCAGGCCCAAGTGGTCATACCGCTGCTATTTATGCTTCGCGAGCTGGTCTCAATCCACTTATGATTGAGGGTCACGAACCCGGCGGTCAATTAACAACGACTACAGATGTCGAAAATTTTCCTGGTTTTCCAGAGGGAATTACTGGCCCTGAATTAATGGCCAATATGAAAAAACAAAGTCAAAGATTTGGGACAACTTATTTAACAACACATGTGACCGATGTCGATTTATCCAAACGCCCTTTTAAGGTTTCATGTGAAAATGGGGATACATACTTTGCAGAAACACTTATCATCTCTACTGGTGCTTCGGCAAAATACCTTGGACTTCCTCACGAAAAGGAACTCATTGGAAAAGGTGTCTCTGCTTGTGCAACATGCGACGGATTTTTTTATCGCAATCAAGTAGTTCACGTTGTGGGTGGGGGTGATACCGCTTTAGAAGAAGCCAATTTCCTGACTCGTTTTGCATCAAAGGTTTTTCTCCTTCATCGAAGAGATAGCTTTAGGGCCAGTAAGCCAATGCAAGACCGAACATTTAACAATCCCAAGATTGAGGTGATTTGGAACACTGAAGTTAAGGAACTGATTCACGACGAAACGGGTCTTAAGTCGCTTAAAGTTTTTAACCACGCTACAGGTGAAACGAGCTTTAGGGATACCCACGGTTTTTTCCTAGGTATAGGACATGCACCTAATACAGGATTTTTAAAAGGACAACTAAAGCTTTCCAATGAAGGCTATATTCAAACCAATAACGGACACCCTGATACATCAATTCCAGGTGTATTTGCTTGTGGAGATGTCCAAGATTCTTACTATAGACAGGCCATTTCAGCTGCGGGCTCAGGATGCATGGCCGCCATCCGTGCTGAAAGATTTTTAGAAGAACAACACTCCAAATAATTATTAATTGACGGCCAAACATTCTTCATTAAGTGGGTCAATTACCAATTATTTTAGTCGCCTAATAAAAGCAATATTTTCAGACTCTCAAATAATTTTTGACAATCAGTTTTTAAATTTGCGAACATTTAAGAAAGCTTAGAATGATTCTTTGCTTTTATTTCAAAATAACCGCACACCAAGGAAGGTCCAATGGTTTTTATTCGTCCCAGAAAAATTCGTGCATTTAACTATCAACAATTTACTCTTTTTCTTCTTCTCGACACAAAATCTATTGAAGTATTAATTAATCCAAATTTAATTACAAATTCAGAAACATCGCTTAAAGATGAGTTGGAAGATTTAAAAATATGGCTAAGTCAGCACCTAGAAGTTAAATGCGTGGTTATTAATCTGCAAAAAGTTTCTAGTGATTCCCTACAATCGAATCATAGTCTCATTAATGATCTAAATATTTTTCTACACCAGCAAAAACAAATTACATTGCTTAATTCCTGCTTAACTGAAAATTTGCACTATGATCAAATTGAATGTGATTTTAAATTTGATGATTCTGAAAAATTAGATGCAGCTCTACAATTTTTCCATATAAATTGTGAGCGCACATTAGAAGTAAAAAATGAATTTTTAATAAGTCTATTTCATACACAACATAAGCACGTGTATGCACAGAAAAAAGAATTCGATTTGCAGTTAGAAACTATTTCTTAAATTGTAAGGATTTTAATAGTTTTTGTTGATCGAGAATATTTTTAAGATCAGTTTTGAGTGACTCTCTTAAATTTTCTTTTCCTTGATCCTTTAGATAGGCATCGAGGTCGGAAAATTGATACAACATATAATTGATACTTTTTTGCAATAGATGTGCAGTTTGAACTTTTAAGAATGCGTTCTCGCAAATACTTTTTAAATAAACTTCATTAAAAGGTTTTTCAATAAATCCGTAAGCTCCAGCATCTAGAGCGTCCATCATGATTTCTTTTGAAATATAACCAGAAATAAAAATAACAGGAGCTTCCACTTCATTTTTATGAAGCTCTTTAAGCAAATCAAGACCAGAAACATCAGGCATATTAATATCCGACAAAATAACATCTGGTGTTTCAATTTCTATACTTTCAAGCACCTCTTTGGCACTCATAAATGTTTTAACTTTAAAACCTAATTCACTTACAAGATCAGACAAAATAGAAAGAATCCCATCTTCGTCGTCTACGATATAAAACAATCCTCTTTTCTTCTCTTCTACAATTGTGGCAGGTTTTCTCTTGGCCATTTGCTCTATATTTTCAGATGTATTGCCTGATTGAATAGTTTTAAACTCTTCTATAGAATAATATTTAAAGCTAATTGATCCACCATCAATTAAAACTTTGGCACCATCAATGCCAGTGAGAAAATAATCTATTTGCGCCTTATCAAGTTTTCCATTATTCTTCTGCGCTTCAAAGAGTGACTCCAATTTGTGCATATGTGCTTGGAGATCTTCCAATCCAAACATTCCAGCGGCACCTTTCAAAGAGTGAAAGGCGCGAAAAATAAGATTGTAATTTTCGATAAAGTTGTCGCCCTTTTCAATATTTAAAAATCCATTTTCCGAATTTTCAAACATTTCCTGAGCTTCAATCTTAAACTCTTCAATCATTGAGTCATCAATCATGTCAAACTATCCTACCATTTTAAAATGGCCGTTGTGATTACTTTTTTTAAGTTTAAACTTTCTCACCATTAAATTCAATCTTTCACTCGTTTCATTTAAATCGCGAGAGATTTTTGAATTCTCTTTTACAATTTCATTGGTCGAAAGAGCTGACTTATTGACACTCATTGTTTCAGACGAAACATCTTCTACTTCTTTTACTGAATGACCAATAAGATTTAAAAATTGCTCAGTTGTTGCAAACTGCTCTTCTGTAGCACTAGCAACGATTTTTGAAGAATGATTGATACTCTCCATTAGCTCCGTCACTTTTAAAATGGAATTCATAATGTCAGTCGAATTTAATTTAATATTCCCAACCTTTTGAGTAATTTCATCAGAAGCTTCTGCTGATTGGCGCGCCAATTCCTTAACTTCATTGGCAACTACAGCAAACCCCTTACCAGCTTCACCCGCACGAGCTGCTTCAATCGTTGCGTTCAGTGCAAGGAGATTGGTTTGTCTGGCAATTGAACTTATCACAGATAAGAAACGAGCAATATCTTCTGAGTTTTCCTCTAGCTTCACTCCTAAGTTTCTTACTTCAGTAACATGTGAAACGGCATCAGAGGAATATCGATTCGATTCATTTGCCTGTCTAGAAATTTCGGTAACTGCTTGTTTCATTTCAAGTGTCGAATGATTTAAATTTTTAATATTTGATAAAACATGCTCCGCTTTATCGCGCATTGAATTTGATTTAGCATAAGTCACATCGGCATTATCACTTAATGATCCATTCTTTGTTGAAAGAATTTCTCCTTGATTGGCAAGTTCATTTGCAATTCTATCAATTAATAAAAGGTCATCTGAAAGCTTGATAAAGAATTTACTAAGAGCCTGGGCCAGCATGCCAATAGCATCGCTCCCATCAATCGATAGTTCGCGAGTAAGATCTCCCGCTTCAGCAGACCTGACGACGTCTAAAATAACATCGACCTTGTTTTGTAAATCAATGGCACGATCTTTTTCTTTAATTGCTAATTCTTCGGCTTTTTTCTTTTCATGAGCCGCTTCAAGCATGGCATCTTCAGCTTTTTTCTTTTCATCGTCAGCTAATTTTTTAGCTGATAAAGCTTCTGCCTTTTCCATTTCTGCAGTGGCCAAGGCGTCTGCAACTGCACGCTTTGCCTCTTCTTCTCTTTCTTTTTGCTGAGAGACTTCTCCCCAATCAACTTTACTGGCCTTAAAAATATTTTGCATTTTTTCCATTGTCTGATCAAATGCAGAAGACATATCTCCAATTTCATCCTTTGATTTAATTTCTACTCGCGCTTCTAGCTCCCCATCGCCAAACAGAGCTAAAGACTTCGCAACTTTAATAATCGGACTGGAAATCATATTACCGATATAAAAAGCAGCGCCACCCACAACAATAAAAGAAACCAACAGGATGGCGAGCGAGATATAAAATACCTTTTGAATATCCTCTTTAACTTCATATTCACTTACTTTAGAAACCATAATCATTCGATAACCTAAGATCTCAAATAACTCTGCAGTTTGCTTAGAACGCTCTCCTAAGTAGTCCGCCGTTGTCATCATTGGAATTTTCCCAAGATTGGCTTCCTTTATAACATCAGAACGATACTTTAAAGCATATGAAACCGATTTCATGGCTTTCATAAAATCTAACTGCTCTTTGCCTTCTTTATCGAGTTTCTTTTCAAACTCGACTTGATTTTCTACAAATGCGCGTGAATTGGTGAGAATCATTTCGCTTTGAGAGTCAACTAAAAGAGTTTCTATTGACTTTCCTAAACCAAACTCCATCCATTGTTTATTATTTGTCATAATTCCATCGAGCTTAGTAAATGGAATTTGAAAAGCTACATATGCGATGACTTTACCATTTTCTAAAATGGGTGCTCCAATAAACTGTGCTGAAGCTTCATAACTTTGAAAATACTTTGAAATTTTGGATAAAACGACTTTTGGACCTTTCTCAAAATCACCTTTCGCATTTAGTTCTTCTAATTTTTTATAAAGATCGACGAGGCCAGTTTTCTCCGATGTCTTATTTAAATTCATCCCAAAGTCTGTTTCTTTAAATGCGGAATAAACAATATCACCAGTTTTGGCATTTATAAGAAAAACGTCATAATAAGAATATCTTTCGACGAAACTTTTAAAGAAAGAGTGTTCACTGGCATGAATTTTTGAAAATGCACTTCCATCATTGGCTTGATTAAGTTTTATTTTTTCACCAATAGGATGGGTATTTTTAGCTATATAGTGGTATTGTAGTTGAATTCCTTGTGGTGAAAATTCGCTTAAATATAAATCCAGATCCTTAATTTGCTTTCCACCGGAGTTTTTCTCATAAGCTGGTGTAAATTGATTGAGATAATAGTCTTTTAATTCTAGTTTATTTTTTTCAACTTGGGCCAGATCAATCGCTTGAAAAGACTGATTGATATTCTTATAAAAATTAACGATATCATCTCGCGAAGCCATTTCTAAGACTTGCAACTCCATTTGATGGTAAAGCTCAGAAATTTCTAATTTTTTTGTTTCTTTTAAAAATGTCAACTGCTTAGCAAAATTCAGTTCAACTGACTGGCTCATTTGATAAGTTAAAATCCCCCACAAGACTAAAAGTGGAATGATTCCTACTAACAGAAAACTTAAAATCATTTTACTTTTTAACTTCATAAACCTTCTCTTTAAATTTAAACTTTCAAAAATAATTAACTTTGAAAGTGTCCTATTAAATTAATTACAAACTTAATTGTTAATCTACTTTTTTAAACTTATCGAAGATTTTTAATAAAAATTTAGGAATAACCAGAATTATTTTTGATAAAAAAGAGACTCTCTTTCACTTAGGAACTTGGCATCTTTTAATAAATTACTTTCACCTTGGTCTTGATGAACTTTCATTCTTGCCAACCATAAAAAATCAATAACTTGATCTAACTTCTTTAAGTGCTTATGACACCAGCTCTTCATAAAATCATTGTTTTCTTTTAGTGCTTTTTCTATTTCATCTTCCCATGAACTTACAAGCGTGTTCATAGAACTTAAGCTAGCTAGAACGATGGCACCTTTTAAAATATGCAAATCGCGGAAAAGTGAATTGTAATAATTAGAAATGTCCGCATTGGAATTATTTTCCGACATCATAATTGAAATTAATTTTTTTATCTTATTCTTAAATTTTTCAGAAAAAACTTGTTCAAACTGATCAAGCATCGGATTAATATCTTGCACATCTACTGGTGGTTGAATAACTGTATCCATAACATTCATAGTTGTTTGATTAGTTGAACCACCTAAATCACCTAAATCCATTCCTAGCTCTCTTAACGATTCAAGCGCTGCTTGATTCATTTCGACTCTCTCTGAACTAGCATTTGATAAATTAACTGCAACATTTTCGTGCTCGTATTTCTGACCAAAATAATCACCAACTATTGAATTAAGTTGATCTACAGTGAGAATTCCTTTTTTAATTAGGACTTGCCCCAATGGTAGGCGGCGTGACATTTGCTCCATATAAAAATCATTCGCTTCCTGTTGAGAAAGTTTTTTCTTGTCTATTAAAGCTTGAACTAAATCAAATGAGTCTCTAAATTGTGATGACAAGTCAAATAACTCATGTGGTGATATCTTGCTCTTCTCAATTAAAAGTCTTAATATCGATGGCATCGACTCTGACTGAAAGGCAAGTGCTTCGAGTAGATCACTTTCAGAAATAATTTTATTTTTAATTAAAAATTCACCAAAATACATACGGCCACCTTGATATAAACTATATTCTAAAAAACTAACTGCAAAATTTTTGTACCACCATCGCAATGTCTTCTAAGGGAATGACTTTGGCAGTGTCCACATGCTTTTTAACTGATCCAGGCATTCCCCAAACTACGCTTGTTTCTTTATCTTGAATAAAAATATCGGCGCTTTTATTTTGCAATAACTTTGCACCTTGGGCGCCATCTTCCCCCATTCCGGTTAGTATAAATGCAAGCGTGTGACCTCTAAAATTTTCAAAGACCGATTGAAACATCACATCGACTGAAGGCCTTACATAGCAAACCTTCTCAGACTGCGTGAGAGCGATACTTCCCTCTTTGGTCACCAACATATGAAAATCTCCAGGGGCAATTAGACATAAACCAGGTCTTAATCTATCGCCCTCTTTTGCTTCTCGGACTTCTATCGGAGAAAGTTTATCTAACATTTCAGCTAATTTTTGAGTGAACATGGGTGGCATGTGCTGAACAATTAAAATTGGGATGTTTACATTCTTTTTTATTGCGCGAAAAATTTGTGACAGGGCTTCTGGCCCCCCTGTGGAGCAACCTATCAGTAAAATTTGAGGAGGAAGATTGACTTGATATGAAACCGGGCTCCCTGCTAAATCAGAGGGAGTCTTTAAACTTTTAACTTCATTAAAAGATTTCTTAAGACTGAGCCTTTCTTTGAAAGCTAAAATTTTAGGTAATAGATCGTCTTTAATCGCCTTAATTCCATCCTCGGAGCCTCCACCTGCAACTTCAGGTTTCGTCACAAAATCATTGGCTCCGGCATTTAAAGCCTCAATCGTTTTCTCGGCTCCCTTTTGAGTATAAGCAGAAAAAACAATGATCACCACCGTTTTGTTAAATTTTCTAATCTCTCTAATGGCTTCCATACCATCCATTACGGGCATTTCCATATCGAGTGTTATAAGATCAATATTGGGATTCTGCTTTAAAAAATCAACTGCAAGTTTTCCATTAACTAACGATCGTTCGACCGTAATTTCTGGAGTAGTTGAAAGAGCTGAAACGATAGATGATCTAAAAACGATTGAGTCATCGACAACCACTATCTTCATTTATCTTCCTGTTTTAAAACTTTATCGAGATTTAACTTAATGAGTAATTTACCATCGAGCTTAAAGACGCCTGAAATATACTGGCGAACTCGATCATCTAAATTATCTGGCGTTTTTTCATAACGAAACTGCTCTACATCCATCACATCTAATATTTCATCGACCATTAATGCATAAAGAGATTCTTCCGATTTTACAATAATATTCATATAAGTCTCATTTTGAGACTCAGGTAAACCAAACAAATTTCTAAGTGATAAGGCTGTCACAATTTGACCGCGTAAATTAATAAGTCCTTTAATATGTCCGGGCGCACATGGAATAATCGTGAGATCTTGTTTTCTAATCACTTCTTGTACATCGAGAACAGAAATGGCATAAAAATCCTTTTCAATGCGAAAACCGCATAATTGTGAAATGGCTTCTACAGTTACTGTATCATCTATTAAAACTTCTGCTTCATTCATATCTACTCCATTAAGCGATGTAGCTTAAAATTGATTTTAATAATTCTTCTTTATTTAATTTTTCCAGATGCTCTTTAAAGCCGGACAATTTACTTTTTTCGCGATCTTTTGGGGTGACCTTCGCCGAAACGGCGATAATGGGTGCAAGGTTAGAATCTTTCGATTTGGTACATTCTTCAGCAAAAGACCATCCATCCATGACAGGCATTTCGAGATCGGAAATTATTAAATTAAATTTTTTATCTGACTGTAAAATATCCAAAGCATTTTTTCCATGATTAGCAGTTATAACTTCATAACCATTTTCTTCTAAGAACTCTGTTTGAACTTTTCTAAAAAGCGGTGAGTCTTCAACCAATAAAATTCTTCCTTTATTTTTTGTTTTAAAAGTCACAACACTTTTCCCTATCTTTAAATCTTCCAAAATGGAGTGGACGTCGAGCATAGTAATAGTGCGATCATTTAAAAAGATGGTTCCAAGTAAACCTTTCCTATCTACAGACTCAGAGTGGATTTCACTATTTGTAACCGCAATATCTCTAATTTCACTCACTAAAAAACCAAATAAATGTCCACGAATCTTAACAACTACACATGGAATAAGAGCTTCTTTATCTAAATGTGCCTTTTCCAATACTGAGACACCTTTTAAATGTAAGACATCTTCAACATTTATAAGCGGCATCGGATAATCGCCATATTTAACGACTGCTTGATCTCCAGTCCATTCAATTTGTGATGCTTTAAACTCTTCTAATCGATTTACTAAAATAAGTGGAATTGCATAAGAGCGATGATCACCTAATTCACAAATAAGCAACTCTTGAGAATCACCAGTGCTGTTTTCAAGTGTGCTAGAGAGATCTTGATTCATTTTTTCCAATTTATGGCCATGTCCTTTGTCTGCAAAATTATAAAATCCTAGGGCATCTAAGATCAGTGCCACTTTTCCATCGCCCATAATTGTCGCGCCAGCAAAAAATGACAATGTCTTGAGCTCTGGACTTAATGGCTTAACGACAATCTCTTCTGTATCAGATATTGAATCAACCACTACACCATAAATTCGGCCCTCGGCATTTAAGACAACAACATTTATAAATCCATCATCTATCTCATCAATAACTGACTTAGATTTATCTAGCCTAAGGGTGTCCGAGAGTCTAAAAATTGGAATTAGATCGCCTCTCAATCTAAAAAATTCTGAATCATATAACTTTTCAATTGTGTTTTGTTCATTGGAAGCATCAAGACGCACCAACTCAACTAAACTAATTTGAGGAATTGCAAAAGTTTCACCTTTATCTAAAACAACTAAGGCAGGAACAATCGCGAGCGTTAATGGAATTTTAAGTTTAAAAGTTGTGCCTTCACCGAGGTTAGATTGGATATCAACTGTTCCACCAATTTTTTCAATATTACTTTTTACCACATCCATTCCAACACCACGGCCGGAAATATTTGTGACCTGATCTGCTGTTGAAAATCCTGGCATAAAAATTATATTTTGTATTTGTTTTGTCGACATTGCTTTAGCCTGCTCGGCCGAGACAATTCCTTTCTGCAGGGCTTTCGCCAAAACTTTCTGTGAATCAATTCCATTTCCGTCGTCTTTAATTTCAATACTAACTTGTCCACCTTCGTGGTACGAACGTATGATAATTTTACCTTCTTCATTTTTTCCGCGAGCTCGTCTTGTCTCAGGCAACTCAACTCCATGATCGACGGAATTTCTAATTAAGTGAGTAAGAGGATCGCGAATCGCTTCCAATAAAGTTTTATCGAGTTCCGTATCTTTACCAATAATTTCTAATTTTATTTTTTTATTTTGCGATCGAGCTAAATCGCGAACAATGCGTTCAAACTTTGATAGCACACTCCCCACTGGCTGCATACGCGTGGTCATAATGTCGCCTTGAAGCTCACTCGTTATGATATTGAGCTGTTGTGATAAACGATTTAACTCCGTTGCATTAACTGAATTAGCATATTGTAAAATTTGATTTCGATTTAAAACTAACTCACCGACGACATTCATAATCTTATCAAGTAGCTGTACGTTTACGCGAACAACTGAGTCGGCAACATTATTTGATTTGTTCATCGATGAATCAGAATTCTCATCTTGAACAGTAGCAATTTTAATCGTTTTTTCTTCTACAATGGAATTCTCATGTTTGATATTTTCAACTTTGGCTACCTCAAGTGAATCTTTTTTGTTTTCCATTTTAACCTCTATCGATATTTTTTTATCTTCAATTTTTCCAATTTTATCGAGAATAATATTTTCAAACTTATCTTCTTTTTTGACATCATTAACTTGCTCTCGTGAAAAACGCTCTGTTTTAAGCATCGGAATCTCGCGAACTTGAGAAACCCTTTCATCAATTTTTGTAGAATTTTCTTGGGTTAATGCTTGTGTTTGATTCGATGAACTTGGATTAATAAAATAATTTAACTTGTTTTTAATAATGCTTGAATCATAAGACATCTCAGCCCCATGATCTTCCACCGATTTTAAGAGTTTGATACAAATATCAAACGTCTCTAAGAGGACATCGATCATTTCACTATTAATAGAAATCGATCCCTCGCGAATTAGATCGAGTAATGTTTCAGCACAATGAGTCACCTCTTGTAATTTTTGAAAACCTAGAAAACCTGCTGAACCTTTTAATGTGTGAACTTTTCTAAAGATTGAATTTACAAGCTCTTTATCACTAGGATTTTTTTCATAAGTCGTGAGCTCTGTACTAATACTAGAAAGATTTTCAAAGGATTCTAGTAAAAATTCTTGAATAATTGGTGAATTCATTTATCTATCCTTGCAATGAGCATTTTAAAAATTAAACTTTCTTGTAAACAGCCCCACCATCAAATGAAATTCTTTCAAACTTAGATTGAATTCCAATCAGGCTCTCTCCTGTTCCCAGAAACATATAACCACCAGGTTTTAGAGAATCGTAAATTTTATCTAAGATATTTTTTTTGTTATCGTTATCTTGATATATTAAAACATTGCGACAAAACACAATGTGGTACTGATCTTTTGGATAATGCCCGGTGAGAAGATTAAATTCATAAAACTTAACTTTACTCGTTAGACTTTGATCTATTTTCCAAAGCTCTGGGCCTGTCTGATTAAAAAATTTCATTAAAAGTTGGATGGGAAGTCCGCGCTGAACTTCTAATCCTGTGTACACTCCATCAGTCGCCTTCTTTAAGGCTTGAGTTGAAATGTCAGATCCAGAAATAAAAATACGTTGAAAAACATCTTCAGGCAGGGAGTTTTTAATACTCATTAATATCGAATAAGCCTCTTGCCCTGTTGAACTTGCAGCACTCCAAATATTTAAACTACCCGTTGGATAGAGAGTCACTAGCTCTGTAAGTACGTTCTTACAAAGAATGGTGAAAGGTTTTCCATCTCTAAAAAAATATGTTTCGTTATTCGTTGAAATATTAATTAAAATTGCGCGCATATCGGGAGAGATTGCCCCCCTATACATCTGATAAACTTCATCCACTGTTTTGACATTTAAAAACTTAACTAAATCATTGATACGTGAATCCAAGCGATAGTACTCGTTTGGAGCGTACACCATACCAGTATTTTGATAAATATACTGAGCAAAAAATTTGTAAACTTCATCCTTGATGATCGACATAATGATTTCTCCTAAATCATCATTTCGATGAGGGATAATTTGTTAAAGAGGATATCGCTTGTAAAAGGCTTCATAATATATTCGGCAGCATTAAGACTTAATGCTTTTTTAATATACTCTGGCGAATTTTCAGTGGTCATCATGACAATTGGAGCAAGTGTAAATTTATCTTTTAAATTTGCTTCTAAAAACTCCGGGCCATTCATATTCGGCATGTTCCAGTCGAGTAAGATCACATCAATTTTAAGCGCGGGATTTTTAAGCACTTCAATTGCTTTTAAACCATCTTCTGCCCATACACTTTTATGGCCACCAGTTTCAAGCATTTGAGAAACCATTGCATAAATTGCTCTTGAATCATCCACAACCAAAATGTTCATTAATACCTTCTTCGTTTAAATTTAAACTCAATATCTAGACAATAATATTTATTCTAACGGCAAATTCAGTTGATTACTTAAAGATTTAATTAATTTTTAAGATTTATTATATTAGGATTTTTTTGCTAAATTTTTAATTTTAATCAACCGAATGGATTCTAGTAATTACCAGAGGTTCAAATTATGTTAGAAATCCTAGTTATTGGAAATAATCATAAAGCACAAGAAAAGTTGTCAACTTTCCTACTCTCCATGGGGCATCATTTGACCTTTGCTAAATTTGACCAAAACACTTTAGATGTCGTGGCACAATCTAAACCACATATTGCTTTTATTCTTGAAGACGAGTCTCATCAAGAGATTCAAGATTTTATAATTAAAGTGAGTCAACTTAAAATTTTTAATCAAACCAGTTTTTCGATGGTATCAGATAAAGAAATGTCTAGTGATACAAAGATGAAATTTATGTGTTTGGGATTTGGATCATTTTTTAATCTTCAAGATGAAAATACATTTCCACAGCTTTCTCACTATTTAAATGCCGAACTAAAATATTATAAAATCTCAGCTTAAAAAAAATTAAAAAGAAAAAAGTAGTTTTAAATCCAAATCGGGATGCAGGCGTTTAAAATGCTGGAAATCAAATGTCATCCCCATTAAAAATCCTCCCCCACCGGCGCCACATAGCTTAAAATAAAAATGATTAGTTTTTAATCCCTCGGTCCAAACGTCGCGGTAAAGCATAGGAATCATGGGTTGAAAATGCTCCAATTGAAAGGCAGAAATATTTTTAAATGAGGAAAAGAGATCGGATAATTTTGCTTCGAGGAAGTATTTAACACATTGATTGGTGGAAACAATTAATTCTTCTTCGCACTTTTGATTAAAATCTTCATTGCGACATTTCTCTAAAAATAAATTCATCAAAGGCTCAGTCTTTCTCGAACGTTTAGTGTTAAGTAAAAAAATTCCTCCCGGGCTTTTTTCAAATTTAGGAAGTGTCACAAGTTCGATATCATTTTTTGAATTAATTAACATTGGTGAATTAAGGTAACTTATAAGTGGATCAATCCCAGAGCTCGATCCGTGAAAGTGCGATTCCATTTTCGCTAAGACTTCTTTCAAATGAAAGACATCTGTATTTAAATTAAAGTCGGGGTAATAACGATCAAAAACTGAAGCGACCAGAGCTCCAGAACTACCAGCTCCATAACCTTGAGGAATTGATGAATCAAAGAAAAGCCCCTGAGAGACATCAAAGGCAAAAGAGCTAATGTCAAATTGAGAAAGCAATGCATCTTTCTCCACACATTTTTTAAGATATAAAGAAAAAGCTTTAAGTTCAGGATCGATGGATTGCGCGTTGTCGCGCGGAAAAGTAAGCCTCCCTTCAAACTGAGGATAAGGAATCGATAATGCTTTCGAATTTTTAATAATGGAGTACTCTCCAAAAAGGAGAATTTTAGAATAAAAGGATTTATTTTTCATGCTACTAATCCATCCAATGGAGTTTGTGGATCATGGGGCCAGTTCCTTGATGATCAAAAATAATATTGTTAAATATCGCATCCATCTTTTTAGCTTGCTCCGCCTTTAAAAGTTCTAAAACTTTTTCGCGATCTTTATCGAGATAAATAAGATGAATATTGGGGCCGGCATCGATCGTAAAGCTTATATTAATTTTTTCTTGTTCGCGAGTGCGTCTTACCCAGTCAATAACTTTTAATGAATTGGGCTTTAGTAAAATCACCGAGGGAGACGACGTCATCATCATGGCGTGTAGATCGAGGGCTTCTCGCTCTAAAATGTCGGCAAATTCTAAAAAATTTCCCGCAACCATGGCCTCGATTATTTGTTCAAAATGTAAATTAGCAAGAGCAATGCGCGATTCTCGATGAGGATGACGATCCATGAGTGCATGACCGTCGCTAGAAGAGACACTTTTAACACCTGCATCGACTATCACGATGGCATCGTGCATATTTTTAAAGTCGGGATGAACTTTTTGCTGCTCTAAAATATTGTCTAAATTTAGCGCATAATCATCTTTAAGTTGAAAATATTTTTGATGAATCCCCCAGGCCATAAATGGAGCATCGACCGACCTGCTGGCCGAGCCCGATAGCTGGCGCGCAAGAGAACTCCATTCGTTTCGATTTGTTTCAATCTTATAAAATTGTTCGAGCACGCATTTAAAAACAAAACTTAAGGCGGCCATAGAAGAAGCACTGGAAGCTATTCCCGATGAGTGAGGGAAAGAATTGTAACTTTTAATTGTATATTTAAGATTTGAAAAAGCAGGTAACCATTTTTCAAACTCTGGACCTAGCTTGGAAATTTTATGAAGAATTTTCTGACGAAATTTTTCATTGGGGATGGATTCAAACTCAATACTTAAATCGAAGAAATCGCTCTTTTCAATCACGACCTCCATATGAGTTTGACAATTATTTAAAGTTAAACTTAGCGAAGGATTAATCGGTTTTTGGCCGTTTTTCTTACCCCAATATTTAACCAACGCAATATTAGATGGAGCACTGAGATTTATATACAGTTTACTATTATTCATTTTAGTGAAGCTTGTAGTTTGAATGATGATGAGTCATTTTGGGATTGTCTTTTATAAAAAATTCTTGCGGGATGATGGGGTTTATCAAATCATCGTAACTTAAAACTACATCTAAACCTTTTTCTAAAAAATATTTTTTGACCGCATGAGGTTCCAAGTGTGTTGCGGCCATCATAAAATCTCCCCCCCAAGCACCGAGGGATTTAATTTCACCTGAAAAATCTTGAAACATTTCTTCTTTAATGGGCGTGTAGTTTAAAGTTTTAGCGACAATCGCTTCGTGTTCCTTCATACATTGTTGAAAAGTTTCTAAGTCCCGCGCCTTTAAAAACTCCGAGGAAAGTCTCGAAACTTCTTGAATGACTTTGGCATCGAACGGCCGCTTTTTTTGATAATCTTTCACAGCATCGCGAGAATTCTTTTTATGACCGCGATAGATAAAATAAATTGAATCTTTAAAACTGGGGTTAAACTGAGCAAAACTCCAATGGGGTCCGGTGGTTTGCTTTTTATATAAAATAGGTGCTTCCGACTGCGCACAAGCTATATCGTAGCCCGATCCGCCGTGAGTTTTAAAAAGTAATTCGAAGGGTGAAATATAGGCCCATTGAGCGACATTGTAGATAAGAGTTGATGAACTTCCCAATCCCCAATTAAGTGGAAAACCCAGTCTCGTTTCTACTTGAACATCCACTTCATCGCGAAGAAAGTGAGGATTTTCTTTGCGCACTTGTTGCAAAATTTTTTGCAGAAAGATGGCTTCTTCCGAAGGATTTTTACTTAAACATTTAAAATGCCAAAATTCAAACTCTTGATCAAACCAACATCGACCATCGACGTCGTAAGACTTCCAAGAAAGTTTAGGTGAAAACGATGGAGAATACTTTACAGAAAGTGACTGCCCATGCCGCGTGGGAAGCGCCAATGATTGGGCGCCATCGAGGACAAAATACTCACCCGATATTAAAAGTTTTCCATGCCCAAAAAAATACTGATCATTTTCTGGACAAGATTTTGTTTTAAGATCTTGATTCAGTTGAGATAAATTGGTGTTCGACATGTTTATTCCTTAGCTGGGTTAAAAATTCTCTCACGGCATTAAACGAAATCACTTCGTTGGCAAAATACTCTTTACACAAACGAACTTCATCTTCGCTCGCTTCATAGTGATTCAGAATATTCATCAAGTGCATTTTCATATGCCCTTTTTGAATTCCCGAAGTCACTAGTGAACGAAGTGCCGCAAAATTTTGCGCGAGACCAACTGATGCCACAATCATCATGAGCTCATCGCTCGAAGGTCTGCCTAAAATATCTAAACTTAATTTGGCCAGAGGGTGGAGTGCCGTCAGTCCCCCCACTGTTCCTAAGGCCATGGGTATTTCAAGTTTAAAGGTAAAAATACTATCGTCGATCGATTGGTGGTTCCAATCAATCGTAGCATCGCTTAAACCGCGATAGACTCCATCGCGACTGGCATAGGTGTGAACGCATGCTTCGACCGCTCTAAAATCATTTCCAGTGGCAATCACGACAGCATCGATGCCGTTCATTATTCCTTTATTATGTGTGGTCGCACGATATTTATCGACCTTGGAAATTTTAATCGCTTCTAAAATTTTCACGGCAAAATCTTTGCCACTCATTTGAAAACTGGGATCGTTTAATTCTTTAAGCGTGCAACTTACTTCAGTAAGAACTCTTGAATCGGGAGTGTAGTTGGATAAGATGCACATGATCACTTTAGATTGTGCAAAGTGGGCCGTGATTTTTTTTCCTAAAAATTCCAAGACAGTGTTTATAAAATTGGCCCCCATAGCGTCACAGGTTTCAAATTCTGCCCATAGTTGAAAGTAATCAGCTTCCAGTTCTGTTTTATCGAGAAGAGAGAGCGACTTTAACCCCCCTCCTCTTTTTTCCATGTTGGAAATGATGGGTTTTAACTCTTCCAACCAACTTGGCTTTAATGATTCAAATTGTTCAAACAGTAAAAACTTGTCGCCAAAAAATTTAAAATGAACTTGGCCTAGTTTAGTGCGGCCTAAAATTTTTGCTTTGATTCCGCCGCGTTCATACCAGAAATTAAATGAGCGAGCGGAAGCAGCCACCACCGATGATTCTTCGATCACCATGGGGACAAAATAATTTTTTTGATTAATAAGAGCATTGGGAATGATACCAAAAGGTAAATGAAAATTTGAAAGCGCATTTTCGGTAAACTCATCGATTACTTTTTGAGTCGCGGGATCGACGTGCCAAAAGGATTTTAAGAGGTCTTCCTTGATCTTTGTTTGAGCGTCGGATAAATCCAATTTACTTAACAGTAATTGAATTTTTTGCAACTTAGTTAATTTTGAGAAGCCTTCTATTTTTTCATTCATATCGACCTTCAATTGACTCTTTCACCTAGCCTATTTTTTACTATGGGTGATCGAGCAGTTGATAACACATATTTAATTCATTTATGACTTGAGCGGTGTAATTAAAAAGCTGATTTTTATCTTTCGCATGAATGATAAAATCGTGAGCTTTTCCAATGATGGCAGGAAAAGGGCAGGATTCCATTAATTCATAAGCACTGACCAAATGATTCATTCCCCCCGACACAATCACTTCCATTTTAAGATCGCGATAGGCTTGGTTTGAAGCAATAATTTCATTTAAAAACTGATTCATTTCCGTTGCCGTATGACCAATTTCGTGGAGAGCATAGGGATATTTTTCGCCATCGTTTGCTCGATCTTTTTCTCTTCTTAATTGTTCGATGCGACTAAAGCTGGTGCCTCCAAAGGAAGCAAACTCGATACCATCAACCTGCATATCCATGAGTGCCTGCAGGGATTTTTTTCCCATTCCCTGCCCAACTTCCTTGATAAAAATTGGATATTTTTTAAGCGGCATATAGTCTTGTAAAATCGCAAGCGGGCTAGTCTTAAACATATCGCCTTCGGGTTGATAAAACTCTTGTAGCGGATTGATGTGAATAAAAAGACCATCGACTCGAAGAAAGTCGAGAATTTGGTGTAACTTTTCTCCTCGGTCAATTTTAAGTTGTTCTTCTAATTGAAAGATTCCGAGGTTGGCAAAAAATGGACGATCGTCGCCTATAATATCGCGCAGTAAAAATTGCTTTTGTATTTTCTCATCTTTGGGGTGATCGAGGAGCGGCCGAATTGAACCAAGCCCCATACCCAAACCAAATTCGCGAGTCAGTAGGGCCAAATTTTGATTGATGAGTAAAACATCGTCATTTTCTTTGAGACTCCCGCCTGTCATGGAAGAAATCCATAAGGGTGCTCGTAGCGTTTTCCCCAAAAAAGATCGTTGCATTTTAGGATGTGTCTGGTGAGTCGCAAATAAAGGCTCGTAAGAAAAAGTATTTTTCTTAACTGTTGATTTTATTTGGGCCTGTGAAGCATTATTGATGTGATCAGCTTTTCGATTAATCGATAACTGATGCACGGATTCCCTACTATTCATGGCCCAAATTTATCACGGTGCACGCAAAACTTACAGCAAATTCCTAAATCGGTTGCTAGACTCTTCTTCTACCTTTTGGTGTAAAGAATTTCCGTGGGCATCCATCGTAACAACTACTGGAAATTCTGTGACTGAAAGTTCCCAAATAGCTTCCGGTGAACCAAGATCTAACCAATGCACAGAGTCCACTGATTCAATGCGAGTCGCAAGCACTTGCGCAGCTCCACCGATGGCGTGAAAGTAAACACAACCATAATCGGAGCAACCTTTAAGAGTCTTGGCACCCATACCGCCTTTTCCGATCACACCGAGAATGCCGTAATCGCGCATCACTTGCCATTGATAGGGTTCTTCGCGGATAGAGGTTGTCGGGCCTGCAGCTTTGACCTCGTATTTTTTTGTTTTTGGGTCTTGCATAACGACCGGGCCGCAGTGATATATAATTTGATTTTTTAAATCCACGGGAGGCTTTACTCCATCGTGCAATCGTTTATGAACAGCATCGCGTCCGGTGAAAAGCTTGCCGGTAATGAGTACCATATCGCCCACTTTGAGATCGAGAATTTGTTCTTTAGTAAATGGATAATTTATTTTTTTCATCGTTTGATTTGCCTGCATAAGTTCCCCTTAAATTAGTAAAGCCATTTTGTAATCTTGCCCGCATGACCTAGTTTTACCCCTTGTCTGCGATAGGCCCAGCACATATAGGAAATTGACACAAAAAAGGAAGCTGGAAGGCGATTGAGATGGCCAATTTTACAACCAAGTAAAGTCGTCTTACCGCCAAAACCCATGGGGCCGATGCCTAGTTTGTTGGCCGTTTCCACAATCTCCTCTTCTAATTGAGCTAATTCTTTATTGGGATTTTTATCATCTAAATAACGAAGGAGTTGTTCCTTAGAGTCCATATAACCTGCACCGCGATCGCCTCCAATCGTAACGCCTAAAACGCCCGGGCCACACCCCTTTCCTTGCGCCTTAAGAACTGCATCTAAAATCACTTTTCTCACACCGGAAAGATCGCGGCCTGCTTCGAGCGGTGTATGCGGGAGAGAATATTGAGCACCCACGTTTTCACACCCTCCGCCTTTAAGCATCAGCTTCACTGAAAAAGAATTGCTGTGACTTTGATGAAAATGAATGGATGGGTGACCTGGGCCTATATTTAAACCGGCATTTTCACCAGTAAGTGAATCGACCGAATTTTGACGGAGGTATCCTTTCTTCGTCGCTTCGATCACGGCGCGATGAATGATTTTAGTAAAGGCCAACTGATCAAAATTTTGCGGATGCTCGACGAAAAATAAAACTGTTCCCGTATCCTGGCATAATGGCTGCGATTTTTTCTTCGCGAGATCGATATTCGCCTTGATAATATTCATAGCGTATTCCGCCGTTGTATTTTTCTCCTCGCGATGGAGAGCTTCTAGAATGACTTTTTGTACATCGTCGGGAAGTTCCGCCGAAGTTTTTCTAATTAATTCTAAAAGAGAATCAAAAAGTTGATTTTCAATTTGCACATTATTTTTAGATGAAACCTTTTGAGTGCTGATTTTTTTTGACTTTGCTACTTTTAAACGAGCTATTTTTTTTGTTGTCGCTTTTTTTGCTGTTACTTTTTTTGTTGCTACTTTTTTCTTACTGACTTTATTGGTCGTTGTTTTTTTAGTCGTTGTTTTTTTAGTTTTCGATTTTTTCTGAGTTACTTTTTTTGATTTTTTTGCCATAACTTTTTTGGGGGTGGCCATAGGGAAACTCCTTTATCGGATAGAATATTCTTTGGTTTAAAAATGGTTTCATCATCTCGCGGATGAAAATGATTATACTCCTCACTGATTAATTTTCAAGTCTTGATCATTAAACATTGAGGTGAGCAGAACTGCGAACATTAGTTATCGTAAAAAATTTTTTGGGCACAAATAGTCTGAAACATCATTTGATTGATGCCTTCATCTTCGCTAGAATTTGGGACTCGTAAATAAAAATAAAACTTAAAAAAAGCCAAACATGATTTCACTATCTGGACTTAATGAAAAACAAAGAGAAGCAGCAGAGACCATCGAAGGCCCTGTGCTTATTTTGGCCGGCGCAGGATCGGGTAAAACCCGCACGATTACTTATCGCATTGCTCATATGGTCGATAATCTCTCTATTCGAGGTGAAAATATTTTGGGACTAAGTTTTACCAATAAAGCGGCGAAAGAAATGCGCGAGCGCGTGCATATGCTCTTGGGTTCTAAAAGAGCGCGCGGAGTTTCGCTTTTAACTTTTCACTCTCTGGGGGTGAAAATTTTAAAAAAGGAAATTCAACTTTTAGGTTACGAACCCCAATTTTCAATTTACGATACCAGCGATCAGCAATCCATTGTCCGCGAAGCTTTAAAAAATTACCACGCGGATAAAAAGTTTGATTTAAAAGATCTGCTCTCCAAAATTTCCTTCCTTAAAAACGCAGGTATTAGTTGCGATCACTATGCCGATAGCGCCCATTTTAATCCAGAAGATCCCTACTCCCACGCGACTGATTACGTTTATCGCTACTACCAAGAAAAATTGAAATTTTATAACGCCATCGACTTTGACGATATTTTATTTTTAAATCTCAAGCTGTTTCGACAATTTCCGGAGCGCGCCGATTTTTATTCCACAAAATTTAAATACATCATGGTCGATGAATATCAAGACACCAATCCATTGCAATTTGAACTCATCACTCACCTCACGAGAAAGCACCACAATCTTTGCGTCGTAGGCGATGACGACCAATCCATCTACGCTTTTCGAGGGGCCGACATCCAAAATATTTTAAGTTTCGAACATCACTTCCCCAACTCAAAAGTAATAAAGCTTGAAGAGAATTACCGCTCGACAAAATCCATTTTAAACTTGGCAAATTTAGTAATTAAAGAAAATAAAAAACGCCGCGATAAAACACTTTTTGGCCATAAAGAGTCGGAACATAGGCCCACCCTTTGGGCCTGTGGCAATACCGATCACGAGTCGGAAATTATTGTAGAAGATATCGTCCATCATCAAGGTTCCGGCGGGCATTTGGGCGACATCGCAATTTTATATCGCTCCAATACGCAAGTGATGCCGATAGAAGACGCTTTGCGCTTATCCAATGTTCCCTACAAAATTCTAGGCGGACAAAAGTTTTACGACAAAAAAGAAATTAAAGACCTCATTTGTTACCTCTCGCTTTTGTTAAACCCCTTCGACACCTTGGCTCTACGAAGAATTTTAAACATCCCCCACCGCGGGATCGGTACGGCAACATTAGAAAAATTTTTGGCGATCAGCGAGCGGGAAAAAGTTTCGCTCTACGACGCCTTAAAAAATTTCTCCCATCAAGAAAAAACCAAAGAAGTTCCCATTAACGAATTTATTCAATTAATAGAAAACTACAAAAAAATATTTCAAGAAAAAACATTGAGTGAAGCCATTGCCTCTTTAGTTGAAGATATTTCCTTTCATAAATTTATCGAAAAATCCTACGAGTCAAAAGGGCAAGTGGAAAGAAGACAAAAAGATGTCGAACATTTTATTGAAAGTGCCAATCGCTTTACCCATTACTTTAAAGAACGCGCCACTTTAAAAAACTTTGTTGAAAAACTTCTCTTACAAGACGGCCAAGATCGCGAAGATGGTGAAGAAGAAGCTGACGATGTGAGAAAAAATGAAGTGACTCTCATGACTCTCCACTCCTCGAAGGGACTAGAATTTAAAACAGTGTACCTCGTTGGTGTTGAGGAAGAAACGCTTCCGCATAAAAAAACCATCTTACAAGGTGAAGATATTTCCGAAGAGCGCCGGCTTTGTTATGTGGGCATCACCCGGGCCCAAGAAAAACTCATCATGACTTACTGTAAAAATCGCAAACTTTATGGCAAAGATGTCCCGCGACACCGTTCGCGCTTTTTAAATGACCTTACATCATCGGACGCATTTATAGAAAAAGACCGCACAAAGTTTGAGCAATTTGATACGCCGGAAGAAGTCGAACAATACAAGAAAAGTTTTTTTTCAAACTTATTTGATAGCCTAGATAAGGATTGAATCATATTATTTTAGTTATACCTACAACGATTCACTTTTCATGTGAATCTAGGCATACAAGTCATTGGTCATTTTTAATTTTCAATACTTGAAAATTAAACTGTGTGGAGTATATATTCTTCAATAAAAATCCTACAATCTAGGGTTACATTTTTAACATATGCCCATAATTTAGGTCATTTTCTTGACACCTATTTTTAAGAATTCATCAAATTTCAATAAAGTAATCAACTCCTAGTACATTTTCTATAAAAGTAACCGATAATAGTCATATGAATACGACGATTTTAAATTCCCCTTTTGCACTATACGATGCCCTTCCGGTGGAAGTTGTCGTGCTCGATTCAAAACTTCAAATTAGGTATCTCAATCAACGTTTTTTGCAAACTTTTGATCTCCAACTAGGTAAAGTTCTAGGCTTACATTTTTCCGAAATTTTTGACACTTACACGCTCATTACTCAAATCTCTCAATTTCATAAGCAAGCTGAATTAAGTTTTGAAATGAATCATCTACTGATGAAAAAAAGAAAACTCGTTCCCTATAAATTTCAATTTCAAAAATTTCAAGATGACACTATTATTACTTTAACTTCACAAGAGCACCTTCTTGAAAAAATACAAGAGTTAGAAGTGTATAAAGATCGCGCTTACGCTCATTCAAAGATGACTCTTATTGGTGAAATGTCCAAAGAATTGGGACTTGAAATGAGTGCGCCTTTAATGGTGATTTTAAATTCTTGCAACCAACTCCAAAGAGAATGGCAATTATCCAAAACGAAGGCCGAAGAAAATTTTGGAGTCAATCATCAAAGTGTCGATAGAAGATTAGGCAAGATTAAACAAAGTGCACTTAAAATAAAACAAATGGTCGATGGAATAGAAGCTTTATCCAGAGATCATAGCAAAGACCCCATCGTTTCCTCTTCGGTCAAAGATCTGATTCGAGCTGGCGTTGATTTATGGGGACAGAAAATTAAAAATCAAGAAATCAATCTTATTATTGATGAGATCGACCCTCACCTCTCCATCGATTGTAAACTCGGTCAAGTGACTCAAGTGCTTATGAACCTGGTACAAAACTCAAAAGATGCGATTGTGGGGATGGAAAACCCTTGGATAAAAATAAGCACTGAAGATCACCAAGACTTTGTACGATTTAATGTCACTGATTCCGGCCATGGAATTAATAAAGATCTCGAGTCTCAAATTTTTAGGCCATTTTATACTACAAAAAATAATCCCCTGCGCACGGGACTCGGTTTATCGCGTTCCAAAGATTTAATCGAATCGCATTTTGGTTCTTTTTATATCGACCAATCTCAAAAAAACACCACTTTTGTTTTTGAAATTCCGAAGAACTTAAAAGAGATCATGCAGAATTAAAAGGCCATCCTTGGCCCTTTTTCTTCGTCAATAAAATTGAAAAAAAAATCCCCTGATCCATGGGTGTAGAAAAAAAATTAAAGTAAAATTGAGATTTTATTTTACGAAGTTATCGTTTTTATTGTCAAATAATAGTGTGTTTTAAATTCTTACTTAGTTTGACATGTGCCAAACGAAATCAAATAAAAAAGATCAAGGTGCGATCTTATGGAACAAAATTATCCAAGAAATAATTTCAATGATGCCATTAAAGGTGTCGCTGTTTTGTTGATGATTTTTTTTCATTTGTGTTTTGACCTTAATTTATATGGTCTTATTAAGGTCGATATTTTAAACCATCCCTTTTGGTACTTTCTCCCACGTCTCATAGTTTTTTTGTTTTTTTTCTCTGTGGGCTTCTCCCTACTCACTGTTCATCATAGCAAAATAAAATGGTCGTTATTTTTTCGCCGCCAATTAAAATTATTCGTATTAAGTCTGCTTATAAGTGTTATCACCTATGTCACTTTTCCCCAAAATTGGATTTATTTTGGAACGCTTCACTGCATTTTTTTTAATTCCTTTTTGCTCCTTTTCTTTTGTCTAAAACCGGAAAAAACGAAATATCTCGCTCTTATATTGGGACTCCTACTTTTTATCATGAGTGCGCTTTTTAAAATCGACTTGCCCTTTTTTAAATTAGATCACGCTTCATTTGATTATATTTCACCTTTTCCCTGGATTGGCGCTTCTCTCTTGGGACTCTTTTGTAAAGAATGGCTCGATCATTTATCAAATAAAAGTTTTCCATTGGGACATATATTCCACCAAAATCATCATTTTATGTTGGGTCTAACTTATTTAGGCCGTCACTCTCTTTTGATTTATCTTGGACACCAATTAGTTTTAATGTCTCTGGTTTACATTATTAAGAAATTGATATTTTAAAAGGAATAAGAGCGGAGTATACTGCAGAAAAACCATTTATACTTGGATATACTCTATGTTCTCTCTTCCTAAAAATATGCATGAGATCGAAAAATCAATCGGCAGTTTAAAATTTGCTGTTTTTATTATTAGTTTATTTACGATTGCCATGATTGTGGGAACATTTTTTGAAAGCTATTATGGCACGGATTTCGCCAACCGCACCATTTATAAATCTTACTGGTTTATGGGCATTCAAGCGATGATGTTTTTATCGATCATCTTTGCTGCCTCTTTAAGATTGCCTCCCAAAAAAAGATTGTATGGATTTTATACTATTCATGCTGGCCTCATCATTATCGGAATAGGTTCAATCGTGACTTACCTGTTTGGGGTGGACGGTCAGATCTATCTTCCACCCAATGAAACAAATCGCACAGTCGTTTTGTCCAAAGATGTACTCAAAATAACCTATCCCGACGAAGGGAAGCAGTTCATTTATCATTTGCCAACTACTGCCTGGGAGAGAACATTAAATATTGTTCAAGGAGACTTGGAGTTTAAAAAATTTATCCCCTATGCTGAAGGCAAGGTTACTTTTATCCCAAGTGTAAATGACCACGACACTGTTGGAAATCATCAAAGCTCTCAATACTATTTTAAAAATGCCTTCGCTTCCCAGGAGATGACTTTTACTTTACACCCCGAAGCTTCGAGTGATTTTACACACCAATTACAATTGGGACCTTTGAAAGTTGATTATTTACCCGTTAAAATTGCAAATTGTTTTAAACTTGCAATAGAAAAATCTCATTATTTTATTTGGAATAAGGAAAACAATTCCTGCCATTTTATAGGTACAGAGGCAAAGTTGAAATTTGATAGTGCACAACAAGCCTATTATACAACCATGCAATTGCCCAATGCTAGCAATGTAATGCAGTCTTACTTATTTTATCCCGAATTAACTCCTAATCCCATTGATCCTCAGACAAAAAAAGAGCTTAAATCTTCACTCGTGATGTTTAACTTAAAAAAATTTACTTCGCGTCCACATTTATTTTTATTTGGAACATCAATTGCCTACTTCAATAAAAATACGAGTGCTTGGGAATGGTTTGAATTTAAGAGCAAATCGGATACAGCGACCTTGCCTTGGATGAATGCCGAACTCAATCTGATCCGACATGAAACAAATTACGTCCCCTTCAAATTTCCCGAATCCGTATTACCTATTCAAAAAAATGGACAACTCATCAAAGGCGATATGCGATCAGTTTACTTTGAAGTACTGACTAAAAAATACTGGGTGAATTCATCTGCACCTTTAAATCTACTTATTAAAGGCAAGAGAGTCGTCGTAGAAGTAACGAAGGAATCGGTCACACTCCCTTTTGAACTCACCCTTAAAAAATTTAAAATGGACACCGACCCTGGAACTAACAATCCGGCAAGCTACGAGTCATTTGTGGCCCTATTTGATGGAGTATCAAATGAAACAAAGCACATCTTTATGAATAATCCATTTAAAAAAGATGGCTATACATTTTACCAAGCCTCATACGCTGATGATGGAGCTGGAAATTATTCTTCCGTTCTTGCCGTCAACGTAGATCAAGGAAGAATCCTAAAATACTTGGGTTCACTTATGCTCGTCCTTGGATCTATTTGGCATTTTTATTTAAATAAAAAGAAAACACAAACAACCTAGACAAATGAAAGATCGAGGGATCTTGTCATAAGGAGTTCTAATGAAGTTAATATGTTTAGTCGCGAGTCTCATCGGAGCTTTGACTTGGGGAACTACTGCCAAAGCTGAAAATTATTTTTGTACTAAAAAATTAGACTCCTTGCCTATATTGCAAAATGGTCGAATAAAACCACTCTATGTTCACGCCAGTGAAACTCTGAAAAATTTAACCGGTTCAAGTAAGTACGACAAATTAAGCGCCGTTGAAACTTACTGCCTTCTATCCAGTAAAAGACTAGGACTCCCTTCAACTATCAACCTCGTCAGTAAAATAGAGCACGTTGAACTACAAAAATTTCTTCGAGTCGAAGAACAAAAGAAAATAGACTATGAGTCGCTACTCACCCAGTTTGATGCGCTTAATATGGAAATGAGATCCATTAAAAATAACGAGTCATACCAAAAAGCAATTAGTAAACTTCTCAACAATATTTTGCTCTATAACGACATTTTAAATGGAGAGAACTGGAAAGTTTACTCTCCTCAAACGTCACTCCAGGCAAATAAAGAGTTGGCCCTCAGTGAGTCGTTTCAATCATTTGCTGAATACTTCACTGAAGATAAAGTAATTGCCCAAAAAAATGTCACTCCACTAGACCCCTTTGGCCCAATTCTAGAAAGAACTAAGAATGAATTTATACGCGACCATGGTGATCATTATTTAATTGAACTCACATACGCCAAACTAAACCTCGTCAGTTACTCTCTAATGGTTACATGTCTGGCACTCGCATCTTTTGTGCTTTTAAGAAATTATTTTAAAGTAACTCTCGCCCTTTCATTCCTAACTCTTATCATGCAAATCGTCTTAATGACTTTACGTATTTTAGTTTCACAAAGGGCCCCCATCACAAACATGTATGAAACGGTAATGTTCTCCGGAAGCTTTGCGCTGCTTATGTCTCTTATATTAGGCCATTTAAAGCAAGCAAATCTGTTAGTCTTTTTTGGACTCATTTATAACTTTTTAAGCTTAATGATGCTCAACTTTGCCAATGGAATGTTGTCGGCTACCATTGGCCCTTTAGTTCCAGTTCTTAGGGATAATTTTTGGCTCTCCACACATGTTACGACCGTCATTGCATCCTATGGTGCATTTGCATTAAGTTGGATTTTATCAAATTATGTTTTAATCAAGAAGAAATGGTTTAAGCATCTCTATCAAATAAAGGAAGAACAAGAAATCGTGCAATTAAATTACACCACACTAAAATGGGGTACTGTCACACTGGCACTTGGTATTATCTTAGGGGGAGTGTGGGCCGATTATTCTTGGGGAAGATTTTGGGGTTGGGATCCAAAAGAAACATGGTCATTAATTGTTTTGTGTATTTATATGGCCATATTACATGGTCGATATACCAGCTGGATTAAAAACGATCGTTTTATTACATTTACTGCCGCAGCATTCCTATCTGTTATGATGGCTTGGTTTGGAGTAAATTATATTTTGGCCACCGGACTTCACTCCTACGGTTTTTCAGAAGGTGGCGCTATTTTCCTCGGAAGTTTTTTCGCCATACAAATTGCGATAATAATTTTAACTTATAAAAAAGAAAAAATTACGACGGCCTAGTTAAATTGATTCATCATTTTATCTACATAATGGGGATCTCGCATCCCCATCAAAACTATATCTACACCTTGAGAAAGATACATTTCCAAAAGCGAATGAGGTAGATTCTCTTTTTTTTCAATAGAGAGAATATTTTTTGAAACATAATATTGAAAGACTTTTTCCAAGCGAACATTAAGCGCTCGCTTTGCGCACTCAACTCTAACTTCAAATAGTTGATAATATTTTTGTGATTCTTGTGATGTTAAATCTCTTCCAAATAACTGAGCGACAAAGGGAAAGAAATCTTTAAAGAAAAAAGTTTCAACGGCATCAATTGTTTCACAATATTCGATCTTATTCTTCAGAAAATCGACCATTGGAAGCTCTTCAAAAGAGTTTGATGTATCTATAACCTCTTGAGATAAAAGTTTTAAATACCGCTCTTTTAACTCGATTAAAACCTCACTTAAAAGAGTCGGCCACAACTTTATTTGATCTTCTTTTACATCATAAAATGCCAGACGTAGGAGTTTTTCATTTGCTATGGCATTGAGTGGACGATTGGACATTACTGTATAACCATCTTGATGGGCTTTATCAAAAGTATTTAACCCACCATAAATTGGTCGAGATAAAAGAGCATCATTTTCGATCAAATTAAAAGGCATTTGAACATACTTAAAAGCAATTTTCCGACCGCACTTTGCTTCAACATTCTTCACACATTCATTTAAAATATGTAAATTAAAACGATCATCGGCGAGAGGAAAGAGATTTGAACTTATTCCAAAAAACTCTATTCTTCCCTGATCAACTTCATTCTGAAGTTGAAATAAAGCATCACAAAGTAATTTAAAAAAATGTTCCTTTGAAATTTTCTCTAAAAGATATTCAGGGTTATGTAGTAGATAAGCATGAATTTTATTTCTCTTCATTCTCTCTAAAGATTGAGAAAGGCAATATGAAATAAAGTGAGCATTGATCGAATGAGCATGATGCTCTGAAAACTCATAAACTTCATGGGCCATTTTATTATAATCAGGAAGACTTCTAATTTCATCGAGCAAATCGCCTTGAACATAGCCTACTTTGCTGATAATTTTCAAATCATTCTTTGAGTACACATCGCGACCACTACCTTCTTTAAGCTGTCCTAAAAGTTTTTCACTCTCTCCTCCCATATAATTTACAGAAGTATCAATATAGATCACACCAGAAGATATCGCTTGATTTAATGCCTTCGCATGTTTTTGAGAACGAGAACTCATCCGATACATTCCCAATCCAAGACTTTCTTTCATTTAAACTTCTCCTCATTAAATTTATTTTTGCTCTATTATTAAGATAAACTCGCCTTTTATATTTTTAGTTTTATTTAACAACTCAGCAATCGAACCCCGAAGTAAAAACTCTGTAGGTTTATTCAAGTCTATTGCTAAGAAATATGTTCTCATTTTTAAATGATCAAAAGATTCAATCTCGGCCAGTAACTTATGCATGCGATAGCTGGTATCAATCAAAATTGTAGTCGATTGACAGAACTCCAACTTTTTAAAAAACTCAACGCGCTCATCATTTTTCTGTGGGACAAAACCCGCAAAGAAAAATTGACGATGATAAAACCCACTTAGGGCCAATGCCAAAATAACAGAATTTGAAAAATATAATGATGTCACACATATGTGATGATGATGACATGCCTGTACAAGTTCGCGCCCCGGATCTAAAAAGGCAGGCATTCCAGCATCACTCATTAAGTAGATATGCTCACCTTTTAACAGCATCTCGGTCAACTTCTTAGTCATTTCCCGAGCATTGTGCTCATTTAATTGCAGAAAGTTTTCTATCTCTGCTCGATCGAGTCCGTGTCGCAACCAGTTTCTTCTCGCAGGCTTCAAATCTTCTACGACAAAGGTTCTATCCTTTGATAAAATTGCGTTACGCAAGATATCCAGTGAACTTTCAGACATTTTTGAATTTTCATCAATGGGCATAGGTACTAAAATAAGCTTACCTGTAGACATATCTTGGAACTCCTCACAACGTATTTTCAACCAATCAAAAAGTATAAATATCTAGCTAAGATATGCCTTGAATCGCATAAAATGTGAATAATTTTAGAGTCATCTTCTTTAAAAAACTACATCACTCAAGAATAACCTTTGAATAATTTATTAATAAAAATGATTAATCAGCATCTATTTTTAAAACAATTGCTCAAATCTTTCTGAAAATCACCGATGATGATTTTATCTGAAGATGGAGAAAACTATGTCAATTTTACTAATTGTAGATGATTCGAAAACTATTCAAAAACAAATTACACATTTTACGGCGCAACACTTCCCAGAATTAAAAGTAGTAACAGCATCAAGTGCTGAAGAAGCCCTAACTCTAATTCCAGGGATCATCAAAGATTTAAGAGTTGCCATTTTTGATTTCAATATGGATGGAATGACCGGACTTGAGCTCATTGAAAAAGTAAAAGACATCATCCCCACCAACAAAATTATACTTTGCACCGCCAATATACAAGAGGCGATCAAAGCAAAAGCTCATGGTCATGGAGTCAACTTTAAAGAGAAACCTCTCACGATGGATAATTTTAAAGAGACTATTAATATCGTATTAAAAAAATAACAAATCATAAAAATAACAGAGGACTGAAAAAAAATGAGTTTACAATTAACTGATGATCAATTGGATCTCTTGAAAGAAGTATTTAATTTGGGTGTAGGGCGTGCAGCAGCTTCTCTTTCCAAGCTTGCTAATAACAAATATGAAGTTGTCCTATCACTACCCAAATTACAAATTCTCCCATTGAGAGACATGGTTTCTATTTTAGAAACAGAATCAAATAATAATATAACTTGTGTTTCACAAAACTATACCGGTCCATTTAACGGTACGGCCCACATGATCTACTCTCATGCCGCAAGTTTAAGGCTGGTCACAATGATGTTAGATTCTAATGTTCCATCGGAAAGGCTTTCAGAGCTAGAGTCAGATGCATTAATGGAAATTGGAAATGTACTAATCAATGCCTGTCTAGGTGCCTTAAGCCGCATGTTTAAAGCCGAAATTGAAACAGAACTACCACAAATTCTATCTGGAACACCTGAAAATGTATTTAAAAAAGGGCATCCAAATTTTGATCTACCAGTCACATTTATTCGCTCAGAATTTCAAATCAAAGAAGAAAACTTAAAGGGCTATATATCACTATTTTTAGAAACAGATAAGATTCAAAAGCTATTAGAAATGATAGACCAATACAACCAAGAGCTGATGGGGATGTAATGCTAAAACGAATTGAAGTTTTAAATTTAATCGACTCAGGATTTATACTTGTTAATGCTCATTTAGAAATTGTGCATTGGAATAAATGGCTTGAAAAGCATTCCAATTTTAAATCTGAACAAGTCATTGGGAAAAAAATAGATGATATTTTTCCTAAAACAAAACTTCGTCTATTAGAAATTATAGAAGATAGTATTCTTCTTGGTTCTTCATCAATTATATCGGATCGATTTTCACAAAACATCTTTCCTCTCTTTCACAATATTTTCTCCGAAGGGGAAATGATTCAAAAAATACAAACATCTCGACTAAAAGATGATGAAGGACACAAATATTGTTTAATACAAATCACTGATACAACGATATCTCATCAAAGAGAAAATTTCTTAATGATGCAAGCAAAAGAAATTAAAATAAAAACAGAAGAACTAGAAAACCAAACTAAAATGGCTTCACTAGGTAGAATGGCTTCAGGGATCGTCCATGAAATCAATAATCCCATTACCATTATTAAAGGTTATGAATACACCTATAATTCAATGAAGAAGAAAGAAGTCTTTGATCTAGAAAAAATGGATGAAATGTTTTCGAAAATCCAAAAAATGGCCGATCGTATCACTTCCATAATTAAAGGACTTAAAATTATCGCCCACAAAGATACATTTGAATTTAATCAACTTGCTAATATTAAGCAAATCGTTGATGAAGCGGTAGAACTCTCTCGGCCAAAACTGGAAAAGACATCCGTTTATATCGACTATGAGAACATTGCTGACAATTTAGAAATCTGGTGTGATCCAGTCCAAATTTCACAAATCATCATTAATCTTATATCAAACGCTATCGATGCCATAGAAGACCAAACCTCTCCTTGGATTTTTATTTCTGCAAGAAGTTATGATAAGTGGTACGAAATAAGCATTATTGACTCGGGAAAAGGTATACCGGCCAATATTGTCAAACAGATGTTTGATCCTTTCTACACTTCTAAAAAAGTTGGAAAGGGTACTGGATTGGGTCTTTCTATTTCTCAAAAAATTGCCGAAGCACATAAGGGTGAGTTGTATGTAGATCAAAAAATGCCAAATACAACTTTTGTTTTAAAGTTGATTCAATCTAAATACTGGGGTCTCTAATTGAAAATTAAAAAAATGATGATTTTAGATGACTCGCGCTTTATGCAAAAAATTTTAGAAGATAAAATAAAACACATTGATCCAAAAATCCAAATAGAATTTTTCTCTCACCCTCTAAGTTTTATAGAAACAATTAAAAATAGTTTATCTGATTCAAACTCGCGGCAACTTATTGATGCACTAATCATCGATTACAACATGCCTGAAATGAATGGTCTCGAGGTTTTAGAAATCGTTCGTAAAAACTCAGCTTTTGATCATTGCAAATTTCTACTTCTCTCCGCCAGTTCTAAATTTAGTTCTGTTGAAGGATTTAGCTTTGATCGAATTTCCTTTGCAATAAAACCGATCAGTGATAATGATTTAAAAATTTTTATCGATTCAATATAAGATTATTTTTAATAAAATATTTAGGTCAATTCACTTGGAAATGGTGAGGAGTCTATTTCACATGATCATTCCTACAAATAATTCAACCGAAGAACATACATCGAATATTTTTATTATTTGTCCACCGGGATTAGAAAAAATTTTAAAAAATGAATTAATTGAGAAAAATCTAATATATAAACTCAATCCTTTTGAAATCATCCAAGAAGATGTTGGAGGGATTGAAATCAAAGTTCCTTCAGCGGAATGGCCTTACTATAACTATATCCTTAAGTCGGCTACACGTATCTTACTTCGAGTCAAAACTTTTAAATGTCGCGATCTACCAAAACTCTTTGACCGCAGCTCAAAAATAAACTGGAAAGAATATTTAGCTCATCACCGAATAAATATAGAATCTACATCTCACAAAAGTAGAGTATTTGATTCTAGAAAAATTGAGTCCGCTGTTTTAGAAGGCATCGAACTTTACTTTAGAAGGAATGTTCCCAAAGACAAGTACATCCAACTGAAAGAAAACAACTCCATCAAAGATACGCTATTTATTAGATTTTTAAATGATGAATGCACCATTAGTGTCGACACCTCGGGAGAGCTCCTCTACAAAAGAGGGTTAAAGCACACAACCGGTAAGGCACCCATTAGAGAAAACATGGCCTACGCTCTCATCTATCAAGTGACCAAACATCTTAAATTAAATACGCCTGATCATGAACGACATTTATTAGATCCAATGTGTGGTTCTGGGACAATTTTATGGGAAGCGGCTCATTTTCATCATCTCAACATTAAAAGAAAATTCCATTTTGAATTTTTTCCAATTCTACAAGATCAATTAGACAAAATAAAAAAAACACTATCGGCTTGGAATGAAATCGCCACTTTACAACCTTCACCTTTTCAATATTTAAGCGGTGCAGACCTTAATTTAAATCTGATAGAACATATGAATCAATTCGATCACTCCAGAATCACTTTTCAACAAGGTGACTTTTTTAACGAGACTCACCCCTTTTTAAAAATCTCTTCCAAGGATCAAAAACTAATGATCATAAACCCTCCCTATGGCAAGCGGGTGCAATCAAACAATCCAATTAATCATGAGTTTTATAGGAAAATAATAAGTCGAGCGATTGAGAGATTCAAGGTTGAGATCATTGGGATTATTATTCCCTTAGATAAATATAAAATGTCTCAAAAAGATCTTCAGATTCTTCAAGTAAAAAAGTTAGAAGAATGGCATTTTACAAATGGTGGAATACCTGTTTGTTTTTTAATTTTGCAAGTAGATTTGAGTCTTAAAAACGACCCCGCTTAAATAACTCATTTGATAAAGCTGGTCTTTATTTAATTCTTTAACTTGAAGTTCATTTTGATTTTCATTGATATGCAATTGATTCAAGAGGTGTAACTTTGTAACTGAAACTTCCTTGCGCTTACCTTCAGGAGTCACGAGTATTAATTTTGACTTGAGAGTAACATTCAGTTTATTTTTTATTAGAATCGTAATATTTTTTTCACGAACGACATCGACGACTTCTCCCAAGTAATTTTCATCAAAACGCAACGTCCTTTGATTTTTAAGTTTTTTAAAAAGCGATGATGTTTTATTAGTTTTAAAAAAGCCACTAATCGTTTGTCTATCTGCGCTCTGATAATCCAGCCCACGAGTAAATGATTCTAAGAGCGAAATTGCGATCATTTTAAATTCATTTTCTTTTTCTGATTTTGAAGCAAGATGACGAAAGTCAAATCTTATTGCCTGTATTATATTAGAAACTCTCAATTTCTCATCTTGAAGTACTTTAAACAAGCAAATGTCTTTTACATTAAACATAAATGTTCCATGCTGATTTTCCATTAAAGGAAATCCGGTATGGGGGCTCTCTTCAGAACTTGCATAATATTGAATAAAACGATCTGATTGATAGTCTTGCAATTTTTGAGGAGCGAGCAAGTGGCGAGCACTATAAAATAAAAGTAATGGCCCGAAGGCTAGAATTTCTAATTCTACTTCATGTGGTACATGAAGTTTGATTTCGCGATGGATACTTTCAATCATTTCGACGCTACATTCATTAGAAAGGATCAATCGATCAAGCTGTCCACCGAGATAGTTGCTTAACTTCACAGGGCCTAATGAATTATGATGACCATTTTCTAAGATGACTTGCAATTTAAGCCAGGAATAATGATCTTTAATAAATTGCATGACCCCCATATCAAGAACTCTTACTTTATTGAAAGCAAAACTGGGAAATGCTTTAAATTTTTCCACTAGCTTTCTTAATTTAGTTTCTTCACAAAGTGCATCCCACTCAAAAACCAAACTAATATTATGCTTAAGAGCATATTGTACAATAGAGTCAAACTCAGCATCATCGAGATCAGAAAATCTCGAAAAATCCCTATGCCCTACAATCAATTCCTCAAATCCCAAATGATTTAAGAGTTCACATTCTATAACATTTCTTACATAACTAATTTTTTTCATAAGCTCTTTCTTACTAATGAGAATTTTTCAACATTCGACATTTTTTTTATCGAAACTAATGTTCCAGGCTTTGTTCTTTCTACCTTCTGTAAGGCCATATCAAATATTTCATCTACGATCATGGTAAAATTTGGCCCAGCAATTGGGATTATTTCTAACTTATCTCCTGGTGAAAAAGCAGATTTTACACTTAAATAAATCCTATCTTGATTAGTTTCTAAAACTTGACCGCAGACGACTGTATCACTTTGTTCGTGCTCTCGATCGTGATAAATCGATGCATCACTGGCCGGACTTATTAAACTTGCATCAGTATAATCTCGGTGAGGAATTTTTTTCAATTCTCTTTCCCAGGTCATTAATGCATCGGAAAGAAAATGGCCGTGCTTGCGGTAAAAGGCAAGTGCCTCTGCATATACCTTCGTTACGGTACCTGCATAGTGCTCACTTTTATTGCGTCCTTCGACTTTTAAAGAGTCGATACCAGCTTTAATAAATTCTTCTAATGCCCTCAATCCACTAAGATCTTTTGAACTCATAAAAAATGATTTCTTGGCTGCTTCATTTTTCAGTTTATCGGCATCAGCATGCAAACTATATTCGAAGCGACAAGAGTGTGCACAACCACCGCGATTGCTATCTCGACCTTGGGTGTAATTTGAAATCACACAATGGCCGGAGTAAGACATACACATCGCTCCATGAATAAACATTTCAACCTCAAGCCCCGTGGCTTCCTTGATTGATTTAGCTTCTTGAATACTCGTCTCACGCCCGAGTACAACACGCGTAACGCCCATATTTTTCCAAAACATTGCACTGTAAGCATTCAAACAACTGGCTTGAGTCGAAAGATGAATTGGAATAGATGTAAATTCTTTTACTTTTTCAATGACACCTAAGTCTGAAACAATCACAGCATCAACTTTAAGAACTTCAATTTCTTGTAGAAACGATGGGAGTTCTTGCAAGTCACTATCATGCAAAAAACCATTTAGAACGACATAAACTAAAACATTTCTTTGGTGACAGAACTCCACAGCTTCTTTTAATTCAAGTGAAGTGAAATTGTCAGAGGCTTCGCGCAGTCCAAATTTAAGTCCGGCCAAATACACAGCATTGGCGCCATATAAAACGGCAGTTTTGCACTTTTCAAAATTTCCAGCTGGACTTAAAAGCTCTGGTACCCAGTTTGACATAATCCCTCACAAAAAGCTTTTAGATACCAGAGATTTCAAATACAATCAAAATATATCCATGAAAAAAGTAGTTAAACTGATATTTTTTACGCTTCTTATTTGTATCCTGGCCGTAGGAGTTCTGTTTGGATTTCTTGCCTATAGAATCAAAGATCGAGATGTGTTCGAAGGCTTCCCCTATCCCTACGTGGTGTTGCCAGTAAAAGATCAAATTCCAAATTACGTAAAACAAAAAGAAGACATTCAAATTTTGATCGTTGGAGATCGCGCTGCGCTCACCTTGGCCAAGTATCGCGAAGACTTAGAAAAGAACTTAAAAATGTCTTATGATTTAAATTTAAAGACTGCCGAATTCGCAAATGAACATGACAGTTTGCGAAGGACTCTGGCGAAAATGAAAAGTTTACCTTCCCTTCCTCCAATCATTATTTATCACGGAGGATACTCAGAAGAGAGTGAACGTCGCTTTCACCAAAAGGATCTAAAAAAAGTTAATTATAATATCGAAAATTTTAAAATTCCCGAGCTTCGTCAATTAATACAGAGTATCCCTATTCTCTCAAAATTTTACTATGAGCAAATTGATCGCATAGAAATCACAAATATTATCAAATTAAGAGACAATGAACCGCATTACCCCCTCATTGAAAGTGATGAAAGGGAACTAAATATTAAAATTTTTGAAGCAGAATTTTTAGAGTTTGCAAAATTCATTGAGAAATCTCAATCAAAACTAATTGTATTAAATTCTCCTTATAACTACTATCTACCGCCAACAAAAAATTGCCCTGAGACGCAAACAGAACTTACAGAAAAAATGGAAAATGATATTATCATTCTTCAAGAAAAAGGTAATGATAAGGAAGCTTTAAACAAAGCTAAAATACTGATTGAAGCTAACCCAAACCGCGCTTCTGCCCATTATTTATTGGCAAAAAGTGCCCTTAAGCTCAATCTCATAAAAGAAACACATCAAAGTTTTTTAAATGCAAACTTGTTTGATTGTGGCATAAATAAGACGCAAGCATTCACCAACAAAATAATTTCAAGCATTGCTCCTTTACATCATGTTGACATCGTTGACTTTGCAGGGGATGTAGCTGGAAGTATGGCCCGAGGAACAGATGCATTCTACCAAGAAGCATTACCCCAACCTACTCTTTATCATGAAATTATTCCCTATATATCTCATAGAGTATTTCAACACCTTTCAACCAAAAAAGGAAAGCTATGAATACAACACTTCCTTCCAAGTTAGATAAAGATCAGATCCTCATGTTGGCCGGGGATATTTCACAAGAGCTTTACATTGTAGTGAAAGGGAAAATTTTAATTTTTGTCCAAAAAGGTTCACAAATTATTCCACTTACCTACGTTGGCCCCGGAGAATTCATTGGGGAACTTTCCTTCTTTGATCAAAGTGAAAGATCGGCAAGTGCTATTGCTCTTGTCGATTCAGATATATTAAAAATTAACAGCAATGAGCTTCACCAAACTTTACCATTATGGATGAAAACCTTAGGTTCAAAAATCACTAAGAAAATTCGCGATAAAGACGACATCATCAAGAAAACTGGAATGAGAAAAAAATCTACTGAAACTATTGGAGCATTAGAGATAAGCGAACAAGCGAGAATTTACAAGTTAGTTGAAAGCTATAAAGCCTCGCTTAAAACCAAATAAGTTTTAAGCGAGACTCCCTTTATAAAACTCTTAAATCAGACCTAATTCTTTAACCGCGTCTCTCTCGCTTTTTAATTCATCGTGCGTGATTTTAAATTTTTCTTTGGAAAAATCATTGAGCTCGATGCCTTCTACCACTTTTACTTTTCCATTTTCAGTGCGACATGGATAAGAAAAAATTAATCCTTTATCGACACCATACTCTCCGTTTGAGCATAAGCACATGGAATAAGTATCGCCTGATTTTGTCTCGTGAGTCAGGTTATAAATTCCATCCACCACGGCATTGGCGGCAGAAGCTGCCGAAGATGATCCGCGGGCCTTAATGACAGCAGCACCTCTTTTTTGAACAGTTTCAAGAAAAGTTGTCTGAAGCCAAGCTTGATCGGTGATAACTTTACTCGCCGATGTACCATTAATTTTTGCCGAGTAAAAATCTGGATACTGAGTGGCCGAGTGATTTCCCCAAATCGTCATGTTAGAAATAGCATCCACATCGACTGAAGCCTTAGCTGCCAATTGAGATTTAGCGCGATTTTCATCGAGCGACGTCATGGCAAAAAAGCGATCCTGAGGAACATTTTTCGCTGCATTCATACATATAAGTGCATTAGTGTTGCATGGATTTCCTACGACAAAAACGCGAACGTCTTTTGCCGCGTAATCAGATATGGCCTGACCTTGTTTCGTAAAAATTCCGCCGTTGATTTTTAAAAGATCGGATCTTTCCATTCCATCTTTGCGCGGCACTGAACCAACTAAAATGGCCCAATTAACGTCTTTAAATCCTTCTTCGTATGAACTCGTACAAGTTACTTTTTTAAGTAATGGAAAAGCGCAATCTTGTAGTTCCATCGCCACGCCGTTTAAGGCAGGTACGGCTGCTTCTAATTCAATTAATTGTAATTCAACTTGAGTATCGGCTCCAAACATTTGTCCCGAAGCAATTCGAAATAATAAAGCATAACCGATTTGTCCTGCGGCACCTGTAACCGCAACTTTCACGCGTTTTGTGTTGGCCATATTTCTCTCCTAAATTTTGTGAATGACTCATTTTAACCCTTTCTGGTTTCACTTATCAAGAGAATCAATCAGATGAAATTTTAATTTGCTTTAAAATCTATGAAGCATAGATTACACTGGAGCGGTATTATTTTATGACAATCAAAAAAAGGAAAAGATCGTGCAAGATCGTTCGCCAAAACCTAGACCATCATCACCCAATAAAAATAACCATCGCCATCAAGGCCCGCGCCCGCAACAAGCCGGTGGCCAGTCTTCTCAAAACGGACATGGACAACAAGGCTCGGGACAAAATCACAATCCTAACCACAGAAGGAAAAAATTTTTTCGCCACCGCAATCATCAAGATCAGCAAGCGCGACGAGAGGGCGGATCTTCACAATCGGCGAACTCTCCTCAAACCCAACAACAAAATCAAAAGCGTTTCCTAGAGAGAAGTTACGAAAAATATATCAATTTGTTGGACCAACATTTAATTGCGCGCAAAAAATTTCACGATCTTTACTATCGCGCCGATCATCAGCAACTAAACCGCCTCGAGAGAATTTTTGATCAAACGCTTAAAGACTTACGCACCTATGAAGAGAGCTTAAGCCCGGAACTTAAAGAGTATGTGGAATCGAGAGTTAACGGCCTAAAACTCGATCAGACTTATACTTTAAATCATCCCAGTACCGTGCAAGAGCACATTGAGTCTGTGGAAAGTTTGAATGTGGAAGTGATCTTTCAAGATCCGCACCTTCTTCAGTCGCAAATTCAATGTAACTTTGAAAATGATACCGAAGAAAGTGTGGGAACAATGGACGATTATTTGCGCTACAAAGGTTAATTTTGTTTTAAAGGTAAAGATCTTTTTGCGAAGATTTAAGGGCCTGACCTTTGTTAAAAAAATTGGTCAATGTTTCTTCGTGATCTTTTAAAATTGCTTCCTTGATCTCATCGGGATGAATATCTAGGACTTCGGAAATTTTTCTCATCATTTTAAGCGGAACATTGCAAAGTCCTCGCTCGACGTTTGAAATAAATTGGCCATTTTTATAACCGAGCATTAGGGATAAATCAGATTGCGAATAGTTCTTTGGATGCCCAATGCGCTTCGTTCTAATTAATTTTGCAATATGGTTAAATGATCTCATTTTATTTAGCCTCCGGTGTCATCTGTATGTGTTTTTAAGTGTTTAAAGTACTAATCTTGATGTAATCTTAACATTGTTTTAAATTATGTGAAACTTAATTTTATAAGAAATTGAAGGGAAAAATAAAAATTAATATGCGAACGCTTAGTACTTGGAATGTGAATGGCCTAAGGGCCGTATTTAAGAAAAATTTACAACACTATCTTCGAGACTCAAGCCCCGATCTGCTGTGCTTGCAAGAAATTAAGGCGATGCCTGAAGATGTCCAAGAGGAATTGTCCATATTAGAAACGACCTACCACGTTTATTTAAACTCTGCGACCATTAAAGGCTACTCCGGCACGGCGATCTTGGTTAAAAAATCCACCGCACCAAATTCCTTTAGAGTACAAAATGTAGAAACAATGGAAGGTCGTTTGATGGTTTATGAAGACGATCATTGCATTGTTATAAATGGCTACTATCCCAACGGTCGTCGCGATCATTCTCGCGTGGGCGATAAAATTGAAATGACTTTTAGGGCCCTCGATTTAGCTTTAAATTATAAACTAAACCATCCAGATAAAACGCTTATCATGACAGGGGATTTTAATACCGCTCATCGAGAAATAGATTTAAAAAATCCATCCACTAATAAATTCACCACGGGATTTTTAAACATCGAGCGCGCGGCCATCGATCTAGTGCTTGAATCTCGCATGGTCGATGTTTTTCGTTACTTTAATCCAAATCAAGTTGATGCCTACACTTGGTGGAGTTATCGCAATTTTTCCCGGGAAAAAAATATAGGTTGGAGACTCGACTACAACTTTTGTCACGAAAGCGATATAAAAAAAATGATTCGCATGGAGCATCACACGCAGGTAACCGGCAGCGATCATTGCCCATTGTGGTTGCAGTTTATATGAGGTTTCTACCGCGATAAAATGTCGCTTCCACTAAGCTTGCATACATTGATCGTTTTTTTACCCGCTTTAAGATTTCGAGCAAGACACTTTCAGCATTCCATTTTCCTTTTGCGATTAATTTCGATGAATCTGTTGCTTGAAATTTCGATCCATCCAGCACTAAAAAATTGGCCCATTTTCCCTTTTCTAAACTTCCACAATAGCGGTCGAGCTGCAAAATTTCTGCCCCTGCTAAAGTAGCGCGATAGAAAGCTTCCGACACAAGCTTTGGATTTTTATTTTGGGAAATAAAACTCTCCATCACATCAAACATCGAAAGATACGGCCCGCCACCGATGTCTGAACCTAAGGCCCAGGCAACTCCGTGGCGGTTAACTTTTTTATAGGGAAAAAGGCCCGAGCCTAATCCTAATTGTTCGATGGGAGCATTGCTAGTTGGACAATGGCAAAGTGAAGTTTTGGTTTTTTTAAGCAATTTAAGTTCTTCACTGCTTAAGTAAATTCCATGCCCCATAATTGTTTTAGAGCCTAAAATATTCGATCGATGATAGATGTCGGTATAAGTTTGTACATCGGAAAATTCTTTAAATTGCGACCGATAAAGATCGAGTACAAAGGAAATTTCATTTTGTGTTTCGCTCAAGTGAGTTTGGATAAAACTGTGATGAGGAGCAATTTCTTTTTGACCATGGCGCATCAGTTTGGGAGTTGTGGTGATGGCAAAACGCGGAGTAAGGGCGTAGCGTTTTTTATATTTTTTGGCCAGCTCTCGCACTGCTTTTAATGAGTCGCGCGTGCTCATGGTGAGATATTCGGGCGACTGCATATCCATAAGCACATTGCCCACGATAAAATCGCCGACAAAATTTTCCATGGCGTGATCAACTGTGTGCGGGTAAATCGCACTATAGCAGGCTCCCCCCAGAGTCCCATTTTTAATTAATGCTTTTTTAAATTCGATTGCTTTTTTCTTGGAATAAGAAAGCGATTTAAAGCGCGCTTCAGTAGGCCATGTGTATTTTGAAAGCCAAGTTAATAAATTATCTTTTTTCATCATGCGCACGTCATCTTGCACCCAATGAAAATGCATATCAAAAAAACTCGGCATGATGATTTTGTCGCTGTAATCTGAAATCGCCACTTTTTTCCATGTAGGGGAATTCTTAACAAAGGTTTTAAATGCCTTGGGTGATTTTAAAACTTCGACAATTTTTCCGTCTTTTAAAAGAAGATAAGCCTTTTTTATATATTGGCATTTTTTAAGCTTGCGAGCATTTTTATTTTTTATGGGCGATTTTTCTGCTGTTAAAATTTGAGTCAAGTAAATGTGACGCATAGAATCCTATCGGTTATTTTCATTTAGTTTTAAAAATAATATGTGACATTGTTTTAAAAGAGAGACAAGAGATTAAAATTAGCTAAAAATTAGAAGACATTTTTCAGGCAATTGTAAGTCAAATTTGCTCGAGAGTTGTTGTGGGTCACTTTATCATTGTACAAAGCTAAATTTAATGAGCATTGGTTTTTTTCGAGTGCTTTGCTTAAATTTATTTGATCGCTATTTTTATTAGAGAGGCCTGTCACATTGAATCCGTTATTTTGATATCCCACTTTCGCTTGCCCGCTCCGATCGAAGCTCAAGTGAGCGTGATCAAGATGCAGCGATAATTGACCTTTAGTACTCGCTTCAACAGAGAGATCTTGTTCAAAATTTAAGCGCGCAATAATTTCGGCAGGGAGATCGCAATTAGTCTTGGTCAGAAAATTTTTACACACTTCTTGCAAGGGTCTTATATATTTCGTTTCGATGACTGCTTGGGCACTTCCTACGTTGCCAAGAGAAACTAAGCTGGAAGATCGCTTTTGGACTTTTGTTTCTGGTGCGACATAAGCGACATAAGAATCAACGGCAATTTGAGGTTGGGCCACTTGATCATTCGAACTTTGATGCTCTTGATCGCTCATTGGCATAGCTTTAATCTCAGGAAGTCTTTTTGCGTCCTTACTTTCGTAATCGTAAAGAAAGATTCGCGATCTTCCATCTTTATAGACAATCAATTGCACCAGTTTTGTTTTATCTTTGGATAAAAAATATTGTTCGTAGTAATCGCCATTTCCAATTTTTAGAGTCGCGACGACATGAGACTGATCGTTAAAGGTTGGCATAACGTAATCTCTCATAAATTTAGCGCGACCGTTAAAAACTTCTCCGGGAATGATATCGATTGCTTCATCTAATTCAGACCGCGATCCACATGCACTTAAATTGTTAATTAAAGTTTTATTTACTCCCTGAGCAAATAAAACTTCCGGATCGACTTCCACTCCCACTATTTTTCCTATTTCGCAGGCAAGTTTATCGATCTCATCAGTGATTAATTTACAACGATCTTGTTTTAGATTTTTATTTTTGACTGCCTCGCGAATCTGATTCATGGCATTTTTTATAACTGTTGAAACAGACTGCGCCTTAAGCTCCATCGATGCGAGCAAAAAAACGAAAACAAAAATTGACCTAAGAAGAGCTTCTTTCATGCTATCATTATGGCATACTAAAAAATAATTCTCTATGGAGTTTATTGATGGGTGAATTTTACCTCCTTCCTATTAAAAGTGATCATTCCTATTGTCAGTCTAATGGACAAAATTTTAAATGCACTTTTAAATGTCACCTTGATTCCGATTATATTTATTTGCATTTTAGATTAGATGACCCCCATCAACTGATCGATTTAGGCAACTACTCTCCACGACACCAGCGGGTCATTGGGCTATGGGAAAAAACTTGCTTTGAATTTTTTTTACGCCAGCAAAATAGTGAGTCTTATTTAGAGTTTAATTTTTCGCCACAATTTTCCTGGAATGCCTTTTCATTTCAAAGCTACCGCGGACCACTTCATGAATGGGAAGCGATTAAGCAATGTGAGATAGATATTTTGCGAGAATTAGGACGATTACAGTTGATGATTAGAATTAGAAAAAACGAGATTAATGCTTTTTTCAAACCCAATGAAGGGCTTCTTTTTTCCGCCACGGCCGTGCTAAAAAATAGAGATGGAAGTTTTCATTATATGGCAATTAAGCATGCCGATCAAAAACCAAATTTTCATCACCCAGACAGTTTTATTCCATTAAGTGAATAAAAGGTCTGAGTGATCAAATAGATTTATAAATATGTTTTAATTGTGATCGTGGATTCTTTTTCCGAAACCTTGGCAATCACGCCGGTCACTAAAAGTTCTTGATAAAGAAAAGATTTTAATTTTTCCCCCATGGCATCCATGACCACGGTATAAACTTTTTGATCGTTTGCTGATTTAAACTGTAGCTCAGTCACTACACCTGCTGCCGAACGCGCTTTAGGTGAAATGGTTCCGGAAAGTTGGATCAATTTATCTTTGTAGAGGTAATAGCTGTCGCGATCAAAACTGGATTCAGATTTATCTTTGGCAGATTTACTTCCGCGTTCTTCGTCATCACCGTCTTCGTCGTCAAACGAATAATCGTCCGAAGAATCCTCTGATTTCTCATCATCGGCTAAAATCTCATCATCAAAATCTTCTAAATCGTCTCGTCCCGGGGCCATTAAACATCCTTTGTAAATATTACAGTCAATAAAAACTCAAATGATATACCTTAAAATAATAAAAAAGTAGCACAGAAAATCAATCATTATTAATTTTTATATTCTTTTTTTTGGGCCAGATGATATACTGCCGAATATTCGTGAAAGGAAGTAGTCCTGCGGGATATATTTTAGTCACAATAAAAACAAATCAAGGAATCTACAAATGAAAATTCTGAACATTTTTTTATTTCTAATTATGCTAAGTTCATTAATGCCTACCCTTCATACCCGTGGTCAACCATCAGTAGGAATAAATAACTTCAGTATAAAGCTTAATATGCAAAATTTAATTGCTTACGAAAATGAAGAGGAAGAAAGTGATGAAGAGATGAATTCAAATCTACCAATTGTAAACTCTCTCCCAACTCCTCCCTTAAGCGATGATGAAAATGCTGAACAAACATTCAATTCCATGAATGATGAAGACTAATTATTTAAAAGTACCCTTTAATTTTTTACATTCGACGTTTGTCATTTTTTTAATCCCCTGACCTTTGCATGCATTTGTGCCAGCGCATGAAGTTGAGGCTGTATGACAATCAGACTGTCCTTTGCAGGCATTAATACCATAACAATCACCATGAATTACTTTTTCCACATTTGAATTTTCCTGCTTTACCTTAGCTGGGACCGCACCATTTTGAGCAGTCGTTGCTGAAAGCGACCCTGATGTCACAAGGCTTGCAAGGAATAATGATTCAATTAACATTTGTTTCTTACCCATTTGTATGTTCTCCTTCATCCCAAAAAAATTGTTGTTACATTGAGCATAAAGCATTAACAAAAAATAGCCTATCCCTTTTTCTTACAAATCGAAAGTCCGAGAGTGTCCCATCTCATTTTTTTAAAAAATTAAATTGTGGATTATCTCTGAGCTAATAAGCGAAGTTTTTTTGACAAAGACTTTACAAATTAATTTGTGGACTAGACTTTCAAAGATCATCATTATTAAATATATTACATTTTTATAATATACAGGATTTTGAATTTGGCAGTTAAAGCAGAACTCAAAAAAGAAATTGCACATTACGAAAACTTTTTTTCGCGCATGGGGTTTAAATCCATCGACGGAGCAGTCTTTGGCCTGCTTTCTTTTAGCGAAGAACCGTTAAGTTCCGACGAAATCGAAAAAGAACTCAGTTTATCTCAAGCTGCAGTTTCGCTCTCGCTCAAAAGCTTGACCCAAATGGGGGCCATTGAAACCCTCACTTTGCGCGACCTAATCGAACACGATAAAGATTCGTTTGATCAAGGTGAAAATAAATTTGAAGGAAGTGACTTAAGAAGAAAATTCCATCGTGCGAAAGTCGATTCGCTCAACATCGTCGCGTCTGTTTTTCGCAAAAGAGAGGAAGAGTACATTCGCGAATTAAAAAAAATGGCAATCAGAGTCTTGCATCACGAAAACCAATCGGCATCGATCGTCGCCAAAAGAATGCAGTCGATTATCTCTACTAGCGATTTGGCCTTAAAAGTTCTGCATTATATTTTTGAATTAAGTCATATCGACTCTCGCACGCCGGAGGATTTTGGACGATTCACCAAACGCGCCTTTCAACAGGACTTTATCAAAGACACTGTCACTGATTTAAAAAATAAATTAAATCCTATTCAAATTCTTAAAAATAAATCAACATCACCACTTAAAAAAATGAGTGAGAAGGAATTTCATGACTCAATTAAAAACTAAATCCTTGCACGAAAGAATAGTGATTACTGGAATAGGACTCACCAGTCCGCTGGGAAATAATCTGGCAGAGCTGAGAGAAAATTTATTGCTCGGTAAAAGCGGAATCACCCACGGAGAAATTCGACATATGGGCATTCAAGCGCTGGGGAAATGTCACTTCGATGAACAAGCTTACCAGTCAAAAAAAATGCGCAAACGCGGAACGCGCGCCGGTGCGATTTCTATTTACTGTGCCCACGAAGCATTAAAAGATGGTTTTTACGATTTAAAAAATATTGCTTCCGATCGCGTGGGAGTATACCTCGGTATTACAGAACACGGGAACGTCGAAACAGAACAAGAAATTCACGAGCTCTATAATAGCCACGATAAAAATGTCGAATTTTGGTCGCACCATCACAATCCCAGAACTGTGGCAAATAATCCCGCAGGAGAAGTGACATTAAATCTTTCCATCACAGGCCCGCACTATACAATAGGCGCCGCCTGTGCCGCGGGAAACTTAGGCATCATTCAAGGGGTGCAACAACTTCTACTGGGCGAAGTTGATTTAGCTTTGGCCGGAGGAATTTCTGAGTCGACAGAAACTTTTGGGATCTTTGCCGCTTTTATGGCCCAAGGGGCGTTGGGAAAAAATATCGATCCGACGAAAGCTTCAAAGCCACTAGACAAAGATCGCAATGGAATTGTCGTTAGCGAAGGCGGGGCGATTTATTTATTAGAAAGATTGAGCGATGCTTTGGCGAGAAATGCAAAGATCTACGGCGAGATAGTCGGTTATCACTCTAACTCCGATGCCAGCGACTTTGTTTTACCCAACGATATAAGACAAGCGGAGTGTATGCAAAAAGCGATTGCAAAAGCAGGTCTTAAGCCGAGCGATATTCACTTGGTTAATATGCACGCAACTGGAACACATTTAGGCGATATTCAAGAATGCAAGGCCGTGCAAAAAGTATTTCACGATTGCCCGCACACCTATGTCAACGCCACCAAAGGTTTTATCGGCCACGCCATGGGAGCAGCTGGAGCTTTGGAACTCGCCGGCAATATCCCCAGTTTTTTTGATCACCAAATTCATCCATGTAAAAATATCGATCAACTCGATCCGGAATGCGCCATCACCAACCTAGTGATCAGCGAAAAAAAAGAAGCCGTCGTGGAAACAATTTTAAATAATTCCTTCGGTATGTTGGGAATTAATTCATCGCTTATCGTTAAAAAATATAAAGAATAAAAAGATTTTGTCCTCAAAATCAAACATTAAAAAAGGAGACCCTATGTTATCAAATGAACAAGTAAGAGAAAAAGTTATCGACATTATTGCCGACATCGCTCTCGACAGCGACCTTTCTGGCCTCAACGATCAAGAGGCTCTGCGCGATCAATTAGATCTCGACTCTATGGATTTTTTAGATATCGTAATGGAGCTTAAAAAAAGACACAAGATTGAAGTACCGCAAGAAGACTACCCTCAATTAAGAAGCATGAGTTCTTGTGTCGAATATCTCGCTCCTAAATTTAATGTATAAGTAAAATCATGAATCAAAATAGACATTGCGATGTCATTATCATTGGAGCGGGAATGAGTGGACTGGCTTCTGCCATTCGCGCTTCCATGTTTGATAGAAAAGTTATTTTAATCGAAGCCCATAGTATTCCCGGCGGACTTAACTCCTACTACCAAAGAGGAAAAAGAGAGTTGGATGTAGGGCTACATGCCCTGACCAATATGCTTCCTGAAAAACTTTCAAGTGCCGACAAAAAAAAGCCTTTTTTTAAAATGCTCAAACAGCTAAGAATGAGTGTAGATGATTTTAAGCTTCGTTATCAGGCCGGGTCTAAAATTGTCTACCCTGAAAAATCACTCGCCTTTACCAACGACATTGAAGATTTAAAAAATCAAATACGTGCCAACTTTCCATTGGAGTACGATGCCTTCCTCCATTTTCTACAGCAGATAGAATCATTTAATGAAGTCAGTCTCGATCATTCGCTCTCACGACCGTCTCGCGAAGTCTTGCAAGATTATTTTCGCGATGAAGAGTTGATCGATATGCTTTTGTGTCCGCTTCTAATCTACGGAAGCTCCTGGGAAAACGATCTTGAATTTTATCAATTCATTATCATGTTTAAAAGTATTTACCTGGAGGGATTTGGTCGTCCCCACGGCGGTGTACGGGTTATCATCGACTTGCTTTTAAAAAAATTTCTCGAACATAGCGAGCGCACCCAATCGCAAATATTGTACAAAAAAAGAGTTAAGAAAATTCTGCAAAAAATAACATCTGATACAAAAGATCCATCGATCGAACATGTGGATCGAGAAGCGTATGGTGTAGAACTAGAAAGTGGCGAAGTCATCACCGCTGCAAAAATAATTTCGACCATTGGTTTGATCGAAACAGATCGATTGTTACAACCAAATGATGGCGAAAAAAATGGTCAAGATAACATCGATCAAACGCGGATAAATTTTTTAACACGCGATCGTCCAAGCATTCAGTCCGCAGAGGGAAAACTTTCCTTTTGCGAAACTATTTTTTTCACCGATCGACTTCCCCGAGACTACAACATTAAAGAAAGCATCATTTTTTACAATAAAAATAAGCGCTATCAGTATAAAAATCCCATTCATGCCTTCGATGATCAAAGCGCCGTACTTTGTTTTTCAAATAATTTTAGCAGTCGAACTTATTTCCAAGAGGAGTTTCGTGAGGGAGTGATGCGCGTGACTTTTATGGCCAATGCCCTAGAGTGTATTCGATTAAGAGAACACGATCGCGATGGCTATCGAGCGTTAAAGCAAGATATCGCTTTAAAAGCGCGCTCTGTCTTAGAAGATGTTTGTGGCGAAAAAATTAATATTCTGTATCAAGACGTCTTTACTCCTGCCACAATTAAGCGATACACCGATCACCATAAAGGATTAGTATATGGCGCTGAACTAAAACTAAAAGATGGCAAAACCCTCGTAAAAAATTTATTTATCGCTGGAACGGATCAAGGCTTTCTTGGAATTGTGGGTTCCATTCTCTCCGGAATTTCTATGACCAACTTACACGTGCTCATGGGAGATGACTAAGATGAGATATCAAAATGTCTACATAGAAAGTATGGGACAATACCTCCCGGAAACCTCCACCACATCTTTATACTTAGAAGATCAATTAAAAGATCTTTACGACCGCTTAAAAATTCATCCCGGTCGAATAGAACTAATGACCGGTATTTGGGAAAGAAGATTGTGGCCTAGTTCGACGAGACCTTCTGATCTCGCCTTTAAGGCGATTCAGGACATTTACGATGAAGACGCAAATAATGATGCAAGCGTTGATTTAAGTCAGGTGGATTTACTTATACACGCCTCCGTTTGTCGCGACTTTTTAGAGCCGGCCACCGCAACAGTGGTTGCCGATAAATTAAAATTAAAAAATGGGGCGCAATGTTTCGACCTCTCCAATGCTTGCTTGGGTGCTATACAAGCCACTTGTCTTGCAGCTTCACTGATTGAATCGGGACAAATTAAAAATGCCCTGATTGTAACAGGAGAAAATGCCGGGCCATTGGTTGAGTCGACCCTACAACTCTTAAAAACTAACTCTCAAATTGATCGTCGCGAGTTAAAAAAATACTTTGCTAATTTAACCCTCGGTTCGGGTGCCACTGCCCTATATTTAGTCGCTGAAAAAATGGCCAAAAATCCTTGGGCAAAACTGGAAGCAAGTTTTTTTATGAACGATGTAAGCTCCAACCATCTCTGTCGCGGCGATGGAAATATTCACCAATTAAGTATGCAAACTGATTCGGAAAAATTACTTGAAATGGGACTACTTTTGGGTAAACAATCTCTCCCGCCCTTTTTTAAAATTTGGGAAAGGGATCAAAAAAATATCGATGTGGTTCTCACTCACCAAGTTGGCAAGGCCCACGAGGAATTGTCACTTAAAACTTTTGAACTCAATTCGCTCATCACTCACCGAACTTACCCTTTCTTGGGCAATACTGGCTCGAGTGCTCTGCCACTTACTATGATCGATGCTTATCAAAAAAACGTTTTAAAACAAAATCAGAGCGTCTTGTTGCTGGGAATCGGATCGGGCTTAGTGAACCAAAATGTTGGACTCAAGTGGCTTAGGAATGCTCCTTAATATATAAATAGACCACAAGAAAAATTAGGATAAAAAAATGTCTTCACAACTTTTAGACTCTGATGACCAAAAAAGACTTAATCATGAACTATTTCCCCTACCCGAGGATTTAAAACATGAATATCCTTTTGATGCCCATTTTTTTACGACCGGTCGTGGACATACTTTGCATTATATCGACGAAGGATTAAATCGCGAGGAAAGACCTTGCATCCTACTTTTACACGGAAACCCCACCTGGAGTTTTTATTTTCGAAGTATCATTAGAAATCTATCACAAAATTTTCGCGTAATCGCTCTCGACCACATAAATTGTGGATTATCGCAGAGACTTTCCCCCAAGGTTGAAACGACTTTAAGCGAACATATTGAGAACGCCCACGAACTCATCGCTTTCTTGCAGCTTAAAAATATTTCTCTCATTCTTCACGATTGGGGAGGGGCCATCGGCATGGGCCTGGCCCAAAAAAATCCCGAAAAAATAAAATCAATCATCGCCATGAATACCGCTGCATTTTTAAGCCGGGACATTCCATGGCAAATAAATATGCTCAAAAATTCTGTGGGATTATTTTTAATTAAAAAATACAATCTCTTTGCCTACCCTGCGCTTTTTATGGCCAGTCAAAAAGGTCTCAAGCCTCTGGTCAAAAAAGGAATGATTTATCCTTACCTAAAAGAAAAGAATCGCGCGCAGACCGCACATTTTGTGTTGGATATACCACTAAAAAAAGAACATCAAAGTTTTGAAAAACTTCAAAAAATTGAAATCTCACTACAACATTTTGCCCAAAGTGAAATCCCCATAAAACTCATCTGGGGAAAAAAAGATTTTTGCTTTTCTATGAAATTTTACCAAAAGTGGTTGTCCTTTTTTCCCAACGCCGAGACCTTTGTTTTGGATAATGCTGGACACTATTTAATTGAAGATGAAACGGAAATCGTAAATCGCGAGATAGAGTGTTTTTTAAATAAACATTTTTTAAAACAAGATTGAGAGATGTATGAATATCGCCCAACACTTAACTGATCAAGCAAAAAAGCACGGAAATAAAAAGGCCATTATCGTAGCTAAAAAAATCTCATTTTTTAAAAAATGGTTCTCCAATGCTAAAAAAAACAGTATTTATCCATCAATCACTTTTAAAGACTTAGAAATTCTTGCATCAAAATATGCTTATGGACTAAAAGATTTAAATGCAGAAAAAGGCGATCGAGTCATTTTATTTTTACGACCAGGACCAGAGTTTATCGCAGCCACATTTGCCCTCTTTAAATGTGGACTAGTTCCCGTTTTTATAGATCCAGGAATGGGTCTTAAGAATGCATTAACATGTATTGAAAATGTATCTCCTAAAATCCTGATTTGTGAAAATGAAATTCACTATTTGCTGCCCTTCCTGATAAAAAAATTTCGTCACTTAGAATTAATTATCTCTAAAACTAGAACATTTTCTCCAATTCATTTTTATCCAGGCCTAACCAAATCGCACTTAAAAAAAATGACTCAAATTAAAAATATAAGCTTTGATGCCATATCAATGCAGGAGAATGAATGTGCCGCAATTTTATTCACATCTGGAGGAACTGGTAAACCAAAGGGAGTTGAATACAGTCACTCCATTTTCGATTTACAAATAAAAACATTACAAGAAATGTTTCGGCTCACTGATAATGATGTCGATCTTGCCGCCTTCCCTTTGTTTGCACTATTTACTCTCTCAATGGGAATGACATCGATCGTCCCTGATATGGATCCAAGCAAGCCTAAAAAATCTAATCCAAAAAAACTTTATCATAATATCGAGCAACTCAAACCTACTTTTGTTGCTGGTTCACCAGCTATCTGGGAAGACTTATCCGATTTCTGTCTACAAAATAAATTAACTTGTGATTCGGTTAAATCACTCGTCATGTTTGGCGCCCCTATTCCCATAAGATTGCACCAAAAATTTCAAAGTATTTTAACTAGTGGAACAACCTACACTCCTTACGGAGCGACAGAATGTCTCCCCATTTCAAATTTTTCTGGGAGCGAGATTCTTAAATCAACTAAAGATTTAACAATAAACGGACGAGGAATTTGTGTCGGACGAATTTCACCTCATTTAGAAATTAAAATCATAAAACAACAAAATAATCAAATTCTAAGCTTCGATCAAATTGAAGAGATGATGCCCCTTGCTCCAGGTGAAATCATTGTTGCAGGAGGAACTGTCACACATAAATATTTTCAAATGGAAAACGAAACCCGTTTAGCTAAAATTCACGACCCTAAAAATAATAAACTTTGGCATCGAATGGGAGATGTCGGATATTTAGATGATGATGGAAGGCTATGGTTTCTAGGTCGAGCCCATCATGTTGTCCAAACAAAATTTGAGACTTATTACCCCATCGCGGTTGAGGCCATATTTAATCAACATCCTGAGGTTTACAGATCGGCACTCATACCAATTAAGAATAATGCAAATGAAGTTACAGAAGCTGCGATAGTGATTGAAAGAAAAGATCGCGAATATTTACGTGGCCAGGACAAGAGCTTTTTTGAAAGCGAATTAATTAAAATTGCAACTAAGTATCCACATACAAAAAATATTAAACAAATATTTTATTCGCTAGAGTTCCCCGTAGATGTTAGACATAATATAAAAATTGACCGCCAAAAACTGGCGAGAGAAGTCCAAGCCCACTTGGATAAATTTAAACCTTTAACCTAGATCAATCACATGACAGATCAAAATAAGTTTGAACAATTAAAAATACAGCTCAAAGAATTTCTTGAAGCAAAATGTAACTTGTTAAAGAATAAAAATATTTTAGTGACAGGGGGAAGTGGCTTACTTGGGTTTGAAATCATAACCCAACTAAAATTATTAAAGGTAAATGTAATTAGTCTACAACGACATCACTCCGTTGAATGTGAGGAACTTTGCGTCCCGCAATTACTCATTGATCTTCAAGAAGCAAACAATATACAAAAACTAGAAATATTGCTTAAAAATGAATCAATTGATGCCGTCATTCATACAGCTTCTCTAGTAAAAATGTTTGCTCCCTATCAATTATTTTATGATGCCAATTTCAAAGCAACTCAAAATCTAATACAAGCCTGTAAAACAGCTAGAGTTCAATATTTTATTTATACAAGTACACCAAGTGTCGTTTTTGAACGCTCTTCGCTTCACGGAGTGGACGAATCACAAGCCTACACAAAGAGTCGACTTTCATACTATGCATATACAAAAATGCTCACTGAAAAAATGGTACTCAACGAAAACCTTGCATCTTTTAAAACACTATGTTTAAGACCACATTTAATTCTTGGCCCGCGAGATAAAAATATTGTCCCACGATTACTTAAAGCATCAGATCAAAATAAGCTAAGAATAATTGGAACAGGTGAAAACTTAGTTGATATCTCACACGTTACAAATATGGCCTATGCACACTTGTTAGCTCTAACAAATTTGTCGAAAGAATGTGCACACCACTCGCCAACGCTCTCTGGACAAGCATTTTTTTTAGGACAAGGCCCAGTAAAATTGTGGGAAATCATCAATGAAATACTGGTCATACATAAACGGCCAATTATTACTAAGAAAATTCCTTTTAAAATCGTCTATGGAATGGCCTTTATTTTGGAATATACTTATAAATTTTTTAACTATCTTAGTTCACAAAATCACGAGCCTTCAATGACTCGATTTACAACATTACAATTTAGCTGCTCTCATACTTATAATCATCAAAAGAGCAAAGATGCTTTGGGGGATTATGAAATTATCCCCACAGATAAAATAGTTCATTATTTGAAATGAGAATCGATGAAGTATAATTATTCAACTTCAAACTCTAAACTCGCTGGAGCTCGCATTCCATTGTTATTTTTAAACTGATCTAAGCTTGAGTGATAGGATCCATTTCCATAGTTAAAATAATCAGTTTTCTTTGCATTATATTCTGTATACTCAAATCTACCATGGGATTTAATATTTTGAACTTGAAACAATTGATCCAAGACTGTTCGTGATGAATTTTTTTCAGCTATTTTTTCTAATAAGTTTTTTAAACTGTGCATAGGTATTAAAGAAAAACTGCGATTTTCATCAAAACTTATACTTTGCATACATCGTCTCAAGACGGCCCTCTTCTTGCCAGGAAAAAGAAAATATTTTCTAGCCTTCTTCTGACATGCAAGTATGTGTTGTGAATAAACATCACTGTGACTTAAATCTTGCATATAGTTTGCATATTTATTAATTAAATCGTTTTTACAATTTACAAATAAGTCAGAAAAATCAACAAAAACTTTAAGCGGTCGATTTTTACATATTTCTTCCATTAAATAAAAAACTGAATTTGAATGTAAGTGATTAAAATAAAGCAATCCGTATTTTGAAATTACGGTTGTATTTTTAAAAAAATAAGGAGGTGACATTTTAACTGTCCCTAAAGAATTCATACGATTTTGATCAAACACGACTTCATGAGAAAGATGATGTCTTACTTTTTCATTAAACTGCGACAATCGCTCCCCAGCATTAAAAGAAGAAAATAATTCATGATCAATTTTCAGCGAAAAATTTTCATCTTTTAACGACAAATCAAGATCACCATTTTGGGAAAATAAATCTTGCGAATGAGCATACTCAAAATGAATTGATTTTGATTCAAACGCTGTTAATGTATTTTTTAACTTTAACAAGATGAACTTAGATAAGATGTTTTTAAATAGATGCCCCAAAATATTATCTTCAAGTTGTGCTTTAAGAAAAGAATGTTCA
>Ga0255169_1000024_pt1 | contig 149032 bp, 143 predicted proteins | sample Atl_Miss_RepC_8d_FD_183179 | JGI IMG/M metagenome (GOLD analysis project Ga0255169, IMG submission 183179) | Freshwater microbial communities from Altamaha River, Georgia, United States - Atl_Miss_RepC_8d | ecosystem: Environmental > Aquatic > Freshwater > River | place: USA: Georgia...
TCAGATTCTGTGCGCTCTTCTTTCGGAGGAAGGGTTTCTTTAAAATTTAAATAGACACTAATGACATTAATCACAGTTAAAACAAAGGCAACCAAAGCCGGCATGGAAAATGGATTTAATCCCCATTCAATAAACTGTGGATAATATTTTGTGAGATCTATAAGCGACGAAAGACCGCCAATCGCCGGGCCAAAAACAAATCCCAAGGCAAAGGCAATTCCCACCACGGCCATCCCCTTGGCGCGATTTTTCTTCGTGGTGACATCGGCGACAACTGCTGTGGCAGTGGAAATATTTCCGCCCATGATACCATCTAATACGCGAGCAATAATCAGTGTGGTGAAAGAACCAGAAAAAAACCAAATGACATAGCTTACGGCCATTCCAATCAGAGAGACCAATAAAACAGGTCTTCTTCCTATTCTATCGGAAAGAGCTCCCCACATCGGTGCAGCAAAAAATTGCAAGATGGAATAAATTGCGCCGAGAATCCCACCGAAAAGTACCAATCCACCAAAGACATTATGGCCTTGGTTAAATTGAGCGATCTGGGCGATGGAATTAAAAATAAGATTGAGAAAATAATTTTGCGAATCATTTTCTAAATAATGTTTGGCCAAAGCTGGAAACAAAGGAAGAATAATGGAGAAACCAAGGAGATCTAAAAAGATAGTTAAGAAAACTATTTTTAAAGATTTTTTTGCTTGCGGAGTCATGGGCTCTTCTGCATTTTTTAATTCTTTTTCCGACATTTGAATAAACTCCTTATAGTCTTCTTTTTCTAATTGATAATAATGTGTTTCTATTTCATCCAGAGATTTTATACTTTCCGCTTCAATAAGCTTACTAAAATCTTCACACCATTTATCATCATCATTTAAACAATCAACTGTGTAGAGCTCGCCGCCCCATTCGTGGACGCTTTCTTTAAGTTCATGGCCTAATTCGTCGGTGGTTTCTAAACAGTCGGCGACAAAACTTGGGGAATAAACCAAAATTTTTTGGTCGCCCGCTTTGACAAACTTCTCACAGGTTTCTTCCGTGTAAGGAGTTAACCACTCTTCGCTGCCAAAACGCGATTGAAAAGTAATGGTCACTCGATCACCGGCAAGTTCCGTCACTCTTTGACGAAGCAAAAAAAATGTTTCGAAACAGTGGCGGTAATAGGCATCTTTCTTTCCAAGAATTCTTCTTTTTTGAATCCCGTGAAAAGTTAAAAAGAGTCGATCAATTTGAATATTGTTTGCCTTAAGTTCGATTAAACGCTGATTAATTTTTCTCGCCGAGTGATCGATAAAAGCCTTACTTTTGTGAAAGTTAGTTAAAAATTTTATACCCGGAACCTGCACGCGATGTTTAATTTCTTTGGCCAAAAAATCAAAACCCGAAAGTGTTGTCGATTCAGAAAATTGCGGAAACATCGGAACGACTAAAACATCGGTGGCGGCATCCTGAGGTTTTGTCGCGAGATCCCTCTCCCATTCATCCCAGACGAGCGAAACTTTGGGATCGGATAATAAAAAAGCACAGTCGGCTTCCAAGCGATGCTCGAGCTTTCTTTCCGCAATCAATTTTTTTATTTTCGCCGTAAAATTTAAAGTATTTTCGATCAAGGGAAACTTTCCATTCTTTACAATGCGCGAATAAAGTTCTGCCGAGCGCTTCGGGCGAAAAGGCAAAATAAAACAGTAAAGAATGATTTTCCAAAAGTAGGGATTTAAATCGATCACGCGCGGATCGGACAAAAACTCGCGCAAATAACTTCGAACATCGGAAACCTTGGTCGATCTTGGTGAACCGAGTTGAACAAAAATAGCTTTAACTTTTCGCTGAGACATCTTTTAAACCACCTTTTATCGACTTTACAAACGAGGACCCAGGTCTTAAAAACGATCGGGGCACTAGGAAATTATTTGCAGTCAGAGTATAATTGACGAAGACTCTTTATATCAAATGAAAGCCCTAAATTTAAAGGAAAAGATATGCCGCGCAACTCATCCCCTTCTACAAAAATCAGACAGAACAAACCACGCAAAGAATCTCCTCGTCAAAAAGGATCCGCAGGCCGGGACTCTCAAGAGCTTCAGGACTTTGCCCTCGGTGAAAAAGAAACAGAATACAAAATGACCTACGCTCCCGAGGTGCTGGAGGCTTTTGCCAATAAAAATCCAAAGGCGCAAGCTTGGACCACCTTTGTCTGCACGGAGTTTACTTCACTCTGTCCTAAAACGGCCCAACCTGATTTTGCTAAAATTTTTATTAATTATATCGCCGGCGACTTAATGGTCGAATCAAAATCGCTTAAACTCTATCTTTTTAGTTTCAGAAATCATGGGGACTTTCACGAAGATTGCGTGCAAAAAATTTGCGACGATCTGGTGCGACTTTTAAATCCACTCTATCTCGAAGTGGTAGGAGAATTCACTCCTCGCGGCGGCATTGCCATTTTTCCTTTTGCCAGTTACGCCAGCGCTAAAAAAGAACACGCTCTCTTTCAAAAAATAAAATTGGATCGCATGATAAATTATGCTCCAGGAAAATACTCTATGGACCTCGCAAAACTTTATTAACAGAATCAACAAGGACGTCAACATGGCACTCAGTGGTGGAGAAGGACTCTTAATTGCACTTATCGCATTTTTCTTTTTTGGAGCAAAAAAATTGCCCGAGCTTGGAAAAACTTTTGGCAAATCAATCAAAGGTTTTAAAGAAGGATTGAACGAAGAAAATGAAGCTAAAAATGAAGTCAAAAATGAAGGTAGTGATGATAAAAAACCACCAGCTTCCATCGAAAAAAAAGACTAGACCTGATCTTTTTCGATTAAATATCTTTCCATCAAATAAGGCACGAGCGGTAAATCTCGTGCTATTTGATCTTTGTATTTAAAACAAAGTTTTACGCATTTTTCGTAAAAATGTGGATCTAATTCTACTCCATTATTTTGCAATAAAATTTGGCAAAACCTCACCGCACGATCCACCAATTTATTATTGGATGCTCGAACATAGGTCATGAGGTTTGATTGATAGCGATTTAATTTCCCCATGACCAAAGTGGAGTGGGTATTTAACAGTACTTTGAGCAAAATTTGCACCGAACCGATGGATAAACTTTCAGGGATCGCAAGTGATAGATTTTCATCCCTAAGCGAAAAACATAATTGTTGATTTTTAAAATAAATAGAAAAGGAATGTTGATTTTTATGATTATAAGTCGCTCTTAATTTTTTTAAATTGTGCGAAAAATCGTGCCCGTAAACTCTTTCAATCCTAGTTCTCTCGGTAATTTCTTGCCAATAAAAAGCGCGCGGTGGTCTTTTAAGTAAGTCTTGCCAGGCCATTTCTGCACAGTCGGTGTGCGGAAACATGATATGGCATAGTGATGGAATTTTTTCTTCTTGCGAATCATTTTGATTTTCAAATGGCCTTAAGCTAAATGTTGGCGATCGCTCAGTCGTATCGGTCATCACACAAAGCCCCGTCCATGCATCGGTCTCGTACAAAATAAGTTCGTCGCGACGATAAATGTCCGCTTCACTTTCAATAAAAGGAATGAGTTTTTTATAGTCTGTTTGTCGAAATAAATGCAACAAACTCGCCCATTCGCGCTCGACCTTTTCTAAAAAAACGTCGGACGATTGCTGAAAATTTAAGTCGAGCAATGCAAGACCCAAAAACGATTGCAAAATCGTCGTGGCCTGCATGCGAGTACTTCCAGTTAAGGCCATGGGCCCCACCGACAAATTTATTTTATGCACTTGAGTGCATTCTATAATTTCTTTCGAGCGCGTCGCCACTTGTGTCAAAATAAAATCTGGATTGCAGTAAAGAAAGTATGGTTTTCGATGCGAGATTTTCGCCGCGTGCATGACTGCTCCAATCACAAAAGGTGTTTCGCCACCTTCGCTAGAACCAATCATTAAATCATTTTCTGAAAAGCCCAACTCCATCATTTGTCGAACGCCAAATTGCGGGAAGTCTTCAAATTTTTCCACCGAGCTTATGAGAGCCACATCTCCACCGGCCATAAAACTGATCACTCGATTTTCTAAATCCTTGGACGTTTCAAGCACCTTATCGACATTTAGGCGCTCTATCTCTATCAATTGACGCCATAATGTTTCGAGGGCCAGAGAAAGTCTTCCTGTCGCTCCACAGCCCACTAAAAAAATGCGTCCTCCATTTTTTAAAGTTTGGACAATGTCTTCGCGCAATTGAATTAATTTTTTTGGTTGCTGTAAAACTTTTTCAAGCACCGATTGATCGATGTTTTGAAGAATATCGAGGGCCCGCGGCAAATCTTCGTGAACTAATTGGCCGAGTTCTCTAGTTTGTGGATGACTAGATTCTGTGGGCAACAGGCCCAATTTAAATTCATGGCTAATTGCTAAAAACTCGGCAGCTTCTTTTTCCCACATACTCATATCCTTCATTTATTCCAGAGAAGAATATTTTATACTGGCATGCTTATACTAATCAAGAATTGAAAAATAAAAATGACTATCGATTTAATGACTCGATTAATTTTTCTATTAAATCAAAGAATCTAATCCGAATTAAGATGCCTTTGTCATAAGTTGATTGAGATCGCTTTTTATTTTTTCAAATAAACTTTCTAAATCGAACGGTTTAAAAATAATTCGCTTAATGCCTTCGTCTTTAAGTGCAAATTCATTTTCAAATAAATCGCCAGTGGCTAGATAAAAAATTGGTTTTGTCGCCAACTCTCGATCACAAAACAAAGCTAAATCTCTTCCAGAGACTCTCCCCATATTTGAATCGGAAACAATTAAATCCACCTTGTGATTTTTTAAATATTGCTTGGCACTTTCACCAGAATTTAAATAAATAAATTTGTAAGATGGATCATCATTAAAATATTCTTGATAAATTTCGAGGAGGTTTTCATCGTCATCAACAAATAAAATGCAAGACACGTTAACCGACATAGATACAGACATAGATACAATCCCAAATGGTGAGAATTTTTTTATTACTATTCGGACATTATAACGAGAAGTCGATGGTTTGATGGAATTTTTTGAAGCTTAAGAAGTTATTTTAGAACCTCTTAAGCTTTAAACGATATTTATTCGATAATTTCTAAGACAGAACGCTTTTTTAGTTTAGTAGAAGCTGCATTTAAAATTGTTCTTAATGCTCTAGCTGTGCGACCTTGCTTTCCAATGATTTTTCCAAGATCTGTTTTATCTACTTTAAGCTCAATAACAGTTGTTTGCTCGCCTACAATTTCATTAACATGTACTTCAGAAGGCATATCAACTAGTGATTTACTAATGCTTTCAATCAAAGTTTTTAATTCACTCATGTAAACACTCCTAAAATCAAATTATTTTCTCAAAAAGATCAAAGCCTATGACTTTGAGGATTAGAGTTTAATATTTTGCTTTTTAAGAAGGGTTCTTACTGTATCTGAAAGAGTTGCACCTTTAGAAACAAGGGCTTTTAATTCTTCAACTTTTACATTTTTTAATGGGTTAGCATCGTGAGGAAGGTATTGACCTAATTTTGAAAGGTATCCTCCGTCTCTTGGCTTTCTTGAATCTGTTGCCACGATTGTATATGAAGGATCATTTTTTCTTCCACCGCGTGATAGTCTAACTGTTAACATCTAAATCTCCTCAAAATTGGATAGAAAATAATAATAACTAAAAGTTAATAAATCAGGGAGCTTAATTAGTCAAGTTCGGGAAGCTATTTTAGAGACATTGAAAATAATTTAAAGTGGACAAACCCCAATAAGTGCTTATGCCCATACTAGAAATCTCCGACAAGTCCTAAGAGGAAATTGCTTGAATGAGAAAGATCCATGTTTTTACCATAACTTTAAACTTTTTGATGAGCATTCTTGTCCTCAAAGCTGAATCTTTCCCTAGCTCTGGTTTAAATAACATAGAGCCTAAAGCTTGCCTCGTTCAAAAAAAAGAGCCCCCCATCGAAGGCTTTCTTCAGAACAAACTCATTTTAGTTTGTGAGAATAAAATTGAAGTGGAAATAAAACAAATCGAACAACCGATGGGACAAAAAAAAATGGAATTGGCAGATGCACTAAAAATGGAGCGCGGACAAATTTTTGCCATCCCATTAGGTGAGTCCAGCCCAGGATTTAGCACAAAAATTTTTTGCATGAGAAATACCAATCAAGCTCGGGAAAAAAATCCCAAAATAAACCAACTTCCTGTGCCAACCAGACTGCGCAAAGCCCCCGAATTTTACTGTATGATTCATCTAGCGACAGTCCAACAAATCGAAGAAAAAAATGTAGATCAATACGAAAATAAATGCCCACAAAACTTTCACTAAGGAGGACTTATGAAATTGTACTTACTCTTATTTCTTGCGACCAATTTTTTGCATGCCTATGAACAAGAACAATATATGAGATTGACTCCAAAAAATGATGAAAAAATTAAAGACATTCAAAATCAATCAAAAGTTTATTGTCAATTAAAAGGTGGAAATAAAGTGATGGTCGATAATCATGAGGAATGTTCAAAACTAACACAAGAAAAAAAATATCCCCTTTCATTAGTAACAGAGCAATGCAAAGTTGATGCAAAAAACAAAATTTTATATTGTGACGGAAAAAAATATTCTTATGTTAGAACTGAAGTCAATCAAGATGGATGGTATACTGCATTTTTAACAGAAAAAGAAAAAATAGCTTGTTATGCAAGTGAAGAGAAACAAAAGGTAATTACACAAGGAACAATTGTAATCAAAAACACAGAACTGACTTGTGTCATCGTCTACAACGAAGTTTTGGACTTAAGAGGAAGAAGAACTAGTAAGCCAACGGCACCCTCATCTGGTAGCGACGATAAAAAGCCTCAATCAAAAAGTCACTAAAAATATCAATAAAAAAAGCCAGAGCATAAACTCTGGCTTTTTATCGTTCTAAAACATTTTAAAAGCAAAACTAGTTAGGTTTAGTGCTTTTTTTATAAGATTCTAGGAAGAATGCCTTAACGGCATCATTTTTGAAAAAATCACAACCCGTTTTTTTAGAAAAAATAATTTTGCTTGTGAAGACACCTTTATCATTATCAATCGACATTGATTTTTTATTGTATTTATCAGTCAATGCAATCATTAAAACGATACTACTTAAATTCACATTTAATTTTTCAATTTTTTCTTGTTCATCTGGTGCAGCAGCTTCAATAGCATGAGCATTGTGAAACGTTTGTTTTATAACACAATTCGCCTCCTGCTCATCTAATTCTAACCTATTGACTAATTTCGTACCACCATCGATTTTTTTACTATATGTTAGAGAAGGATTCTTTTTATTTAGTTTGCGTATAGCTGCATCAGCTTCTTTCTCCGTCAAATTGTTTAGGAGATCGCGGCCCTCGCTAGAGTAGACCTTAAATGTTTTTACTTCCTCAAGAGCTGAGACTTTAAATTTTGCATCAGAACTCTCATCACTTAAATCGCTCACTGGGATTTTTTGAGATTGAGCACTCTGTGCTACTGTCATGGTTGACATAGAAATTAAAGCTAAGCTGAAAATTAAGAGTAACATTTTAGATCGCATCGATTGCTCCTTGTTATAACTGTCTCCAGTTTAGAGTCGCATTCTTTCGACGTAATTTAATAAGTAAAATTTATTTCTAGATGTCAGTAGAATTTTGAAACCGTTGGTAATAATTTCATACAAATTAAAAATAACTTTTTCCCCAAGGCCCTTTCTTATTTTTTTTATCGCCTGCTTTTCCTCCGCCCATTTGTCCGGAGAAGGCATCGAAGGGATTTTTTTGCGGGCGGAAACCATCGCGGGCGGGCATTTTCGGCATTCCTCCACCCATCATCATAGATAGCGACTGCATCATGCCTTCCATTTGTTTAAACTTGTTTAAGAACTCTTGCACTTCTTGCTCGCTACGGCCCGATCCTTTGGCGATTCTTTTTAAGCGCGAATCCTTGATCAAGCGATAATCATTTTTTTCGGCTTGAGTCATGGAGGAAATCACCACCTTCATTTTTTTCATTTCATCTTCGACGGGACTTAAGTCGCCCACTTGGCGAAGCATGCCTCCCATGCCGGGAATCATTTTAAGGATAGAGGCCATGGAGCCCAAGGAGCTCATCATCTCCATTTGTTTTAAAAAATCGTTGACGGTAAACTTGCCTTTTTTAAAGTTTTCCATCATCGACTCCGCATCTTTTTGATCGATGCGATCTTGCGCTTTTTCCACTAAACTTACCACATCCCCCATGTCGAGGATTCTTTTTGCCATGCGATCGGGATGAAAAAGTTCGAGGTCTTCCATTTTTTCGCCCATGGAAATATAACTGATGGGCACTCCTGTGACGTATCGGATGGAAAGCGCCGCTCCCCCCTTGGCATCGGAGTCCATTTTAGATAGCACAATTCCTGTAAGGCCCACTTTTTCGTGAAAGGTTTTGGAAACATCCACGGCCGCTTGGCCGGTCATTGCATCGGCAACCATCAACACTTGTGGCTTGCGATCGGCAATAGCTTTTTTAACTTCGACTAAATCGTTCATTAATTCTTCGTCGACATGCAAGCGTCCAGCAGTATCGATGATCACCACTTTTTTATTATTCTCTTCGGCAAAGCGAAGGGCACTCGATACAATCACTTCCGGCCTTTCCGCTAAATTGGAATCGAAACACTCGACCTCAATTTTTTTGGCCAAGGTTTGCAACTGAGCTTTCGCCGCCGGCCTAAATGTATCGCAAGGGACCAGCAACACTTCTTTATTTTTTTTAAGCTTTAAGTGGCGAGCGAGTTTTCCAGAAAAAGTGGTCTTACCTTGACCGTTTAAACCGACGACCAAAACAATTTTTAGCCCCGCTCCTTCTAAGTTTAATTCGACGTTTTCTTCCCCCATCATCTTGGCCAGTTCGTCGTGGACAATTTTTATAAATTGTTCGGAAGGATTGACGCCCGAAATAACTTTTTCTCCCAGCGCTTTTTCTTTGACAGCGTTGATAAAATCCTTGGTCACTTTGAAATGCACATCCGCTTCAAGCAGTGCCGTCTTAACTTCACTTAACGTTTCTTCGATATTGGCTTCCGTGATTTTGGATTTACCCTGAACATACTTAAAGGCATTGGCAAATTTTTCGCTTAATTGATCAAACATACATCCTCATTATTTTTAAAACATATTTTTATATTTTTATTTGAAACTTGCGGCCGATCTCACGGCGCAGTTCTTCAACTTTTCGCACAGTCTTAAGATTTGTCAACTTAAACATGGAATCATCACTTGCATCGCGATCTTCCCAATCGACAAATAGCACATCGATACCAAAATGTTGTGCCCCTTCAATATCGGCTAAGCTATCGCCAATGTGCAAGATATTTGTTTTGAGAAGTGTCGTGCCACATGTTAGTTCAATTTCTTCTTTGATGAACTGGAGTCCATCGATACGCGGCTTGCTTGGGAAATCAGTGGTTGTAGCGAGGGCATCAAAACAGTGCGCCAGATTATTATCGTTCAGTGATTTTTGCAGACTGGGTTTGGATCGCGCCGTCCACACAGCGAGAGCAAAATTTTGTTTTTTTAAATCCCAAATGAGTTCTTTTATCCCGGGAAATAAATCAAATCGCTGGGAATCTTGGCCATAAAAAGCTAGGGTTCCGTCGTGGTCAAAGATGATGAGATTTTTGACGATTTGTTTCATTGCGAGTATTAAGACTTATGAATTTAAATAACGTTAATAATAATCAAAATTGCGACTTATCGCCTTCGAATAATGGCCCATTTAATAAGCTTCTGCAAAGTAAAATTGATCGATTAAAAAATCGACGAAATAAAGTACAGCTGGGCACTGTTTCTTTTGACTCTCCCCTATTGCTCGCGCCGATGTCGGCCATTGGAACAGCGCCCTTTCGCCGCTTAATGGAAGATCTCGGCGCTGGTGGCACGGTGAGTGAACTCATCTCTTGCCACGGCATAAATTATAAAAATCATAAAACCCGCGAGATGCTTTTACTCTCGCCCCACGAAAAAAATGTCGGATTGCAAATTTTTGGCGAAGGAGCCGAAGCCATGGCCCAAGCAGCGCAAGTGGTGCAAGAGTACGGCCCGAAATTTATCGACATCAACATGGGTTGTCCGGTGAGAAAAGTGGTGGGAACCGGCGCCGGCTCGAGTCTTCTAAAAGACCCCAGTATTCTTCCCCATTTTTTTAAAACCATCAAAAAAAGTATTGCGCTGCCACTTTCCATTAAGATTAGAACCGGTTGGGATGAAGCATCGATCAACGCGCTCGAAATCGTGCATATTGCCCGCGAAGAAGGGATTGAATTTGTGGCCATTCACGGTCGAACTCGAGCGCAACAATACGAAGGCCAGGCCAATTGGGAAATCATTGAACATGTCGCTTCCAATGCCGCTCTTCCCATCATTGGAAATGGCGATTTAAATAAAATAAAAACCATTCAAAATAGAATGCAAGTAAGTCATTGTCGCGCCTTGATGTTAGGTCGCGGTCCACTGCGCGATCCATTTTTATTTCTCACGCCTTATATCGAAAAAGATGAAGCAATTACTTTTAATGGCGAAGATATTTTTGAAGTGATTCGCGTTTTGCTTCGTTACAACCGCGAACATTTAGAGTGGCAGGCCTTAAGGCCCGAGGCTAAAATTGATCCGGCCATGGATCACAAACTCAATATCAACATAAGAAAACATCTCATTTGGTTGGCCGCAAGTTTTCAACATGTCGCCACTTTTCGCGAGATGATTTTTAAAACTCAAAGTGTCGATGAATCATTAAAAATTGCCGAAGATTTTTTTAAGGACGAGAGAAATTCCAAGCGCCGCGATATTACCGATGACACATTTATGACCTCGGGGCATGGTTAGTTATTTAATTCACTCTTAAATTTGAGTTAAAAATTCTTCCAAAGCTTGCAGGCGTGTCGAAAAACTATCCACTTCAATATATTCGTTCACTGTATGATATTGACCACCGATGGGTCCTAAACCATCCATCATGATTTTATCATTGGAGGCCATAAAATTTAAATCAGCTCCCCCTCCAGTTAAAATAGATTTTACATTTCGCTTTTCGATGCGCGATAAAATTCTTAAATATTGATCCACCATTTTCTGACTGCGTTTATTAAGCGCATAAGGTGGCATCTCAACCGGAAAAGTGTATTCGATTTTTGTCATCGTTCCGTCTTTAAGGGATTTAATCTTAGGATCTTTTAATATTTTTAAAATTTGGGGATGAATCGCATCGAAACTTTTTTGATCCACAAAACGAAAATCAACTTTTCCCTCCGCTTCACCACAAACAATATTAAATTTTTCCTTTCCACCTTTCATATGGCCGATACTTATGGTGTTTCCTTTTTGCGGTTGTGAGAGTTTAAACATGGCGTTTAATTTTTGAGATAACTCCAAACATGCGTTGGCACCTTCATCGTAGCTCGTGCCCGCATGGGCTTCAACTCCAGAAACTTTAATATGATACCAGCGCACACCTTTGCGGGCATGGACGATGGATCCATCCATAAGTGCCGGCTCCATACCAAAAATAAAATTTGAGTCTTGAGCGTATTGACTAAGCTTTTCGCGAAAACCGAGAGAACCAGTTTCCTCTGTGGGGCTTACGATAAAGCGCAAGGAGTAACGAAACTCTTTATGAGCGATTAATTTTTTAAATAAATGCAGTGAAAAAACTATCCCACCCTTATTATCGCCAACCCCACTGCCAAAAATTTTTTTCTTATCATCGCTAAACTTAAAAGGAGTCAACGTTTCAAAGACAGTGTCGGCGTGAGCGATAAAAGTCATAAAAGGTCGATTCTCATTTTTCCATTCCGCCACCAATTGACGACGCTCATCGAGCTTCATTTCTTTTGGGCCTTGGTTATAAAAAGTTTCAAAGCCCAATTCTTTTAATTCTTTTTCCGTCTTTTCTAAAACTTTATTCACGCCCGCTATATCAGATGTTCCAGAGCTTATTTGTACGAATTCATTCAAATCGTTTAATGGATCGCTAGAAAGTGAAAAAACCTTTGCCTGACAAAGAAGACCTACTACGAACCATGTTTTAAGACTCTTGCAAATCACTGACATTTTTACTCCGTTAAATTAATTATTTTTAATCTGTTTAAAAAGTTAATGGACGATTATGCTTGCTTGTTCTTCATTTTAACTTGGGATTAAAATAAAGAAAGATGGGCGATCATTTCCCCCTATTTTTAATGGATTTATAAATTCAAGTGATCAAAGAAAAATGAAGAGGAGCCTTCGTGCCAAATAAAACTTCGATGCTATTTATATTTTACTTTGTTTGTTTAAATGTGGGGGCTGCTGAAACTATTGTTCCAGATCGATTAGCGCTTTATGAGACTGCTCTTTCGAAATTTTGTTCAGATGATAAGACGTCCATTTTTAATTTTTTAATTGGAAAACAAAATAATCAAATTGAACAAGATAAATATAACGAATATTTTAACAAACAAAATCAATGTCGCGACAGAGTTAAAAATTTAGCGAATGATCTGTTGAAAAAAAAAGAAGAAGTTATTAAGTCATCAATTAAAGATGCCAATTTCCTCAATAGCTTTCCTATAGAAAAACTCTTAGAACTCATTCAAAATAAATCTAATCGTAAATCAACCAATATCACAAACGATGAACTCGCATCCTTTGTTTCCCATGTTAGTGAAGATTGTAAAAGCAATGAAAAAGATTTTAACCAACTGCAGAGTAAGGTCAAAGATCTCGCCGTCTACGATCAAATAAAAATTTGCCTGGCCAAAGCTATTTCGCGCGGGTGTCAAAAAAATACTGGTGCCACTACTAGCAATCCAAACACCAATCCCTCACTGGTGATTTGTCAAAATGCTGGCGCTGGTAGCGATATTTTAAAATTGGTAAATGAATCTAATAACTTTTTTATTTTGGGCCGCTTTGAACCTTATAGTCAAACCACTTTACTTTATAACCGAAGTGAAATAGATGCTTGCTTAAATGCTTGTCATAAACATGAAAATAAAAATCAACCAAATCCAAATCCACTAGAGTCCCTTTGCACCTTGGTCGAAAGTGTCGATAGAAAATTTAAACCCGCCAACTTAAATCACTTAACCCACCAAGAAGTGGAAGATTATCAGCAAAGTTTAAAAAGTTGGGGAAAAAAACTTAGTTTCGACACCAAAGGCCATTCGACGATTGAAAATATTGATAGTGATGAGATCAACTATCCCGATTTATTTATGGGATTTTTTATGCCAGTGATGAATTATAAATTTCAAACCATTAACGATCCTTTTGTCCTCAATCAACTTTACTATCAAGGGATCGCGGCCAAACAATATAATTTAGATCAAAGTTATATTAAAAATTTTTGGAATACCAACTATTTTAGTCCTACTAGTTTTAATTTTAATAATAACACAACGACGATTCGTGGAAGTTTTAGTTTTTAATACAAATACATCGAATTATAGAGTGATTTAATGCGGTCTATACATTGCTGGCGGTTATTTAAAAGCAGGTCAATCGCTCCAACTGAGGTTAGGCTTTGTCTTTTGTTTCCACAAAAATCAAATAGCGAATTTTGATCTAATTGTACCTTTGCATCAGAAGGCAAGCTTTGCAACAAAGAAAAGTCAGCATTTCTTGCATCTTGAAAGTAGTCAGAAGCTGCTTGATTGGCGACTTTAAAATTTGTGACTTCATAAGGGGTATGACCAATCGATTGCGACTCCCACAATTGCGAAACCAAATTATTTTTAAATACGTTATCGGCACTTGGAGCAACGGTATCAAACCAGTTTTTCTTCGCATTAATAATTGTATTATGAAGATACTTTGTTTGGTCCTGATTAATTATTCCAAGTCCAAAACTATTTCCCCCGCCCTGGCAGTTTAGAATAATATTATTTCTTATAATCCCATTATAACTGGTGCATTTTTGATCTTTGCAATAAATATTGCCATCTAGTGAATCACCCACATTTATACCGCGCATGGTATTGGGATTGGTCGAATTTTTTAAACAAACGACCATATTGTTTTCGATAAGAAATCTATCCGAATGCATTTTGGGATAAATTCCCGTCGCACTTTTTCCTGAATTTGCCGAAGTAAAGTCGTGAAGTAAATTATCTCGAACTTCTATGTCATTTGTACCATCAATATTGATAACGTTAAATGGAGATGATCCCGGCATATTTATTGTATTAAAAAATCTATTTCCAATTATTTTTATTCCTGAGGAACATACAAAATTATTTCCAGAAATATTGCAATTTGTTTTGATATGACTCATAAAGTTGACGATTTTGTTCCCCCTAACGACGGTGCGCGAACTCCCTCCCACTAAGTGAAATGCGTGCTCATTATTAGATCCGTCGTTACAACTACCTTGAATATGAAAGTCTTCAATAATCCAATCAGATACGGAAACTAAAAATCCTTCGACATTGCAAAAATTAATCCGCGCTTGGTGTTTATTTTTAGCTTTAAGAAAAATGGGGCGATTGACCAATCCTGGAACATTTATTCTTATGTTACTTCCTACAAAAGTGTAGGTTCCATCATTCACTTCAATATAATCACCGGGCTGAGCATTAGAGAGCGCTTGTAAAAATTCTGTTTGATTTGAGACAGATACTTTTCTGGCAACATAATTTTGTGTTATTTGGATTTGACTTAATATTGGTCCATTATTGGGTTGATAGGTCTCACCATTTAACGAACTTGATGATGACGGCTGAGTTGTTGAATTTCCAGGCAAGCCTACTTCTGTAGGGTTCAGTTTAGAAACTTTACTTAAGTCAATGCAAGAAGTAGAAAGCAATAACGCTAAAAAAAGGAGATGGTTCAGTCGTTTATTTTTTAAATTATTCATAAATTCCCTCTTGCGAATTAAGACTTCAACAAATAGAATTAAATTTTAACATGCAGTACCCCACCCCCTAGTTTTAAAGTCAAATAAATCAAATATTAAACTCTTGACTGAAAATTTAATTATTTAAAACCGCCTATTTTCTTTGGCGTTTTAAAAAAGCTAAATATCATTCCCCTATTCTCATCTCTTTTATTTTTAAAGCTTCCTTAAATATTTTAAATTTTTCTCCCCTCCCTATTTAGGTTGGAAGGTAAAATATGCCTAGGTCGCAATTTTTTTCCAAAGATTAGGATTTGAAACTTTTAAGGCGATAAAGTAAGTGATGAAAAATATATCGATCCTCATTTATTTTTTAACTATTTTACTCATGCAGGCATGTTTGCCTACTTCTACAGCGACGAGACGAACGATTGCGAGTACCCAAAAATCAACCACGACTCCGTCGACGACACCGACATTTTCCACTCTTGAAGAAATATACTGGTTTAGTTCTCTCAATCTCAATCAATCGATCACGCTCAATAAAAATAACCAAAGTTTTTATTACTTAAGAGGAAAAAACATTCATCAGTTTTTATCAGCTCAAGATGCCGCGTCTAAATATCAATACAGTAAGCAATTTTGTATGCTGATTCAATTCAAAGAAAGCACCCATCGCGAGTTGCGAGTCCGTGCCATTCCTACGACGGTCACGCAATCCAATGGGGCCATCGAACGATTATTTAAAATTGATTTTGTTAATAGCGATGACAACAAGGGATCTCTCTATAATGTGAGCACTCAACAATACACAGGTTGTTACAAAACCACTTCCGACAATGCAACTCTGGAAGCGAGTGCAAGCTATGCTCTTAAAGATATTTGTCTCAGTTGCTCCGGCATGGCCAGTTTAAGAAATTTAAAAATATATGAAAATAAAATTACCGCGTCTCCCTTGCAATTAGTGAGTTCTAATCAACTGAATTTGTCGGCGCTTAATTTTTTTGTTGATTTAAATTCTTCGACTCAAACGGATCAAGTATCCACCTGCACCAATGCTGATTGTCAGGCCAAAGGATTTGGTTGTTGTAGCAACGGCCAATGTGTCAATGATGCCGAAATTAGACCACTCGCCAGCTCCCAACCCGACTACACGCAGGCCATGGCCGATTATCATAAAAACCCAAGCAGTTTTATTAACTGGCCGACCGTGTTTTATATTTGTAATTACCCCAACAGTCAAAACAGCAGTGGGCAACAAAACAACAAAGATCAAATTCTCTTGAGCGAATACAAAAATGCCAGTGAACGAGTGAGTGCCTATACTCAAAAATGGAAATGTTTAAAAGAAGTGGAAGCAACTTCTACTTATAATCAATGTATCACATATCAATCGAGCACCTCCACGGTTGAAAAAAGCAATAGCCGTACACTTTCTGCTTACGAAGAAATTAAATATTCGTTGCAAGTAGCTTGTGGATGTAAAGCGACGTTTGAAAATCGCGAAGAATCTTGTGCCAATTGGACGATTAAACCCGTTTATTCCAATGTGAATTCATCTCTCATTACAGATTTTATGTGCTCTATCCCCAGTTCGAGCAATAACTCTGGGTCGATAACAAATTTAAATGTATCCGTTTCATCACGAATGGCGCCCCATCGATTTTATAATTTATCCGGCAACAGTATCGACGATTTGACAACCCTTACGAGTCTTTCCACAAATGACCGAACACAAGAGGGCGATGATTTTTATTATCTCGATGAAACAAATAAAATCGGACCTGTCTCCAATGACTTTAACCCCAATGCAATCTTGGGAAGAATGACAGTCGATCTTACCAAAACGATGCCGGCTAAAATGGTGGCCGTGGAATACGGTCGCACTTATGTCATATCTACTTTCAATGGTCTTTTTACACCTTGTCCAACTTGCGCACCCGATAGTTGGTACAGTAGTTTTTTCTCTCACCCAAAAGTTTCCACGATCACAGGTTTACAAGGTAATTTCACAACAACAGACCGAGAGAATTATAGCTTTAACGATTCGCTCTCGAATTATGAGGATAATCATTTTGGTCGAGCCTGCTTTATTCCCATGACCATGATCCCCTTTTCGCATAAAAAAGAAGGCAATCTTCGCGATCAAAGACTCAATCGTTTAAAAACACAAGCGGCACTTTTTATGAATGGATATCAACGCGATTGGTTTGGATTTAACAAGGGTGCACTGATTGGTTCTTTCGATGGTGTCCAATGGTTTGCCATCGGAAATGCAAGAAGAATTACAGCGACTTCAAGTAAATTATTTTTGGCCATCAATGCAAGCTTTTTGGATTTATCGAGTCGATCTGATTCCGTCGTCAATATCATTCCCGATCTTGCAAACAATATGGCCAGTAATGTAGACTACGATCCCACTCTAGCTCTCACCGATGTCACCTTAAACCAAGCGGCTAGTTGTCAAAAGTTTCATCAATGTGAAAAAGATAGCGATTGTGTCAGTCAATTAGGTTGGGAGTATAGTTGCGCTGATGTGAGTTTACAAAAAACCACCTGGCCGCTGTTTAATAGTGAAGCACAAGAGCTTGCGCAAAATGAAAGAAACTATCAAACATCCATCCTCGATATTTTGGCCGGACAAATCAGCACGGCAAAAACCAAACGTTGCTTGTATAGAGGTGCAGGGGCACCTTGTTTGAGAGATTTAAGTAATCTCGACAATGCGGTGATCAAAGCCTACTCTTGTGCGCCAAACTTTTATTGTGCAGCAACCACTTCAAATCGTTTTAATAGCGAAGTAGTGCGCAGTCCAAATGAATTAGATGCCATTAACTTTGGTTTTGATCGAGAAATTTTAGGTCGTCCAAAGCACTATGTTAACGCCAGTAAAGCATTGCCTTTGGAAGTAAAAAATAATTTGGAGTATGCACTCAATACTTCTGTTAACGCTGGTATATGTAGACCGGGTAAAAGCCTCGCCACATTGCCAACGACTTCTGCCTTAAAAAATGCTCATATGAATGCTGATACCATGAAACGCACGGATTACATTTCTCAAATTGGTAGTTGCAACTCTACTCTAACCGGGGCGAGTAGAATTTTGAGTTGTCCTGCAATTGGCACCGATGGAAATTTACTCAATTACAAAACCGATCCAAGTATTTATACACTTGAACAAAATATGTGTGGTGCAAGTGCTGTTCAATTAAGCACGGGTAAATCGGCATTTCGTTCCATCGAAGGCTTAAGCCTCGCATCGAATAGCGTCTTGAGTGATAAGACTCTTGCACTAGATGCTTGTCTAAGAAAAGCAGGTTCTATATGTCACACCAATCTAGATTGCGGACCAAATAGGCTGCATGAAGAAATTGCGGCAAACTCTGACTTAAGTTTTTTTGGAGGAACTACTGCGGAAAAAAACTTTTGGACTGAATCACTTGTCTGTGGACAAACAGAAGCTACTCCAACAAAGGGATCGAGTTCATATTTAAATTATCGTTTAACCGACAATCGTTGTTGTCGCGAAATTGGAAAAGACTTTAGCATGTACACCAGTGGCCCTGTTTCTATCATTCAAGATATGGTAGATAGTGGTGATCAGTTTTTGCAAACATCACGCCTCACTTACGCCAATCCAAAAGCGAATTATCGTTACTCACGTTACGAAGGAGCTCTGTCTGGCATGAATGAAGCGGTAGCAGATTTTGACGATAAGGGGATTCAATTTAATTCCACTATCGGCAATTCACTTATTCCAAGTATTACAGCAAATTCCGCTCCCACACCTTATCAATGGCGAGTGGTTCAAGAAACGGGAAAGAAAACTTGTTGCGGTGGCGGTTGGATTAGAAAATTTGCCGATGGCACTCATTCCTGGCCAATTGGAAACCGCTTTAAATTAGATGCCACACATTTTGCTTGTTTAAACTATCGCTCACCGCTGGCAAACTCAAGTTTACCAAGCGATTCACCAAATTTATTTTACTCGCTCGATGTCAACGCTTCGAGCACTCGCTATTTGAATTTAACCAGCTTTCAAAGAGAGTCCGAATTATTATGTCGAAACCCCGCCGATGGTGGCTGTCTACAAATCCCTTACCCTGATTCTGAAAATTATAAAATAACTGTACCAACTCTTTACAATTTGCCATCAGGAGTTGCTAGCATTGACACATCTCCGCTCTCTGATCCCAAAACTACGACTTGGACACAAGCGACAAATGTCAATGCCCCTTATCAACCTGTCCCCTATTATTACCCGAATGGGATCGATGTCGATACCTCGAACATTGCCTACAATTTTTTTACCAGTGATACTTTTGACTACGGCGTCTCTATGTATCTTCCAATTTACATTGGTAGAGACAAAGTAAATATCGTCGCCGGAACAACATCATCATCTTTCATCAGCAAAGTTAAAATTAAATATTTCTTTGATCCTCCCCTCGCATCACCAGTTGAACAAGATATAACCAACATGAGAGCCACGGATGTTCAGTGTGCTAGTGTGGCAAATTACTCTGGCCCTGTTCAGCCGGTAGATAATTTCGGAACAAGCAATGCGATCTGGTGTTTAGGTACTTCAAATGGAGCGAGCAATCGCCCACTTCTCATAGCTAAAGCAGATACTAATGTTGGTGGAAGTTTCAATGGATGGAAGTACGCTGGAGTTGTTATAGATTTTACTCCGCTCGAGCAAGCGCAAGGAACGAATGTGACAGTACCTGGAAATCCTAGATACTACCTTTCCAAGCTCGCCAAACTTGAATTGCTGGGCATTCCACAAATTACTTATGAACCATTGTATTGCAACAACGATAATAATAAAGTTGTACCAGGTATTTTCAAATCCAATTTGAGCACTCGTGCCCAGTTTAATGCTCTTTCGACCACTCTAAATTATGAACCTCAAAGCGTCTATGATGAAGATGATACAACCAGTGATTCAGAAATATCAGGTGCGGGAAATCATGAGTTAAAATTTACTTTTCAAAATAATATTGATCACTCCCCCATCTTTTCCTCCAAAGATTTCGCATGCTGTACTCCTCTTGGGAAAACACCTAAAAATGGTGCTAGCAGTTGTTGCTCTGGTTACGCAACGACGGCAAATAATCAAAGTAAATGTGCCCTTCCCTCAGGCACGGATCTTTTTGTATATTTTAATAAATTTGTTTCAAGTGAAGGAGTCGGATCCGACTTACCAGGTGGAGGATTGATTGCTGACTTAATTTTAGATAGTGATGGAGACGGACTCAATGATTTAAGCTCGAGTGATCCAACTGCCATTAAAAATATTGACTTTAATCCAATCACTGGAGAACCAAAAAATAGAGAATCGACTGCACAGAAATTATTTGCACTCGGAGTTGCATTTTGTGCAAACAAAGAAGTGGTGACGGGGGGGGCATTTGGATCCTTCACCATGGAGCCAGCATCTGGCGTCTTAAACACTGAAAATTTTACTAACTTTACCAGCATCGTCGACTCAGCCTTTGATAATGTTACAAACAGTGACTCTTCAAATGCAGGAAAAGTCCCCTTTGACCGAGGCTTCCGTTGGAATAATCATTACTACTGTAAGTAAGCATTTACGATTTCTCTAAAGCTTTGATATACATCAACACAACATTATTGAGGGACCAGATGAAATTTCTAACGTTAATTATAGGCCTAACATTTTTAATAACTTTAAGTATAAGATTATATGCAAATACAACAATACAAATTCAATGCGCTCATCAAGAAATATGTGGCATTATTCAAAATATTATTGAACAGAATAAAAAAGAGCTGACTCACTCTCAAATAAAATTTGAGCTCCAAACTCTATTTCACATTTCAGGTGATCCACATGATTATGAACCCTCCATGAATGAAATTAAGATTTTTCTTAAAAGTCAAAATATAATCCTAGGTCCAGCCGCACTTCATCCTTGGCTAGAAAATAAAATTAAAAATCATCTTATACAAAACAAAAATTTTCAAAAATATTTATTCCGCGTTGATTTTCTGGAAAGTACGCTCAACGACTTCGCAAAAATTGGACAAAAAAACAAAGAAGCCTTGGCCCATTTTTGGATATACCCTATGATCTACTGCGATTTCGCTCAACAATTATTAAAACATCTAAACCTTCTATCAGAAATCACTAAACGTAATTTAACATTAGGATACACTTGTTCTTCAAAACAAATTGAACAAGAACTGAAAATTGCCCTAAAAAACACCCAGCTTCCAATGGTGCTGACCCACGATGCCTTATTACCTCTCATCAAATACGTACAAAGGGACATACCGACCGAACAGCAGTTGGTAGTACTTAATCTAAAATCATCTCACCATCACGATGAAATTGATGCGAGAAAAATTAAACAATTTGAAAACTTACAAAAGAAAAATAAAAACATTCTCTTTATCATTGAAAAAGAAATGATTTTACCCTCGAGTATAAAAAGTAAAATTCGTCCTACCGATAAAATAATTGAAATCGGCGTAGAAGAGACAAAAAAATATCAGCCATTTTTTGTGCTTGAACAATTTATAACTGAGATTAACTCTGTCAATCGCGAGAAATAAAATATCATGAGTGTTCTAAGCTTAATAAATGTAGGTTATAAATATCCTGGACAAAAAACTGAAACTCTCAGTGATGTCAGTTTTAATCTTCAAGCGGGGAAGGCATTAGGTATAATAGGGCCAAATGGCGGAGGAAAATCCACTCTACTAAAAATTATATCAGGTCTGATTCCAAATGATAAAATAAGTGGACAAATACTTTTTAATCAACAAAATATTAGCTCATCTAAAAGTCATACTGAAATGCTCACGAAAATGAGTTTTGTCCCACAGACTCAAAAACTTAATCCTTTAATTGATATCCCTGCCAAGGATTACATACAACTCGCGGCTAAAGCTGCAAATTTTTCATTTAATTTGGATGAGTTTCACGAACTGGCCCAAAAGTTAGGTATACAAAAAAAGCTCAACCAATCACTTTTTACTTTATCTGGTGGAGAAAAGCAGCGCATTTTACTCCTAAAAGCTCTTTTGAAAAAACCCGCACTCTTAATGCTCGACGAACCGACTAAGGGACTCGATGGAATTGGACTCGATCAGCTGCTACATCTCCTTAAAAATATCCAATCAACAACTCGCACTGCAGTCGTGCTGGTAGATCATAATTTAAATCAAGTCATTAGACACTGTGATCAAATTCTTTGCTTAAATAGAACATCTCATTGGCATGATCAAAAAGAATTCCTCACTAAGAATGTGCTTGAGAGTATTTATCATTGCGAATTTGAACACCTACTCATTCATGAAAACGATAAATCATCTCTACACAAAGTAACTGATCCTCTACATGAACATTTATTTTGTTCTCACACTACAGCACACCAGCATAATCATTCAAATGCCGTCATATTTAGGAAGAAAAAATAATGTTCACAACGACTCTACAAACCTACTTCCAATCTCTGCAAGATTTTAATCAATTTGATTTTCTATTTACTTCACTCATCACTATTATATTTTTAAGCTTAACCATGGGGTTTATTTCCCCTTTTATTCTGTATCGAAAAAAAGCATTTATGGGATCGGCGATTTCTCACTCATCACTGCTTGGATTGGCCATCGCGCAAGTCACACTTGGCCTAGATCAAGCCATAAACAGCTTTTTCCTAACCTTAATGATCACCGTGTTTACGACTTTTTTTCTAGCTTACTCAACTTACAACCAACAAAAACTAGGTGTGAACAAAACTGATGATTCAGCTATCGGCATTTTTTATACCAGCTCGATGGCACTAGGGATTATTATCCATCAATTATTTTCTAAAACAAAAAATGACCTCCTTAGCTTTCTTTTTGGAAATGTACTTTTCTTGTCAACTTTTGACCTTTGGCTTTCCGCCATTTTGTGTATTTTTGTATTCTTAATATTTGGAATATTTTTTTCCAAGTGGATCTATCTTACTATCGACGAAGAAGATGCTGCACTGGCCGGCCTGAATCCAAAATTATTTCACTACCTCTTCTACCTTATTCTAACCTTAGTAATTGTAATTTCAATCAAGATTGCTGGAACTCTATTAATTGAAACGATGCTATTAGTACCAGGTTTCTTCGCACTCAATTTGAAACTTGATCTAAAAAAAACATTTTATGCCAGCATAGCATTTTCATTATGCAGCTCTCTGATTGGACTCACGCTTGCCAACGCCTTCAATCTTCCTCCAGGTGCAACACTTTCCATCACCCAAGTTATCATTCTATTTCTAGGGTTTATTGGCATAAAGCTTTTCAAATATAACTAAATTCATTCACTTGAATTGTGAGTCATTTCAGGTATAAAATTAGAGAATCAATCTATTAAACATGAAAGGTTTCTATGCAAAAAATTATCTCCAAAAAAGTTTCTGATTCAGCGGTTGAAGTTCGCTATCTTGTCATGCCCAATCACACCAATCCGCAAAACTCTATTTTTGGAGGAGTCGTCATGTCCTGGATTGATATGGCCGCTGCGTTGGTTGCCGAGAGGCATTCTAATCGCCCCGTTGTAACAGTCCATGTTGGAGATATCAGTTTTAAAGCACCGATAAAAATTGGTGATCACGTTTTAATTAAAGCAAGTCTCAATTTTGTTGGCAAAACCTCGATGTTAGTAGGTGTTAAAGTGATTGCGGAAAACCCCTTTACTGAAATTTCGAGACACACCACTACAGCATATTTAACTTTTGTCGCACTAGACGACATCGGTAAACCGATAGAAGTTAATAAACTTATTACTGAATCCGCTGATGAAAAGCGAAGAGAATTAGAAGGAAAAGTTCGTGTAGATGAAATGAAAAGACAACTCAAAAAATAAAAGCGCCAAATCCGATTCACTTCTCAAATGAATCTAGGCTTGAAAGTCATTGATAAATTTTAATTTTCAATACTTGAAAATTAAACTGAGAGGAAAATAAAAGTAATGCAAGTTAGGTATTTAAAAAAACTTAAATCCATCATATTAAATAAACACACGATGCTATTCTTGATGTTTTTTTTCTATCAAATAAGCTCCGTTTATTCCGTCTCCTTTATAACTCCGGCCCATTGTCCTGAAGATTCATTATGTACAGCCTCGACCGGAGAAAAGAGGAAACAATTTGTTGATGCTGTGGCATCTTTTAATAAGAACGAATTGTCTGCAGTGGCCTTATCCAAAATCTTAAAACAAACAGGTATCCCCATTACCATTTTATATATAGGCCCGAGGTTCGATGAGAAAATGATTCCTGCTTTCTACGGTTGGGATCTCTCTTGTAAGTCTCAAAAAATAACGTTAGAAAAATCGAATTCCATAAAAATTTTACAAGGTGATTTGATGGTTGAGTCGCTTAAAAACGTAGACACCCAACTTTGGCAAACGGGCATGATCTTTTATGAAGACTCTCAAAATTCAGCTCGCATTTATGAATCGCCTGCACCAATAAAGGAAAGCCCTAGTGCCATAAATCAAGATGGGATGTATTTTACCCGTGAAATTGATGGCCATTTTTACGGACTACATGTGAATAAAAATCTTCAACTCAATATTTTAAAGCCACTTACATCTATACCCGCTCCCCGACCACTTCCCTGCCCTCTTTCCATTAAAAAATCTTTCGAATACTATAAAAGTTTTCACCCTTTAGTGCATGATTTAGCTTGTAAAGAAGTTTGGCACTTAAAACTAAAAAAATATACACCCATTGGAATTGCGGGAGTGTGTGAGTGAAAATACTCCTCTGGAATTTAGAAAATTTTTATCTCAAAAGCGATAAACCTACCGACTTTAAAACTCCTGGAAAACCTGTGGAAAAAGTTTTAGCGATAGAAAAAATTATTGCCGAGCACGAACCTGAAATTATTGCATGTGTTGAAGTGGGAAAAGTAGAGTCGCTGAAATATTTTAGTGAGCAATTTTTAAATCAAAATTATAAAGCTTATATTCTTCCTGGAAATTCAGATCGGGAAATTGAATTGGGCTTTTTGGTAAAAAAAGAATTCGAATATGAATGCTCCATTTACTCTCATCGTGATCGCAGTCTTAATTTTAATTATCCTCATGAAAAAAATCTACCTTCACATAAATTTTCTCGCGATGTCTCTGAGCTTCGACTGAAAAAAAATAAAAAACTTCAGATGATCTATTTGCTAGTACATCTTAAGTCTAAATGGGACCGAGATGGATTCGATTTTAATGGAGTGATGAGAAGGGAGGCAGAAGTAAAAGCCCTAACAGAAATCTATACTCAATATAAAAATACCTACCCTCATATTCCCATTATTATAGGCGGAGATTTTAACGGAAATGCTAGTCTGCACCAAACAGAAAGTGAATTTACATCGATCTATGCACAAACAGATTTAAATGATGCCCTTGAAATCTGTCAATTTCCCCTGAAGGAACGCACAACATTTATCCAATTTAACCGCGAAGGTCTGCGTCAGTTGCTTCAACTCGACTATCAGTTTATTTCCCCTCATCTTTTGCATCACTTAGACAAGGAAAACACCGGCATTATTAGATTTAAAAGCCCCGATAACCAAAGTCTAATCCCATTTCCCGAGAGAAGTTTTGATCGGGCGATTCTTCCCTCCGATCACTACCCTTACTTATTGACCTTAAAATGCCTTCCACTAACCAGCTAAGTTTTAACCAAAATAGTTTTTGCAAACTCATAGAATTAAGTTACATTTCTTTTTAAAAAAATTCTTTTTATAAAGGGGTGTGCCGGAAATGACTCTCGATAAAAATAGTTCGTGGACCATAGAATCAGCAGACGATATTTACCACATTAGCCGATGGGGTGATGGATATTTTGATATTAATCAAGATGGCCATATGTGCGTTTTGCCCAACCGCGACCCACAAGGTCCGCGCATCGATATTCACGAAGTCATCGAAGAAATGAAAGCACAAAATATTCCTTTCCCCATCGTTATTCGCTTCCACGATATTCTTCGCTCGCAAGTAAAGGTGATCAATGAAACTTTTCGCGATGTGATTAAAGAAGCCAATTACAATGGCGAGTACAAAGGTGTTTATCCGATCAAAGTTAACCAAATGCGCGAAGTGGTGGAAGAAATTGTCGATGCAGGAGCGCCCTACGACTACGGATTGGAAGCTGGATCAAAACCTGAACTTCTCTCGGTCCTCGCCTACAATGAAAATGCCAACGCTCTCACGGTATTAAACGGATACAAAGATGAAGAGTATTTAAGACTCGCCCTTCTCGGCAATAAAATTGGTCGAAAAGTCATCGTGGTCATTGAAAAGTTTTCCGAACTCTATAAAATTTTAAAACTCTCCCGCGAAATGAACGTCGAACCGATGATTGGCTTGCGAGCAAAAATGTCGGTCAAAGGATCGGGAAAATGGTCCGATTCAGGTGGTGAAAAAGCAAAGTTTGGGTTGACCACTTCCGAAATTTTAATCGCCATTCAAATTTTAAAAGACGAAGGATTTTTAAACTCGTTAAAACTTTTTCATTTTCATATCGGATCTCAGGTCACCGACATTCGAACCATTAAAGAAGTGATTCGCGAAGGCGGAAGAATTTATACTCAGCTCGTTAAACTAGGTGCGCCCATTAAATATTTTGATGTCGGTGGTGGATTAGGAGTTGATTACGATGGTTCTCAATCGACCAATGATTCATCGGTAAACTACAAGCTCCAAGACTACGCTCAAGACATTGTTTATATCCTCAAAGAAATTTGCGACGAGGAAGGTGTTCATCACCCCAATATCGTGAGTGAATCTGGTCGCGCTATAACGGCGAGACATTCTTGCGTCATTACTAACGTCATCGATAAGATTGAAACATCGTTTACCGAGTACGATCTAGAAGTTAAATCTAAAGAGCATAGCTTAGTTAAAAACATGCGCGAATTGCATGCCACGCTCGATCACACAAATGCCCAAGTTATTTACAACGATGCCCTCGACATAAAAAATGAATGCCTCAATGCTTTTCGTTTGGGTGTCATCAACCTCGATGAACGGGCAAAAATTGAAACACTTTTTTGGAAAATTTCTAAAAAAATCTCCAACCTCTTAAAAGATTTAGAATTTTTACCGGACAATTTATACAATATCGAACAGTCGATCGCCCCTCAGTATCTTTGTAATTTTTCTATTTTTCAATCGGCCCCCGACCTATGGGCGATTGGACAACTTCTTCCGATTGTCCCGATCACGAGACTCAATGAAAGACCGACAAACTTAGGAACGTTGGTCGACATCACTTGCGATTCCGATGGAAAGATAAATAAATTTATCGATATCAACGAAACGAGGGACTTGCTTCCCCTCCACGAATTAAAAGCGGATGAAGATTATTATATCGGTTTATTTATGACTGGAGCATACCAAGATGTTATGGGTGATTTGCATAATTTATTTGGACGATTAAACGAAGTGCATGTTTTTTGCGACGATGAAGATCCAACAGATTTTTACATCGAGGAAGTTATTCGCGGCAACACTGCTGATGGCGTCTTAAAGGCCATGCAATACAATCCCGAAGCCATGGCCTACACCATGAAAAAAAATATCGACAAACAAATTCCATCGGGGAAAATTTCGCCGCGTGAAGCTGTAAAGCTCACCGATTTTTACGAAGAATGTTTGCGCTCTTATACATATTTAAACAAATAACGAGGAATCATTATGAAAGGTCCTATTTCAGAATTTATGCTTAGGCACTACAAACACTTTAACTCTGCAAGTCTTGTTGATGCTGCACAATCTTACGTCTCTCACTTAAATAACAATGGAAAAATGTTGGTGACTCTCGGTGGGGCCATGTCGACGGCTGAGCTCGGAAAAAGTTTGGCGGAAATGATTCGCCAAGATAAAGTCCACGCCATTTCATGTACGGGTGCCAACTTAGAAGAAGATATTTTTAATTTAATCGCTCACAATCATTACGAACGCATTCCCGACTGGCGCGCACTAACTGCCGCTGATGAAATGAAGCTTTTGGAAAAAGGAATGAATCGAGTGACCGACACTTGTATTCCCGAAGACGAAGCGATGAGAAAAATCGAAGCACTCATCAATATCGAATGGAAAAATGCCGATGCTAAAAATGAAAGTCATCCACCGCATTATTACTTCTGGCAATTACTTAAAAATCCCGACTTTCAAAAAGAATATCAAATTGATCCCAAGGATTCTTGGATGATTGCCGCTATGGAAAAAAATATTCCCATCTATACTCCTGGTTGGGAAGATTCCACATTAGGTAATATGTATGCCGCAGCCAATATCGATGGCCGAATTAAAAATGTACATACTGTTCAATCGGGAATTCAAACCATGATGAGGCTTGCCGCTTGGTACACAGAATTATCGAGCCAGCACTCTATTGGCTTTTTTCAAATCGCGGGAGGAATCGCAGGAGACTTTCCAATTTGCGTAGTTCCAATGCTCGAACAAGATCTGGAAAGAAACACTCCACTTTGGGGTTACTTCTGTCAAATTTCCGATTCTACAACTTCATACGGATCATACTCTGGTGCCGTTCCCAATGAAAAAATAACTTGGGGAAAACTCGATATTTCGACGCCAAAATTTATTATTGAATCGGATGCAACGATCGTCGCACCTCTTGTTTTTGCTTACGTTTTAAATTGGTAATTTTTTTCAATCTTACTTCACAAACTTAAAAATCAAAAAAAATTTAATTTCACCGGATTTACTAACCAAGTGAATCTGGTGATTTTGAAATTACTTTTTTTTATAAACTTATTTTTAATAAACTTGTCTTCTATGGCCAAGAGCGACTATCAGCACCACAACCTCTGTTTTTTTAACTTGATAAATTACTCTGTAATTTCCAACACGTAACTTGAATAAACCGGATAAATTTCGTCTGAGAGGAACTCCAAACTTCAATGGATCGATGGCAATTTTTTCTTCAATCGCTTTTTTTATTAACTTCCTAATTGAACCATCAAGTGCTCTTATTTCATTTGCAGCAGACTCTACATACTCTACATTCCATTTAAATGTAGAACTCACTTCTTTTTGCCCCATAATTGATCATGAGAAATTCTTTTTTCTTTAAGTCTTTGATCAGCAATTTTAGAAAAATATAAATCTTCATTTATCTCTAGCGCTTCTTTGGCCAAGTCAAGAATAACACTCGAAAGTGAAGACTCATTTCTTAACTCTTTAAGTGCTACAAGTTCGCTATATAAATCATCTTCAATTGTTAAGTTGACTCTCTTTTTAACAGTTCCCATTTTCTACCCCAGTTAAAAGCACCCTAGTGTTACTCAAGTGTAACACATCAAAATGCCAATGTACAGATATTCAAAATTGATTCACTTTAATAGCTGAATCTAGGCATACAAGTCGTTGGTAATGCTTAATTTTCAAGCATAGAAATTTAAACGGTCACAATGACTTACTAAGCCTAGGTTCTTTTTAATAATGAATCGATGTAGGTAAAAACGCTTCAGTTAGGATTCTGCCTTCCGATGCAGCAGGTGGCGTGATGCCTAAGATATAACTTAAAGTTGGAGCGATATCGACCACCTCCACTATTCTTGGAATCATGCCCGCTTTAAATTGAGCCCCAAATAAAATAAGCGGAACCGTTTTATCGTAGGAGTAACTCGTCATATGGGTCACCACATTTTTATCTGACTCGATGAAAAAAGGTTTTAAAATACCGATGACATCTCCACTGCGATCCACTCTATAGGTCTTTAGAATTTGTCGCTCGAACATGCCCGGAGGCAAGGTTCTTTTTTCATAATCAGTTTTTGAAAATGCGTAGGCAACACCCTCTTCCTGCACGAGAACTTCTTTACAAATTTTTTCCACTAACTCTATGTCTTTTTTCTGTTCTTTAATGAGATCGCGATTTAAATAAATATTCATTTCGTAAATATCGAGGATATAATTTTCTGCTCCAAGCCTTCCCAATTTTTCGACTAAGGTTTTTTCTATTTTATTTTTAAGCTCCGAAACTTTTATTTTACCCGCTGGAACTTTCTTTTCTTTAAGCCACTCAATATTATTGACCACACCATGATCGGCCGACAAAACGATCAACACATTTTTAAGTCCACCTTCGATTGATTGGTTTAATTTATTAAAGAGCTCCGATAGAAAATAATCTTCGGCCAGAGTCATATCTTCAATCTCTTTACTGTTAGCTCCAAACACGTGGCCTACATAATCGTGGCTGGATAAACTAATGGCCAAAAGATCGGGAAAGACATTTTTCCCCAACTGATAATAATCAAATGTCTCCATTGCAAACTTTGTGGTCAATTCAATTCCATAGGGGCCAGTTAATTCTTCAGGTGAACATGCCATGAGTCCATGATCAAACTGGGTGCCAATTTTTGAAAGTATTTTATTCTCGGGATAAGTTTTAGTTTGATCAAAAAAATCTTCCATGGTTTTTTTTAGTCGAGGGCTCCATGTTACTTGCTGTCCCTTACGCGCTCCCACTTTTTGATTAAAGTCAGCTACAAATTTGGGCAAGTTTTTATCGGGAAAATAATAATTGCTAGAAATCCATTTAAATTCTTTGTCATCAAACCAAAATGCAGCATCGGCGCGATGCCCTCCCATATAAATTGCGGAGCGATCTTTGAGAGCAATCGTTACGACTTTAGATTTGTAGCCTGAATTTTTAAGTTCATCACCAACCGTCGAACCAATAAATGATTTAGGCGATGTTCCTGCATACTGACTTTTTGTTTGCGTTCCAATCCACTCGTAGCGATCGTCTTCGACACAATAGAGACCGCGTTTTTTTTCGCGATCGTACCAACCATTTAACGGCACGCCAGAATTATAGGGATATGATCCAGACAATAAAGTAGCGTGCCCAGGTCCTGTCATCGATTGCAAAATATCGTATTGAGCAAAAGGATAATAGGCTCCATTTTCCATAAGAAATTGGTAGCCCCCCACTTTCTTGCCACTTTTTGCCGGAAGAAATCGATCCTTAAAACGCATTAAATAGTCCGCACGAAATTGATCGACGGATAGAATGAGCACTAATTTTGGTTTACTTGCATTAACTTTTGAGACTAAACCCAAACTATAGTTTTGCACAGTTAATAAACTAATAAGGGCGGTCCATTTTAAATAAAGCATGCAATCCTCTAAAATTATAATGCAGATTCAATCATAAAAGATAAAAGCTGAGTGAGTTTTTTTAAATCCTCTAAACTTATATTGTGAAACATGGCGATTCTAAATTGGTTGCGCCCAAGTTTGCGATAGGCATCGATACCGTAAACATATTTTTTCTTTTCCAGTACTTTTAGGATGTCGTCAACACTCACTTTGCTATCGACATCGATAGTAGCTACCGCGTGTGACCGAAACTCAGCTTCTTTGATAAAGGCACTTAAGTAGGGCTTTGATTCTGCCCAGCCGTAAAGAAGATTTGCTTTTTCTTGTGCCAGTTTTTGCACCTCATGATAGCCCAAAACATTCATCGCTTTGACTTGTTCATTGAGCATAAACAAAGTGGCGAGAGCTGGAGTATTGTAGGTTTGATTTTGTTGTGAATTTGTAATGGCATGATTCCAGTTCATTATATCTGGAACATAGCGAGTTTTATCTTCGGCTATTTTAAGGGCACGAGCGATTGCCTTTTTAGACATAATAGCAATCCACAATCCCCCATCGCTTGCAAAAACTTTTTGAGGTGAAAAGAAATAAATATCAACATTAGAAAGATCGCATGGACATTGCCCTCCACCGGAAGTTGCATCGACCGCGAGAATGGTATGTTCATCCACTTGGGGAAGTTTTGATAGTTGTACTCCAGTGCTCGTTTCATTGAGAGTCACCGCGATCACGTCGGAACCAGCAACGGCCGTTCCATTAATTCCATTCCCAAAAGGAACACCCACTTGTTCAGCTGTAATCCATGGAATGAGCTTTGACGATTTAAACCATTTCTCTGAAAATTCACCGCAGGTAAAATGAGTGATTTTTTTATCAACTAATCCCAAGCCGATCATATCAAAAAGCAAAGTAGCTCCACCATTTCCTAAGCACACGGTGTAATCATCCGAAAGGTTAAAATATTTTTTAAGTCCTTCTTGGATTTCTTTGACGACATTCTTAACTGCACTTTTTCGGTGCGAAGTCCCCATAAAATGCAACCCTGTTTGCGAGAGTTTTTCTAAATACTCCGTAGGAATAAGTGAGGGGCCAGAACCAAAGCGCGGATCGCTAGGAATCATATTTTTTGGAATGTCTAATTGGTCGAACATAGTTTCCTTCCTTGAGAATTGTGTCTTGATTATTATTGATTGCCATTCTAGCAAATATTTTTGACAATAATCAAATGAAAGACTTTAAAATACCCAAATTATCTTGGCCTATCTGGGGGCTTACACTGGTGTTTGCTCTTTGGTTGAAATCGAGTAGCGCTTACAACATTCAATTGTCCATAGGAAATTTAACCGAACATTTTTTAAAATATCAAACTGATGATCGTGGCACTAAGAACATTTTTACCTTTCTACCCTATGGCCAGTTGAGCATTGAGTATCCCTTTTTAAAACAACATCCGATTCTTATTTCTGCTGGAAGTGCCCTTCCATCTAAAGGACGTGATTCAAACATTACTAGATGGCCATATTTTTTTAATATCTCTTATAAATTTGTCATTGCACATGAAGATACAAATTCGGCATGGAGTTTTCTTGCAGGATCGGGAATTTTTGTAACAAAAATTTGGGGTCCAGGGGGACAGGCGAACTTAAACAACGGTCTCTCGCAAAGTAACTACAACTTACCAAGTGATCCCACCTACTCTCGCAATATGACTCTGCATTTCGCTCTCCAAAAAATGATTCATGAAAATATTCACCTCGAAGGTCAGATTTTTGTCTTTAATCCGATAGATCATCTCAATCGATCCTTTACTTATGGATTAAATATGACTTACCACTTTGGAGCATTGTTTAATGATCAGACACCCCCAAATAATCAAATCACTAAACCAAATATAAAGCCCAATAAAAAAGTGAATCCCCATGACTAAAAAACAATTGCCACTTATCTTGCTCTTACTATTTGCTCAATTATTTTCAAGTAAGTTATTTAGTTTCACTTTCAACAATAACGTCACGCTCGCTTTTAACCAAAAAAATGTCGCCGTTCATTTGGCACAAGGATTTTGCCAAAATTTAAATTTGAGTGATGATCAACTTATGAGTCTTATCGAAGAAGCTATCGACGATTATTGGAATACTGTTCCGACTTCAAAACTCATTTTAGTAATCGGACAAAAAAAATCACTCTCCTCGAGTTATTATTCTGATCCACTATGTTCATCTGGCACTAGCAATCGATGCACACCAAATGTCACTATAAAAGTAGATAATGATATCGTTGTAAGTTGCAATACCAATTCAACCAACTTTCCAAGCCCCGCAATTTTAGCTAGCAGTATGCCCAATAATTTTTCAGGTAACACTATTTATGGGTCCTTGGTTTTAATTAACGATACGGCCAGTAATGGCTTTAAGTCGAGAAATCGCGAACAGCAAAAAGCCATTATCGCCCATGAAATAGGACATGCTATAGGCCTTGGACATTCTCCGGTAAAAGACTCTTTAATGTATTACAGTGATGTCAATTACCGCACTCGTCTAGGACTAGATGATATAGATGGCGTGACTTATTTATATCCAAAGGAACAGCCATTTAGTTGTAATAGTTCAGCAGCATTTTTTGTTGATAAAAACTTAAACCAGCAATCGAGTAAAAAAAAGATTCAACAAAACTTGCAAGCGGTAAAACAAAGCATCCTCGCTAACTTTTTTTCTTTTACTCTAGCAGTTGTCATTGCAATTATTCTAAGAATTGTATTCAATCAAACAAAACTGCGATTGCGAGCGCGACACTCAGCCTCGTATTGATCCAACCATTTTTTTTCGATCTCGGTGAGTAAATCAAAATTTATTAAGTCGTGATCAAATCCCACGTAAACCAAACTTTCAAAGCAAAGCATATTTTCAAATGTCGGATGTTTTTTGACGATGACAATATTTTCCAAGCGAACACCGCCAAAACCTGGGACGTAAATGCCGGGCTCAATAGAGCCAATTGTGTTTTCTTTTATGGGTATCATCGAGCTAGGTGAAAGTCGAAATCCCCCCTCGTGCACATTGATCCCCACACCGTGACCAGTGCCGTGTTTATAATCATAACCCGCTTGATAGAGAGGTTGCCTGGCGACGCCATCGAGATGTCCACCAACTGTTCCCACGGGAAAAATGGCATTTTGAATATTGAGTAAAGATTTGAGAACCAAAGTGTAAATTTCTTTTTGTTTTTCCGAAGCGCGACCGCCCGATAAAATGGTTCTCGTGGTGTCAGTGGCATATCCCGATTCAAAGTAACCACCGGAATCGAGCAGCATCAGCGTTTCATTTTTTACGACAACCTGATCGCTCGAAGCTGAGTAGTGAATGATAGAACTATTGGCCCCTACTCCAGCAATCGTATTAAAACTTTGCGCCAACGCCCCTACTTTTTGATATTCATCATTACACCAATTGAACAAATCTTTTTCCGTCATCGAAAGATTTTGCTTCAATTGATTTTTAACTTTTTTAAGCGTGTTAAAAATGGCTTGATCGGCGAGATTAAAAGAAGCTTTTATGCTCTCTAATTCCACGGGATTTTTATAAGCGTGAAATGGAATAATTCCTTCCGTTTTGTTGATAATTTGAGCTGATTTAAATAATTTTTTCAGCAACTGTGCATCCGACTCATTAGTGAGTGCTTCCGAAAAATACAAAGTCTCAACCTTTAATTTATTGCCACCCAATAATGCTTCGACTTCAAAGATGGAAGCTAAAAAAACATCTGTCGCTTCAAAACGGTCGACAAAAATTTCGACGTGAGGATTGCTCACCTTGCCCTCGTATCCCTCCATCAAAAGATAAACTCGGTCGTACGTCGCCAACGCTTTTGATTTAAATGTGCTTTGAAAGGGAAGTTCGTAGCGACGCATATTGGTCAGCCAGGCGATGGAGTCGAGTGCAGTTATAAAAAAAGCTTCGTTGGGTTTTAAAATCTTTCTTAGTTTTTCAAGCGTCGACTCTCCAGTGAGTTTAGTCGAAATTTCGATTAATTTTTTTTCAAAGACTTCTGTCTGAAAAGGAATCACTGATTGAAGTTCATTTCGATGAAACTCGATTATTTGAAGCGAGTTTTTTTTAAAGCTATCAGCAAATTGAACATCGATGCGATTTGCTTCAAATGCCAGCGTGCGATATTTTTTTTGCGCGATTTGCTTTAATACCGATTGGCGATTGCCGACACTCATCTCCACTTTAACCACTTCAATTTTCTCTAAATCAACTTCCAGGTCCGCCTGCTCGTGGTAACGGCCATCGACGAAAAGTTGAACTTTCCCAACCCTGGGAACTAAACACTCCGCTGTCGAACCAGTAAATCCAGTTACATAATAACGATGACAATCGGAAAGTGGCACGTATTCATTTAAAAAAATGTCGTTGGAGGAAAGATAAAAAACATCGATCTTATTTTTCGACATAAAAGTTTGGAGCGCGCGAATATTGTTTGCAATTTCTTCGCGAGATAAAAAACCTGACTTTGCCATAATATTTCCCCTAAATTTTATTGGGCCATCGGACGATAAGTTTCAGGTAGTATAGCGAAAGGGGCATGCTAATGGAACTAAAACGCAATCTGGCATTTATCATTTTGGGGCTTTTTTTATTTAAAATTGGGATCTATGACTACGTTAAAAACTACTCCCCTAAAAATCACGGGAGAAATTCTGTGAGTATGGAATCAAATTCTAGGAATGGAATCCGTTAAGTCTCGATGACTATTTAGTCGCATTTTCCTCTGTTTAATTTTCATTTGGCACATTTTCAGTAGCTGCTTCCCTCTCTACAATTCGTTTCGCCAAACAATAGACGCTTTGATAAAAATCGACATGTTGATCGTAATCTTCCATAGGCTGATAAACCATCAATTGGTTAAAATCGCGCGAGTAAGTTAGAGTGTATCCAGCCCCCCCAAAGACATTTAGTAAATTTGTAATAAGATCAATTTCCAAATAATCAAAAACTTTATCATTTTCTAAACTGATCCTCACATTCAGCCTCATATTTTGATCGACCTCTTCATTATTTATTTTTATTTTATCCAAGGGATATTGATAAAGATAAAAGCGACCATCGACACGGCGCCATTCTTTGGCAAAGCACATGGATTTTCTCACCGTTTGAAAGGTACCCGGATAGTTAGTTACAATGGAGAATTCTTTTCTCTGAACTTTAGAAAGAACATACCTTAAGTCGTATTTTGCAGCGACTAAGGAATTTTTCACCATATTGGCAAACATCCCGGATTGAATTCCATGGGCGATTTCTCTTTTGGCAAAGTTTAGGTGCTCAAACATACTGGCAATCCAATTCTCTGATGAGCCAAAAATCTTTAATGGATAGCAATTGCAGTTGGGTGAAATTGGTCCCTTTTCATCGAGCTCTTGCTTGGGTGGCTCTCCATCAATTCGAGCTTTCGCTTGCGCTACCTTCAAATCAAGTTGTAACAATGAAATCAATAAGAGCATTGCCAATAGATATTTCATAACCACTCCACCTAAAACTAATACTAATGATCACACTAACTCAATGGAGCTTAAAATAAATGAAACTCTATAAAGCTTATTCGCTGTCAAAACTTTGGACAATACGATTAAAATCCTCCCCTCTTTCTTCGTAATTTTTATATTGATCGAAGGATGGATAGGCGGGAGAAAATAGCAACACATCGCTGGTGCTAAAATCACAAAGATTTGGTTTTAAAAGATCTTTTAAAGAAAATGCACTGGCGAGATGATCTATTTTCCCCTCGCATTCGCGCATAAGATCGACCGATGCTTCGCCAAAAAATAATAATTTATCACAGCGCGCTTTAAAAAAATCCAAGTGGGGCAAAATAGAATCACCATGGCCGCGTTTTTTACCTCCAATAACAAGCCATAACTTCCCCGGATGATCTTTAAAGGCATTTACTGCTGTCATCGTCGAGTCCCAGTTGGTGCTTTTAGAATCATTGTAGATGGCGAGACCTTTTTTATTTTCTATTTTCTCCACTCGATAAGGCACTCCTTTAAATTCTGCAAGCCACGTATTGAGTTTATGAAAATCTAGATTTAAATCTTTAAAGAGTTCGTCCACAAATTTTAAATTGGCCAGATTATGCTTTCCCATAAGTTTAAAGTGCTCGAGCTTAAATTTAAAAAAAGAGACGAGATCGGTATCTTGGTAAATTGCTTTTAAATCAATAAAGCGCTTTGTAAATTCACCATCTTTTAAAAAGTGATGATACTCAGCAATTGATGGGTCGTAGTAACAAATAGTCTTTGCATCAGCACTAGCAAGCATTCTTACTTTGGCGCGGGCGTAGTCGCTTATTTGATGATACCTCTCCCCGTGTGTGAAGGTTAGATTAAGCAATAAGGCATAGTCGGGACGAAAATAATAAGTACTTTCTAATTGAAAACTCGATAACTCGAGCACGAAAAAATCGCACTTTTTGCGTGAGCTTAAATAATCGGTGACGTAATCGGAAAAAGGAATACCTATATTGCCTCCAGTAAAAATTGAAATCCCCATTTTCCGCATAAAAAAATCAATCATTGTAGTGGTGGTCGTTTTTCCGTTGGAGCCAGTGATGGCAATTATGGGTGACAAAGCACCTTCATTTTTAAGCGTTCGATAGGCCCATTCAATTTCGGAAAGCACTTCCATTTCTGCTTCTATTAATAATTGCACTAAAGGATGTTCTCTCGGGATACCTGGACTGAGTAAGACCGTCTTGTAATTTTGTGATTTAAAGTCTTGTACATCACGATCGTTTATTATCTCTTCTCGATAACAGCGCTCGCGAGAAATAAAGGCCAGCGCCTGCGATAATTCGCGCCATGTTTCGGGTTCACCGCGAGAGATGACGACACTTTCAATATTTTGTTTTTGCAGTAGACGAAGCGAGGCGAGACCTGAAACGCCTAGCCCCATCACTATTACTTTTTTTTGACTATCACCTTGCTTGTTCGTCACTAAAAAATCTCCTTATCTGTATTTAACTCTCACCAAAAAAGCGTCAAACATCTGACGTTTTTTAAAAAAAGTTCTCATTTAAGCATAAACTGACTCGAATTGAATGCATTCAATTTTTTTTAGTGAACACTATTTACACAAGGTTATACCCAAGGCTGCTTTAATTTCAAGCAGAGAATGTCATCCCACAAGGAGGTTGGACGTGGAATTTAAAATTAAAAATAAAACACTTTTATCAATGAGCAAAATACTTTGTCTCTCGCTTATGCTTTCTGGAAATATTTTGGGGGCCGTGACGCTTTGTACGATGGAAAGCGATATCGATAAGGACGTAGGAATCTTAGGTTACGAATACGGGCCGGATCAAAAAGAAGTCACTTACTTAACAATGGAAACAGTCAACAACGGACGCTCCATTCGTTTTCTGCGTTTTCCCATTGCCGAGCTCAAATCAGAAAATGGAATTTTATTGCAAAAAGATGGCTCCTACGAAGTCATCATCCTGCGCTCGCAAAATTTTAATAACCAAACCGGAGGATCAATCGTAGTCGACTCACTTTACGATGGCATGTTTGGCAAGCGAAAAAGCTATCAGCTAGAAACGGTCTTTGACGGTCAAAAATTTATTCTTTTAAACAACCAACAGTATTTCAATAAGATTTTCGTCACTGGAAATCGTTCGAGACTTTTTGGTGTGATTGGCATAAAATCCATGCGCTTTGAACAATCTTCTTCCTTTGTCGATGAAATTGAATCCACTACAATTGAAGAAATGGAAGCTATCGAAGCAGAAAACATCAACTAATAAACTTATCAACTAAAAGTATAAAGGAATGATCAGTGCACTCAGTTTCAGACTTTAAGCGACGTGCACTTATACTTTCCGATCTTTTTTCACAATACGCCGACATCATTAATCGCGAAATTCTCGATTTTTACCCGGGGAACTCTCACCCCTACGATCCAGAATGGCTCAATTTTTTAAAATCGCTAGACTTGGACGATTTATATTTTTTTGAAACTAGCCAATCCACGAAAGAACTGCAAAAAACATTTCCCCAACTTCCCAAAAGCTTAAGTGCTCTCTTACAAAAATTGGAAGAAGCCTGTGTTCTTAATTCATCGATCGATGCAGACAAGGTGCTTCCCAAACTTGAAGACTGGGCCTTTATTAAAGTTAAGCACAAAAAAAAATATGAAATCGAAAGAATTCTCCCCACCATCCTTGCCTTAAAGGACCGCCATGCCATCGAACAATTGCTGGATATTGGTGGAGGACTCGGACATTTAGCGCGCATCACATCCCATTATTACGCATTGGAAAGTCATGTGATTGAATGTAACGAACATTTTGTCGCCTTGGGTTTGGAGCGATCAAAAAAATTTAGGACGATCCCCGGTGCAAAAGAGATCTATTTTCACCATCAATTATTTTCACTCGATCATCCCTTACCCAATAAACTTAAGGCCGAACGACTTTTAGTTTTAGGACTGCATGCCTGTGGTGAATTATCTATCGATCTCATCAAAACCGCGATCAACTTACAAGCGGGTGCCATTTTTAATTTTGGATGTTGTTACCATAAAGGATTTCAAGAAGAGCACCCCTACCATTGTACATTCTTTAAATCAGAAAATCTTTTTCCTCTGCATCTTTTCGCCCGCACTCTCGCCAGTCGCGCCCACTACGATCGCGACCGCGAGCAATTTTTAACCAAACGGAAAGTGAAAAAATATCGCTACGCTTTGCACCTCTATCTCGCACAACATAAATCCTACTTTATTCAAAACGTGGGTGAAGTGAATGTTAAAGAATATCAAAAAAGTTTTGCCGACTATGCCTTAGGAAGAATTCAATTTCTTCAACTAATTCCAAATGACCAAAAAAAAGAAAATGAAAAAGTAAAACTACAAGATTTTTACGATGATCCAAACATTCAAAATACGATTCATGAAATGTTTGTATTAAATCAATTGCGATTTCGCTTTGGCCGAGCACTTGAAATTTATCTGCTCATCGATCGCGCCCTCTATGCTTTTGAACAAGGGCGCAAGGTTAAAATGGAGACCTACTTCGATGATCAAATCTCACCGAGAAATATAGGTCTCGTCATTACATAAATTTTAATCCCTATCATTTTCCTAAAGGTAGAATCTGGGACTGCTTTTATTTTAAAAAGAGCATGTCGTAATATTTTGGCAAGAGATAAAACTTATGCGGAATGAGCTCTTCCATTTCGTTACAAATCTTTGCTAAATGCTGCGACATTGGAAGCAATTGCTGTGCAATTTTTTCCGCATACTTTTGATGATCCGCGTGCGATTCATTTAATTCGCGCGAAAGATTAATCGACAACTCGTGCAACTCATCTACTTTTTCCGAAAGTTTTTTATAGGCATCAATTTCAAATAGAGAGCTTACGCCGATTTCTTTTTGCGTCTTAATAATTTCACCGAGCGAATGTTTATATGAAAGCGAAGCAGGTATCACAAATTGATGAATCATATCCACCAGTGTTTCAAATTCAATCGTTCTAAGTTTAATAAATCGCTCTAAAAGAACATTGTAACGAGTGTCGATTTCTTCTTTTTTAAAAACTTTAAATTCAGTTAAAAACTGCGTGGCATTGGGATCGGTAAAAACTTTAAGCGCTTCTGGTGTCGTTCTAAAATTTGGTAGTCCACGACGAGCCGCTTCCGCCACCCATTCTTCCGAATAACCATCGCCATTAAAAACAGCTTGATAAGAATCGGCCAATAACTTTTTTATTAAAGATAATAATGCATCGTCGATGGCCTTACCTCCGGCCAATTCCGATTTTAAAAAAGCACAAGCTTGCTGCATTTCACTCGCCACCGCCGTATTTAAAATAGTGAGTGGAAAACCGATTGCTTGACTAGAACCAACGGCCCTAAATTCAAATTTATTTCCAGTAAAGGCAAAGGGAGAGGTTCGATTGCGATCGGTATTATCTTTTAACAAATGCGCCAACTGATTTGTCCCAAGATCGATGACCTGGCGACTTTTAGCTTCAAACGGATGCTCTTCAATAATTGACTTAAAAATTCGATCGAGGGTATCGCCCAAATAAGCCGACATAATACTCGGTGGAGCTTCATTGGCCCCCAAGCGATGATCATTGCCCGCTCCCGAAATCGAAAGTCGCAAAACGCCAGCGTGTTTTTTAAGCGCAGAGACAGTGATCGCCACGGTTGCAAGAAAGCGCCAATTAGCATGGGGTTCTAGACCCGGTTCGAGTAAATTTAATCCGGTATTATCGCTCATCGACCAATTGACGTGCTTACCAGAACCGTTGATGCCTGCAAAAGGTTTTTCGTGCAAAAGAACCACGAGATCGTGTCTCTCTGCGACTCGCTTAAGTGTCGTCATAATTAATTGATTGTGATCGGCAGCTAAGTTAGCCTCGGTAAAAATTGGCGCCAATTCAAACTGCGCTGGAGCGACTTCATTATGTCTGGTTTTCGCCGGAATTCCCAAGCGGTGAAGCTCGTAATCCACTTCCTGCATAAAAGCTAAAATGCGATCGGGAATCAATCCAAAATAATGATCTTCCAATTGCTGATTTTTGGTGGTGAGTGCGCCAAACAAAGTTCGGCCAGTCATCATTAAATCGGGACGCGAAAAATAAAATGCTTTATCCACTAAAAAGTATTCTTGTTCCGCTCCACAAGTCACTTCCACATGCGTCGTTTCAGTGTGACCAGTCAAATGCAAAAATTGCGTAGCGTGTTCGCTCAGAAGATTAATCGATCTTAAAAGCGGAGTCTTTACGTCGAGAGCATCGCCATTGTAAGAAATAAAAGCTGTAGGAATATAAACGGTTCGGCCATTAGCCCCTTCTAAAATAAACATGGGCGAGCTTAAATCCCAAGTCGTGTAACCGCGAGCTTCGAAGGTCGAGCGCGATCCGCCATTTGGGAAAGATGATGCATCCGGCTCGCCTTGCAATAATTGAGAAGCGGAAAGTTTCTCAATGGGTTTGTGATCTTTTAATTGAAAAAAGGCGTCGTGCTTTTCGGCCGTTCCTCCGGTCAATGGTTGAAACCAATGACAAAAATGGCTCGCCCCCTCACTGATCGCCCAGTCCGTCACGGCCTTAGCAACCACCTCAGCATGTTCTTTTTTGATCCCTGTTCCAAGGGATAAGGCCTTTAAAATATCTTTTTTAATGGATTCGGGAATGTCGGTGGAAGTTTTAAAATCAAATGTTAATTCGCCGTAATAATCGGAAACTTTTTTAACTTTTCCTTTGTTATCGAGGGGAAGTTTAAAATTTTTTGGATGTCGTTTAAAAACATCTAATCGAAATGACTGTGAATGATCTGCGTGTCCCATAACCTTCCTCCTTAAACAAATGATTTGGTTTTTAAACCTCATAGAAATCAACCTAATTGTGATTCCTGTAATAGTCTAAGAAAGAAAGTGGAAACTTAAAAGGGCCCATAGAAAAATTTAAAGTGTTTTGAGGCACATCATAACAATCATGGCACAAAAAAGTGCAATGGTCGCTAGCATGGCCTGTCCTTCTTCTGGTAGCATCGAAAACTCCAATGATGTTAAAGATCTATGTTATGACAAGAAATTTTGTAAGTGGCAACCATGAATACAGGCCACCAATTAGCTAGAGACAGATTTCGCCACTTTTGAGATAAATAATCGTGGCTTATAGACCTCTAGGTAAATGAAAAATGATCATCATCAATAAACGCGAAATAGCTCTCTCGCTTTACGATGCCCAAGCATTGACGGAGGAATCCGCCCTGATGCAAAAATGGGAAGAGCTCCAACTATTTTTCGACCTGTCCCAAGATGCATTTCAACTCTCAAGACCATCGGCGCCTCGGATCGCTTCGCGCCTTGCTTTGCTAGAGTTTTACCAAAAAACTGACTATCGCGACACAAAGTACAATCCATTTGTCCTGCAAGAATTTTCCAAATTTACGGCCAGTGATCCGAGACTTTGTAGTTTTTCCCACACCAAAGATATGGGAGCTGTACTCTTGGCCTCATCGGAAAACTATCGCGGGATCGGTGTCGATGTTGAATGGTCCGATCGATCGATGAAACCGGGTGCCGAAAAATATTTTATTCAACATGAAGATGATCGCAAATTGTTAGAGCAATATTCTCTCCTAGAAATCTGGGCCATCAAAGAAGCATGTTTTAAATCATTAACTCTTCCGATGATGGGAACCAATCAGCTAATCAAAAGTGTAATCCTTAAACATCCTAACCACTTTATTTGCCAGCACCAAAACATTTTCATCGCAGGTGAATTCGAAAAACAACATTTCACATTTTCAAAACGGGAACTTATTGTCGCCACGGCTTGGATTTCAAAACATGATGCCCATTGAAAAATATAAACAACAATTGCAAGTAAGCATTAAAAAAAACAATGTCGTGATTATTTCTGCCAGCCCTGGATCGGGAAAAACCACCATGGTTCCGCTCATGATGGATGAAATCTTTGAAAACAAAATTGCCATCTTGGAACCGCGAAAGTTGGCCGCAAAAATGGCCTCGCTTTATTTAAAAAAGCAATATTGCTCAGAGCACCCTCAAAAAATTGGACACCAATTTCGCTTTGAAAAAAATGTCACTGAGGCAAGTAAAATTATTTTTTACACCGAGGGGACATTTTTAAAAATACTGCAACAAGACCCCAAACTTTTAGAATATGACCTGGTCGTATTAGATGAATTTCACGAGCGACATTTAAGCACTGATATAACGCTAGCCTACTTACTTGAAATCCAAAAAACTCGTCCCGAGCTTAAAATCATCATTATGTCGGGAACCATCAACTTAAGGCCGCTTGAACAATTCTTACAAGCAGAAAGTGTTTATTTCTACGAATGCTTTAGTCTCGAAGAAAAGAAGCATCAACTTCATCTTCATTACTTAAAAAATGACACAGTCGTATTAAAACAAAGTTTAAAACAAAAAGTTTTATCGACCTTGCTCGATATCAATCAACAGTTTTTTGATCCAGCAAAACCATCCTCGGAACGCGGTGACATTCTAATTTTTTTGCCGGGCATGGCCGTCATTAATGAACTTTACGAAACAATCGAACAAAACTTATCACTTAGCGCTTTTAAGCTCTATCGCCTGCATGGAGAGCTCGGTGCAGACGAAATTCATTCTGCACTTTTTCAAGCGACCCAAGCCCATAAAATAATCCTCGCTACAAATATTGCTGAAAGCTCCATCACTTTGCCCGACTTAACTTTTATTCTCGATTCGGGCCTGGAGAAAAAAAATGAAATCGATCCAAAGACTCATATCCCCTCGCTCGAATTAAAAAGAATTTCTAAAGCGAGCGCCATCCAAAGGGCCCATCGCGCAGGCAGAGTTAAAGATGGCCACGTCTATAGACTCTATTCTGAAATGCAATTTCTCGAATCCCCCGATTATGCCCAACTCGATATCCATCATCAGGATCTCTTGTTGTACTATCTTTTAACAGCTCAATTGTTTAATAAAAATTTTCGCGATCTGCCCTTATTAGACAAACCTTCGTCCTATGCCCATCAAAAATTTCTCGCCAAGTTAGAAATGTTTAATCTCGCGACCATGCATAAAGATGCCATCGAGCTAACTCCTATGGGTGCCTGTATTTTACAAACAAATCTCGATTATCGCATGGGAAAATTCTTAGTCTTAGCTTTAAAGGGACGTCCGGAATTTTTTTTAAAGGCCATTCAATATGCATTTTCTTATTTAAAAGAAAACAATTTTGCACTTTTTTCTTCTCAGGTTAAAAACAATTTAAGCAAGGATGACTTAGAATCAAATTTTGAATCCTATCCATTTTCTGACAAGACCACTTTGGAGGAATTACTCTTCTATGTTTTCCACGATCATATTGCCGAACTCAAACACCACCGCGGCGAAGCTTATTTTATCCACCGAGAAGGTGTGAAAATCGCCATCGCCCCCCAATGCCAAAGTTCACTTTTTTTTGATCATCCACTTTGGATCATTACTAAAACAAATCAGCATGGACAAGTTTTAGAATGTTTCCCCGTTGAAGATGAGTGGCTCTATAACCTCCCCATTTTTCCCATCGAAGAAATCATCGAGTACAAAATCGATCCTCAAACATATCTTTTTAAACAGCATACAGTTTTTAAAATTGGGGCACTAAAAATCGATGAACAAATAATTTCGATGAGTGCTGATTTAATAAGAACCAAATGCGCTCAAGAAAAAAATTTATTAAAGCAGTTGCACGAACTCATCACCCTACATTTATTGGGTGATAAAAATAATTTGATTGAACTCGGAGTCTTATACTCTGAGCTTAGACCCTATTATCTTTTTTCTAAGGACATCCCTCTTCATAAACTTTTACTTGAAGCGATCGATGCATCCATCGATTATCTACCTTTCCAACAATTAAAAGAAGATTGCGCCATTATACAAATGGCCTTACATGAAAAAATCTCTCAACATTTAAATTTATCAAAACCAATCGATCAACTCGCCCCAAGATACTTAACCGCCAGCAATGGAAAAAACTTCACCTTAAATTACGAAACTATCGGACAAATCAAAACCACTAGTTTCATTCAAGATTTTTATGGATTAGAAGACTTTCCCACCATCCAAAATCAATTGGTGACAATTGAAATCTTAGGGCCTCATAAGCGCCCGATTCAAACCACCACCTCGCTTAAAAATTTTTGGAAGACTGCTTACCGCGAGATGTTCAAAGAACACACTCGAAACTACCCGCGCCATTACTGGCCGCAAGAGCCAGAAAAAGCCAAACCTTATCTCTTGCTTCGACTGGTTCCGAACTGAACGTTGGTATTATTATTTAAAAATAAAATGAGTGATTTCAGCATCTGTTCCCAAACGATTTTTTGGTCCCCAAAATCCCGTGCCAGAATTAACGTAGAGATGAATCACTTCTCCCGCATGATTTTTTAAATGATAGAGGCCTTTTACGTAGGTTTGAAAAAAGTAAATAAGTAGATTGGCCGGAAAAAATTGTCCGGCGTGAGTGTGGCCGGCCAAAACTAAATGAGGTGGAAGTACACCGTCCAAACTTTTGGGTTTTAAAAGCGCCTTCACTCCATTTGGTTGATGAGTCAAAAGGAGTCTAAACTGTTTAGTAGATCCGTGTAACAATGCTGCTTGCGGGTCAAATTTAAAAGCTGGAAAAATGCGCTCGGCATGGAGGTCGTGGGTCCCGGCGATAAAGAGTTCGTACTCTTTTTGATTTCCCAAATGAGTTGGCTCAGTCCATTTTATTGTCTTTGATTCATTTAATAAAACCTGCACCCCTTGCTCGCTAATCGCGGGAATCCATTTAAGAAATTCCCAGTAATACTCGTGGTTTCCCGGACAAAAATAGACTCCATGTTTTGCCTTTAGTTGCGCCAAAACTTGCAGTAAATCTCGATAGAGTTCAAATTTTCCATCGATGATATCACCTGTCAGAACGATAACATCCGGCCGACACTCATTAACTTTTGCCGCGACTTTTAGGCCATAATCGAGATCGACACTCGGCCCTAAATGCAAATCAGAAATTTGTACGATAGAAAAGCCCTCCGGCAGTCGCTCGAGACGATCCAATTGAACACTTTTCACCAGTGGCATAAATTTAAGTTTTAATTGACCCCACAGTGATAATAAGAAAGCCATGATAAAAAGATAAAAAACTCTCCCGATGGAAAGCGGTTGACCTTTCGCCATTAGGATCAAAAAATTAAACGTTGCGAGTGTAAAAAAAATAAAATAAGCCCCCATTAAAAAATAGGCGCTATTTAAAAGAAATTTATTCAGTTTAATTCGAGGGTCGAGCTTAAGCCATTTATCCAAGACGGGCACTAAAAACATTATAAGAAATAATGTTGAATGAATCATCCATACAATCGTCTGCTGATCGTAGGCCAAGGGATAAATTGCAACTGCAGCAATAAGAAAATAATAAAGTGCAAAGACGAGAGAAAAAATAAAGGCCATGGCAATCATTGGCATACTCATTTTATAGTTTTTAGATGATGGAGATTATTCCATTAATTCAATGCTTTTTAAAGTGTGATGTAAGTGTCGATAAGTTTCGTCTGATTTATTGATCGTTTGAGTAGCATTGTATTGGTAAAAACCCATTGCGGTTAAACTGGCACCAGAAAGACCAAAACAGACAGAGCTTAGACTCAATGAATTTAAATATCTAATATAGTCTTGATGAGAAATGGCACCACTTGCGAGGCGATTTTTTTGAATATTAACTTTCTTCAAGTGAAATGATTGTGGTTTTAGTTTTTTAAAGGACGCTATAAAGTCAATTAACTCTCGTACATTCGCTCGTAAATAACCTACTTTATACAAGTAATAAGCTTGTTTGTAGAAAACAGTCGATAAAAGAAAAAGTGAGACAGTTTGAACATTAAGCACCGTCTTTTCTGCATCATTTAATTCAAACATGGCTTTATCGAGTTGCTCAAAAAAATGCTCGGCTTTGAGTTTTGATAAAACACTTTTAAATAATTTTCGATCAACTTGATGGATGTCGATTCGATTAAGCTCGGAGGAAAATCCTTCAAAGTGCTCCATTAATTTTTCGCGCGACAATTTTGGATTGAGTATTTCTTCTTTAATAATTCTTGTAAGCCTTGCGATTTTTTCAACTTGATTCTTTTCTTCTTGATCCAAACTAGCTTCGCTCGCAGCGAATGATTGAACATTCGAGCAAGATAAATCAAACTGACAAACCACATATTCAATGCTTTGATTGGTGGTTGCCAAAAGCCCAAAATTTAAGGCCATCCCCACCACACCAGCAATTATTAATTTTAAATTTTTCATTAGCTAAACAATCCTCGGGCCAATTCAAAAAGTTTTTGAGAGGCCAAAAAGTTTTTAATCGCATTTTTATTTTCTGGTTTATACCAGAAAAAGAAAGTTCTTTGTTTGGTTTTTTCATCCAGTGAAATGGCCGTATAAGTTTTTTGCCCGGTGTAGGGATGAAATCCCGAGTAATATATTTCCGTCGCTAGCGTCATTGGCGTCGGAGTAAAATCTTGCACCTGCTCTAAACGATAACCCAGTTCTTTGGTTTTTAAGGCCAAATTTGCCATGTCGATACTCGTACTTCCCGGATGCGATGAAATAAAATAGGGAATAATTTCTTGATTTAATCCCTTCTTAATAGAAATTTCTTCGAAGCGTTTTTTAAATTTTTGAAAGTAGTGAAAACTTGGTTTGCGCATTAATTTTAAAACATTGTCTTCGGTGTGCTCGGGAGCAACTTTTAATCGCCCTGAAACGTGGTGAGTGATGAGATTTTCCACATATTGTTCGTCGGCTTTTTTGTGCGACGATTTTTCATCGAACATTAAATCATAACGCAAGCCAGAGCTTACAAATGCATGTTTAACTTTTTTATTTTTACGAACCAATTCGTAGAGATCGATCATTTTTTGCGGACTCGTTTCCAAGTTCGAACAAATGGTGGGATAGATACATGAAGGTGCAGCACAACGATCGCAAATTTTTTGATCGATCCCTTTCATTTGGTACATATTGGCCGAAGGCCCTCCAATATCTGTGACCACACCTTTAAACTCGGGCATCGCCGTCATCACTTCCAACTCTTTTAAAATTGAAGTTTGCGAGCGACTGGCCACCAATTTTCCTTGGTGGGCCGAGATGGTACAAAAGCTACAACCACCAAAACATCCGCGGTGAGTGTTGAGCGAAAACTTAATCATCTCGTAAGCTGAAATCGGTCCGCGATCTTTGTATTTGGGATGCGGCAAGCGTGTGTAAGGCAAATCAAAACTTTCATCGATTTCCTTTTCAGTCATGGTTTGAAAAGGTGGATTGATAATCAAATGTTTACGATCGATTTTTTGAATCAAGCGATTGGCGAATTGCCGATTAGATTCAACTTCAATTCGCCGAAAATTTCGCGCGTATTTTAGTTTATCTTTAAGACACACTTCGTGGGCATTCAATTCAAAATTTTTCCAATCGCCTTCGGTGGTCGGTAAAGATTGATCTTGTAAAAATGCCGTTTGCGGAATGTTTTTTAAATCCGCGAGCCGCTCGCCTGCAATCACTCGCTTTAAAATTTCTTTTAGCGGCTGCTCCCCCATTCCATAAATGAGCAAATCGGCGCCCGACCAGGTTAAAATGTTGGGCTTTAATTCATCAGACCAATAATCGTAATGAGTCACTCGGCGAAGAGAAGCTTCAATTCCGCCAATTACCACGGGCGTATCGGGGAAGAATTTTTTAAGCATTTGAGTGTAAGTCACCGTGGCATAGTCGGGCCTAAAATCCGGACTTCCTCCAGGTGTATAGGCATCTTCGCTACGAAGCCGCTTGCCTGCGGTGTATTTATTTACCATCGAGTCCATATTGCCCGAGGTGACGCCAAAAAAATATTTGGGAGTGCCAAATTTTTTAAAGTCTCGGCCATCATCGCGCCAATTAGGTTGAGCAATAATTCCAACTTTAAGTCCATAAGCTTCGATAATTCTTCCAATCACCGCCGTGCCAAAGGCAGGATGATCGACGTAGGCATCGCCGGTCACTAAAATAACATCCAACTCTTCCCAGCCCCGCTTTAAAGCTTCCTTCTTCGTGGTTGGAAGCCAAGCCGTTATCGGTTTTTCCTGGGCGGATAAAGTTGAAGACCTCGGGTTCTGGCTCATTAATGAACTTCCTTCATCCGTTTATCGAATCGTCGACTTAAATCCTCGCCCGATCTAAAAATTAAATGGATCGGAGTATTTCGAAGTTCAAATTCTTTGCGCAATCCATTCTTTAAATAATTGCGATAATTTTCCGGAATCCCTTTGGATAAATTGGTAAACATTAAAAATGTGGGAGGTGAACTTTTAACCATCGAAGCGTACTTCACTTTAAAGCGTTTTCCTTTGGAAAATTTAATCGAGATCGGATGATTTTCCACCAACTCGTATAAATAGCGATTGAGCACACCGGTTTTAATCGGCGTGTTGCGAACTAAAATGGTTTTCTTTAAAGCGTCTTTTAGTTTTCCAATATGCGTTCCGTATTTTGCTGAAACGGGAATTAAATCGCAAAAATAAAGCCATGGAATTTTTGCTCTCAAATCGAGGAGCCATTCTTTTTTAGCTTTTTCATTAGGCCACTGTTCTTTCATCAGATCCATTTTATTTAAAGCGACGATCACCGATTTTCCCTTCTCCAAAGCGATATCGACTAATCGTCGATCTTGATGGGAAAGCCCGACCGACACATCGACCATCACAATGACGATATCTGATTCCGTGATACAACGGAGCGAGCGATAGACCGATTGTTGCTCGACAAAACCTTCGATAGATTTCTGTCGACGGATTCCCGCGGTGTCGATTAAATGAATCGAACGCCAGTAAGATCCTTCAACTGCTAAACTCTCTGTATTCTCATATGAAATTTCTTCCTCGCCAAATTCTTCTAGTACCGACTCTTCGTTAAAAACCATGTCGAATTGATGATCGAAGTTTTCATCTAAAAACATCTCGTCATTCATTTCGCCATCGACGGGTTCGATGGTCTCATCGCCCAAAACATAATCGACATCTTTTTGCGCGATTTCATTTGCACTATCGCTGACATTATCTGCATCCGACCAATCATCTTCCAACACTAAAGGCGTTTCGTCGCTTAGGTAATCTTCTTCGTCGTACAAAGGATTCCCTTTGGTTCCCTCTTCTTCCAAGTTGTAGGCGACGCTTAGTGCGCGATAAAGATCTTGATTATTTTTTCTAAAATCTTCATATTGATCTAAAAGCAAGTGATCATTTTTTACTTTTTCTTTCGACTCGCTTAAAACTTGCAGACTATCTGGCCCAAAAAATAAATCGAAAAATCCCTCGATAGGATCGACAGTCGTTCCAGGAATATTGCTCACCAAGGCGCGCTCGCTACCTAAAAGTAAATTGAGAAGAGTTGATTTTCCCGCATTGGGTGCGCCGATTAAAGCCACTCGCCCCACTACATTTTCCCGCGGTGTCACGCCTTTGGAGAGATTGGACATTTCATTTTTTAGCTCGCGATCGAAATTTAAAATTTTCTTTTGCATTTGTTGTTTCAAATCGGCGAGCCCCGTGCCGTGCTCTGCCGAAACTTTAAACATCTGGTCTCCATCGATTCCCAGCGAGTAAAATTCAAACTCATCGCCTTCTTGCTTGTCGCTATCAAACTTATTTAACACCAACCAAACTTCTTTTTCTTCTTTGCGGACGTAATCCAATATGGCCTGATCGAAGGGCAATACTCCTTCGCGCACGTCGAGCACAAATAAAATCAGATCGCTTTCTTTGATGGCGATTTTCGCTTGATCGGTCATGATGTTAAAAAATTGATTGAGGATGCGATCATTTTTTTTCGCCACATTCTCTTCAATTTTCTGCGGGTAAAATCCTCCCGTATCGACCAAAATCGCTTCGACGCTTGGATTTTCTCCGTGCTCTTCAATCGTCATAATTCCGTAGTGGCGATCGCGCGTAACTCCCGGAGTGTCGAAAGTAATGGCCTTGTGAGCTTTTTTCATCAAGCGATTAAAGATGGTGCTCTTTCCCACATTGGGGCGACCAATTAAGGACACCACCATATTTCTTTGATAATTTGTTTGCTTCATTATTTTTGTCTCCAAACTCTTTTCGAATCTTGAGCTCTCGGCAATCCCAATTCTTCGAGAATATAGTTATTAGAAAACCAGTTGGGTGCGACTTTTACGTGCAAGTTTAAATGCACGGGATGCCCGGTCATGGCCTCAATTTTTTGGCGCGACTTCATCCCAATTTCTTTAATCATCGATCCTTTGGAACCAATCACGATCGCTCGTTGCGAAGGGCGATTTACTAAGATAGAAGCTGAAATGTGCGATTCAATTTGATCGGGATCTGTTTTCGAACTTAAATCGCGATACTCCTCGATGACGACTGCAACTTCGTAAGGCACTTCATCTTTTAAAAGCAAGAAAGCCTGCTCGCGAATAAATTCCGTGGCAAAAAAACGCTGATTTTTATCCGAGACATCGCCATTGGGATAGAGATGTGGACCTGGAGCCGCGGCATCGCAAAATGCACCGTTTAATAAGTGAATATTAGTGCCATCCTGACTAGAGATCACAAAATATTTTTCGATGCTAGGAAGAATATCTTTGGCCGCATCAACCACTTCATTTAAAGGTAACTCTTCGGCATTTTCAACTTTATCTGCTTTGGTAAAAACTACCCAAGTGCGCGCCAATTTTTGCGGCATTTGCTCTTTGAAGTCTACAAATTGCTCCATGATGTCGCGTCCGATATCGATTAAAAGTAAATTTACATCGGCTCCCTCCACCGAATCGCGCGCCTGTTCATTGAGGCGTTTATTTAATTCGCGGCTAGATTTATGTAACCCCGGAGTATCGACTAAAATAATTTCCGTGCGATCGATAGTAAATACGCAGTGAAATTTATTGCGCGTGGTTTGCGGTTTATTGGTGATGATCGACAGATCCATACCAGTTAAGCAATTAACCAAAGAACTCTTGCCCACGTTAGGTGCCCCTAGAACTGAAACCATAATAGATTTGTTGTGGGGGTGTTGATTTTCAATTAACATTTTTTTCTCCTCGAAGTAAAAATTTATTTTTGTTCGCCGTCTATTTCGTTAATCAATTGATACATCTTTTGCGCGACCATTTTCTCTGCCACTTTTTTCGACGTCGACAAAGCCGTCGCGCTCAATTTATGTTGTAAATTATTTTGATTATTCATCGCATTTTCTAAGTCCAGTTGAACTTCAAAGACATCTTGCATGACTTTTAATTCTTCATTAAACACGCGATTTTTTGCTTTTAGTTGATAGAAGGGCAGCCCCCATCCTTTTTTCTGCATCGTTATTTGCAACAAACTTTTATAATCGCGAGAAAAATTCCATTCAGTTTGAAAAAAATCACCGTGTTTAAGCGCAAAAACTCTCCACATATTTTTAAGCATCGTGCCGAGTTTAGCCTCGCCCAATTTTAAAAAGAGAAAGCCCATGCATGCTTCAAAAATATCTGCTTTCATATTTTCGCTGGCGCCGGTTTTTAATTTCACGCGCTCCTGTTCACCCGAGCCCAATCGTGCAAAAGCTTGCAGACCCAAAAAATCAAAGAGCACGGCAAAACTTTTGGCCGACACCAAACTCGCTTTTTGTTTCGACAATGCACCTTCATTTTTTTCTGGATATAATTCGTACAATTCGCGCGCAATCATGAGCCCCATGACCGCATCGCCTAAAAACTCCAAGCGCTCGTAGCTCTCGCATTTTTGAAAGTGCTCGGAGAGAGATTCGCTGCTTTGATTTTTTTCATTGGCAAATGAAGGATGAGTAAAAGGAATATTCCATTCGGTTGCCGAGATCTGCAGAAGTTCTTCGCAGTCGCTTTCGGAAAGAGTAAAAAAAGGTTGAAGATGAGCGATGAGATCTTTTGGATTCCAAAGATTGGATTCATTTTCTGGAATCAGAGAAGCATTTTCGCAAAGAGCAATCGCGCTTTGTCTCGCTGAATCAAAGGTCGTCATCGTTTTCACTTTCTTTACTAATATTAAGTTGTTAAGGATTGCATACCTATCATTGCCTAAAGCGTAATTCAAGAATTTGTTTTTTAGGTTGTTAAAATTACCCAACTACGTTAAGATCCAGCCCTCAAGGCTTTGAAGGTACACGCGAAATTATTCACCACATATTAACAACTTAGGGGAATTCTTTCTGCATCTCTATCGGATAACCCTGTATTTTTTACTGGTTTTTTTCTTCGGATCTTTATATTTATATTAACCCTGTTTGATTACAAACGCGCTCCTATTGTGAGCTTAACAAGAAAGAGATGGTGCCTATGAACACGACATTAGCGACAACGGTGCAAACGAATTCTTTGATTCCTGTAAATGGCGAACTGTATTTGCTCGAACAAGAATTTTACGCGAACTTAAGAGTCCAAGGTAAAAGTCAAAACACATTAAAAAACTACAAAACAGATCTCGATTGTTTTAACAATTATTTGGTGGCTGATTTTGGATCGACTGATGTGAAGAATTTTGACCAACATTTAGTGAGCCTCTACGGCCAATTTTTAGAAAAAAAATACACCTCAGACAACTCGAGAAGAAGAAGAGTCCAGGCGCTCAGAATCTTTTTTGATTTCCTTTTAAACAAAGGTCTCGTTTCTTCAAACCCCGTGAGAAAACTACCGACTTCTCCAAAGTTTTTAGATATTCCAAGACCGACACCTTTTGTCGATGTAAAAACTTTTTGGAATCACTTAGTCAACGAAACGAATGCTCAAGATAAAATCCAAGAACTCTTAAGCAAAAGAAACCAAATTATCTTTTTACTTATTTTTGGTGCCGGCTTAAAAGTTTCCGATTTATCGGGACTAAAGCAAGCGGACGTGACTCCTAATTTTGACAATGATGAATTGCCAAGAGTTCTCATCCGTCACCCTAAGCGCGATGCTTATACAGTGCCTCTTCCAATGGTCTTTAAAAAAGTTTTTGCTGCTTATTTAATGATCCTGGATGAAATGAAACTCAAGTCGCAAGTGACTTTTGATAATCTATTATTCTACGCCAACCCATACAGAATTATTTCTGGTGGTTTATCGCCGAGAGGAATTGAAATCATATTTGAAGACTACCGCAACAAGTTGATGATTACGCTTACGCCAAAATCATTGCGCCAAGCCTGTATCTTTAAGTGGATTCAACAAGAAAAAAGCGTTCACTTAATTAAAGAATGGCTCGGTTTAGCTCCTTCTTACGATTTGAAACTTTACCTCGAGCACTCGCCTAACTTTCAATACAGCGAAGAGTTCGTCGACGAAATCTACAATAATCAAAAATTGCACTAAAATAAAAAAGGCCAAACATGTGTTTGGCCTTTTTTTTATTCTCTATTTTTAAGCGCCACAGGGCCGTCTAAAACGGGCGCTCCCGAATCGCGATCTAAATGCCATCGATCAAAAAGTGGTTGCTCGCGATCGATGCGATAAAAATCTAATTCTTTAGTGATGCCATCGAGGCGATAACTTAATTCTTTTTGCAATCTTACATGTTGAAGATTTTGATTGAGGACTTGCTCAATGGCTTTTTGTTTTTCTTTTTCCAGTTCCAAAATTTTTTGGTCGTATTCACTCGCCACTTTTAACTTTTTTTCTTCAACTGTAAAAAGATCTTTATTTAATTGATTGAGCTGGGTGAGGTAATCTGATTTTTTATCGATCAACATGGCACGATAAATAGATGCTTCTTTCACTCTGGTTTTAAGTCGCTCCGATTTAAAAATGAGAGCTGTGCCACGGCGAAAATAGTCATTGCCAGGAAAACATGGGGAAAAATCAGTGACAAAAATAACGATATATTTTTCCTCCACACTGCGCACATTAGCTTTGCAAAAGGCTTCCAGTTTGTATTGATCAATTTTAAAATTAATTTGATCGCCTGCTTTAAAAAATCGAATATTTTTATTTTCGCTCGAAATCTTTAACACCTGTCCACTTTCATCTCGATCGGTCACTCTTCCGCTAAAGTGCTCGTAGTTTGCATTGGGATCGTAAAAAGCATCAGCATCGACATTGAGTACTCTATTTTCAAGTGTCGACGCTGGTGCCTGGACAAAGAAAATCAGACAGATAAAAAAAATATAATAAAAAGAAGATGTGATCATAGGACTATTATAAAACAAAAAAAAAAAAATTGTTGCAGGGAAAAACTTGAACTCTATTTAAGAAAAAAGTACATTTAAGAAGCAAAAAATAACAAGGTGAGGATCATATGGAATTTTTTATTGATACGGGCATTATTGCAGAAATTATTGAAGCAAAAAACACAGGCATTATCGATGGCGTAACAACCAACCCCACCTTAATTGCCAAAACGGGAAGGAAAAATGCCGAAGTAATCAATGAGATTTGCTCTCTCATCGACGGCCCGATCTCAGCAGAAGTCATCGCCACCGATCGCGAAGGGATGATTAAAGAAGGTCTCGAACTTTCTAAAATTCACCCCAACGTCGTGATCAAGCTTCCGATTACTGAAGATGGAGTATTCGCCTGTAAATGGTTTAGCGACCACCAAATTAAAACCAACATGACCTTGTGCTTTTCTCTCAATCAGGCCCTACTGGTGGCCAAGGCCAATGCTACTTATGTTTCACCTTTTATTGGAAGACTAGACGATATTGGACACGATGGAATGGAGCTTATCCGTGAAATTCGCGCTCTCTATGAAACCTATGGCTTTGAAACCAAAATACTGGCGGCCTCTATCAGAAATTCCAACCACGTTAGAGAAGCAGCTTTGTCTGGCGCCCACGTAGCGACAATGCCTCTAAATGTCGTCAAATCTCTTTATAAACACCCATTAACAGATTTGGGTCTGGCCACTTTTTTAGCTGATCACAAGAAAGCAAATAGCTAATATTACACTACTTAACTTAATTTTCCGAATACACAACTTTTCCACTCAAGTACTTTGCCCTATAGAGCCGATAATAGATCTATGGGCAAAGGACTCACAAAAATATTAATTATTATTCTTTCGATAGGCTTACAAGCTTGTAAGCAAGAACTTCCACCAACTCAATCAGCGGCAGTCGTTCCTTCTGGATCTACCACTTCCAGTTCTTGTGCCATTGGAAAATGGACCAGCATTAACCCAACAGGAATTGAGCTAAGTTACTCAAGTGAATTTACTTCAGATTTTACCAGTACAGATTATGACAATGGACTTAACCCCTTAGAACAATCTGCTAAAAACTGGAATTCAGCTATAAGCTCAAAGACACTTTTTAAACTTCCTTTACTTGAAACCTCAAATACTGGCTCGACTGATTTAACTGATTATCGGGATAATGAATTTGGAATTTACAAATCTCACACTTGGTTTACCAACGTTTCAAGCTCTGCTCTTGCCATTACGCAGTACTACGGAAGAATGAGCTCAACGGGGAGTCTTGGGAGTTTTGTAGAACTCTCACATGCCGACATTATTTTCAACTATCGCGACTTTGGATCGAGCTTTAAATATAAAAATGCAGTGACAGGCCAATACGACATTCAAACTGTCTTATTCCACGAATTAGGGCATTTTCTAGGGCTTTGCCATGACAGTTCTCACCTATCCGTAATGCGACCTTTTTACAATGGTGTGCGACGTTTTGCTTATAGCTTTGATGAGCAAAAAATAACCGATTTATATATTAATGATCGTAATACCCTTGCACCAACGGGAGGATCCCAAGCTGTTAAATTACCGGATGGAGTAGAAGTTGTCGGAAGAATTGAATTACATGCTAATGGGGAATGCAAGCACTACAAAAATGGAAAACTAGACTATGTTCATAAAACACAAAACCCCTCAATACTTAAAAATATTGAGGGGTTTATGGCAAGTCAAAAAAAGTAAAGCAATTATTTTAAAGCATTCTTAATAGCAGTGAAACCAGCAAAGTCTGTCGCTGCAATTTCAGATAACATTTTTCTATTCAATGTTACGCCATTTTTCTTAAGAGCACCCATAAATTTTGAGTATGAAGTTTCAAGAGTTCTTGCAGCAGCTGCAATTCTCACAACCCATAATTTTCTCATATCTCTCTTAAGTAATCTTCTTCCTACGTATGCATAATTTAAAGCACGCTTAACAGTTTCAGAAGTGTGCTTATATTTTGTTCTTCTATCAAAGTGAAAACCTTTCGCAAGTTTTAAAACTTTATTTCTTCTTCTTCTCGCTTTAAAACCTCTTCTAACTCGTGTCATATCTACTCCTTAAAACGAATAATGGGGGCTATATTTTTGATCTGTTTAAGACCATTTTTTTGCTCTTAAGCCCAGTATTCTGTCATGATTATTATCTCGTTCAATCGTCGCTACATTATGCTCTTAGAAAGCGTAAGGCAACATTCTTCTTACTTTTTCATGTTCTGCTTGGTGAACATACCCCGTTTGACCAGCTCTATTTTTTACTTTAGCGCTTTTGTGTTCAAGTTTATGTCTTAAACCACATTTTGATCTTTTAACTTTTCCAGTTGCAGTCACGCTGTATCTTTTAGCAGCCGACTTTCTCGTTTTCATTTTAGGCATGAAGGACTCCTCTCAAAATTTGCAATGCTTGTACTTTTTTTACGACTTGCGTATTTTTTTCACTTTTAATTAAAAATTCACAGTAAAGACCTGAATTGATACCTTAAATGGCCCACAATGTAAAAACATTTTAAGCACATCAGACAGGTTTCTGTTTAAAATCTACTTTTTAACTGGCTTTTTAGTTGATGCGACGATCGCAATAATCCTATTCCCCATTAATTTAGGCTCAGATTCTACAATGGCTCCCATTTCTACAATCTGTAAAACAACTGCTTTTAGTTTTTCCATGCCCGTTTCTTTATAGGCCATTTCACGCCCCCTAAACTGCATTGAAATCTTGATTTTATCACCCTGCTCTATAAACTTTTGACACTGATTAAGTTTTGTCTGCAAATCGTGAGCTTCAATATTGGGACGCAATTGAATTTCTTTTAAACTAATTACAATTTGTTTCTTTTTAGCTTCTTGAGCTTTTTTTTGCAATTCGTATTTGTATTTACCAAAATCGATCAACTTCACAACAGGAGGTGATGCTGTAGGTGAAATTTCAACCAGATCTAATCCTAATTCTTCAGAAATTTTTCTCGCTTCATACATTGGAACCACACCATACTGATGGCCATCATCGCGAAGAAGTCGACACTCTGGAATTCGAATTTGTTCATTGACTCGCGGCCCTTGATTTTTGTTACTATTATGCTGGCCTGTTGGAGAACGCTGAAACTGATTGTCTTTTATAAAATTACCCCCGGTAGAATGTGCAAATCTTGGCACTTATGTAAATAAATCTTTGTCCAATATAAACTGTTTCCTAAAAAAAATGAACTACTTTTCATTCAGATAAAATAAAAAAAGTCCCTGTCTTTGGCATTTTAAGTAAATTCTCCAAGAGTCAAATGGTATTTTTTTATGCTCTATACTATCATAAAGTCCATGCTTTAAGACTCGAGCGATAAGCTTTTCACAAACTATGGCTTGCTCAAATGCACTTTGTGAGTGTTTTGGCGACGACTTAGTTGAAAGATCGATAAAGGCACTTATCACTTCTTCATCATTGCTTAAAAGCATTTCATAGGTATGTGTTGCTTTAAATATCATTACATCCAGCGACTCTTTTCCTACGAAAAATTCGTGCGCTCGAAAATATGGGCCATACGAATGTTCTGCTAAGTGAGTCTTAAGATTTCCGCAAACCAATTGGTGACATATCTCAGTTGGGATTAAAAAATAGACCTCACGGGCATCGAGGACTTCTGCCCTTGCATTCCAATCCTTAAATACACGAGTCAGTGAATCTATAGAATAATCGGCAAAAGTGAAAAGATTTTTACCGGCCATGAAGAAAGTTTGCAAAACAGATTTTTGAATTTTTATGGCCATTTATTTTACTTAATAAGGGAAAATAATTCTTGTCTTGTCATGGGATTTTGTAGAAAGGTCCCACGCAAAGAAGAAGTCACCATTACAGAGTTTTGCTTTTCGACACCTCGACAAGTCATACAAAAATGCTTTGACTCAATCACGCATGCCGCCCCTTTAGCATTTAAATTTTTCATTAAACATTCCGTCACTTGATTTCCGATGCGCTCCTGAATCTGAAGCCGGCGAGAAAAAACCTCTACCACGCGCGCCAGCTTGGAGATCCCAACCACTTTTTTATTGGGAATGTAGGCAACATGCGCCTTCCCCACAAAAGGCAAAAAATGATGCTCGCAAGTGGAGTAAAACTCAATGTCTTTTAAAAGAATTATTTGGTCATGCGGAATGACATCGTCTTCTTCAAAAGTAGTGAACATATCCTCGGCATCTTGAAGATATCCACCAAAAATTCTTTCCCAGGATTTTAAAATGCGATCGGGCGTATCTTTTAGCCCCTCACGATTTATATCTTCACCGAGGTATTTTAAAATGTGTTCTAACGCTTTTTTTGTCTCTTCGCTATCGCCAGGAAAAGCACGTTTTCTTTTGTAGGGGCCCATGACCTTCACCTTCATCCAATTAAATCTGGTGATGAAATGTAACAGTTCTCAAGGAGAATTCAACACTTTTTTAACTATTGATGAGCGAGAGGGGTGAATTTTACTTAGAACTAAGCATTTTTTTTATGAATGGCCCAATAAATTTGCCTGGATCTTTGCAAGTAGATTCGCTTCTAAAGTCGATAGCATTTCATCAATTTTTTCCACATCTAAGATGTTCAAATATCCAGCATTCATTTGCGCCATTTTAGAATGAATAAAAAAATCGAGACTCGATCGAGAAAGGGCCAATGAATAACTTTCAGGGTACTGGATCACCCCTTTCATTTTCAGATGATTTTCAAAAATTTCTTTATATCTTTTCGTATAGGTATCCATTTTAAAACCTGCATCATGGGTAAAACTTAACTCCTTCAAAGTTAAACCTGAAATGTAATAAGCTTCCATTAAGTAATGGCATGAACGTGCGAACGGAGTCACTTTTGTTAAAATCAAATAGAGCTCTGGATGCGTCAACTCCATACACTCTTTCAGACTTTTGACCTCTCTACCAATCGCATCTGAAATAATACTCAAAGCTAAATTTAAAAATTCTTTTACTGTCGGAAGATAAAATTCGTGGGAAAGTTTCTTCCTCTCGTTGAGGAAGAATCGCTTTAAATCATCCACATCTTTTATTTTACCCGAAAATAAATTGACCCAGCCCAAGTAAATTATCCATGGTACGAGGAAGTGGTGTAAGATTGTATTTTTAAAATATAAAACTTCTTTGCGCGATGATTCGATGATGGAATAAAATATTTGCGTCCCTTGATAATTACCAATAGCGTTGACTTTTTTATTGCCAATCAAAATATCGATGGATCTTTCTAGAGCTTTCTCAAAATGTTCATCTGAGAGCGAATCAGTCAGTGGGACATTAAATTTTTGACAATAATTGCGAATTAATATGGCCTTATTTAAAATTTCCGACCAAGTCATAGCACCGCGAGGTTCATCCAGCAAGATCATCGAAAGTAAACTAGTGGGAGTGACTCGCATGTTTTTTCCCACCTCAAAAAAACAATCAAATGCAAGTCTTTGAGTGGCATGTTTTAAATCGGTTAAATCAAATGAAATTTCTACGGGACGACCGAGATTAATATGCACATTTCCAAATTGATAAGAAAATAGTTTTACCAAACTAAAAACTTGGGTGGCACTTTCTTTTTTCTTCTTGGCCCCGTCGGCTTCTTTGATCAGTGATTTTTGTTCGGGCACATACTCGTGCATAATACTTACCGGCACAAATTTAAGCGGCTTTTTTAATTCTTGGGGGAGACTTTCGTTCTGTCTTAAAGCTTGGTGAGCTTCGATAATCATTTGATAAAGTCCAAAACGCGGCGGAAGTAATTTCCCCGTGCGCGACCGCCCCCCCTCGAAGAAAAACTCGATGGGCATGCCTTTATAAAGCATAAAATATAAATAAGCCTCTAGGGTGAGTTTATATAAAATATCGTTGGCAAAAGTTCTTCGAATAAAAAAACATCCCGATTTGCGAAACAAAGTTCCGATGGGAAAAATATTTAAATTATTTCCACCGGCCACAAACAACGGTCGCTTATAATTTTTAAAAAAAATATAATTAATGGCGACGTAATCCGCATGGGATTGATGATTGGGAACTAAGACAATATTGGCGCTGTCGAGCAGATGAGAGAGGGCCGTCTCGTTTTCTTTGAATTTAATTCCATCGTAAAGATGAATGAGAGTGTTATCTAAAAATGTTTCGAAAGATTTAAGAAATGTCATGGATAGTTCCGAGCGCATTTCTTTTAAATTTTTTAATACTTTGGTTTTATCTTCGGGGCGCGCTTTAATTCTCTCTTGGATTTTTGGATAGGATAAAACGATCTCTTCCATCTCCTTAAAGTTTTCAAGCAAATGCTCCATGGGGTTAATTTGTTTTAAAAGCTCGAGCCATTCCTTCGCTATCATTTTTAAATTCCATTCTCTACGATTTTATATTGCTCAAGCAAAAAATAATTTTTACCGAACACCATGGGGCTTAGACTCGCTCATTCCCGAAGTAGTCATCTGCATAAAGAGCGCCGCCTCCGACATGTCGGAAATTTTATCGACTCCCAAGTATGTCATTCCCGAGCGCAATCCGCCCATTAATTCTCCTACGACATGGACAACAGAACCTTTGCAAGGAATTAATGTGGACTCGCCTTCTGCGGCCATTCCTTCGGGCATATCACCGCGCCAAGAAACTTGCGCAGCTTTAGAGGCCATACCGCGATAAGCTTTCATTCCACCTTTTAATTCACCCGGAGTTTCGAGAGTTCCCGAAACCAGTGACCCCACCATCACAGAATCAGCACCTGCACTTAAAGCCTTGACAATGTCGCCAGAGTTTTTAAGCCCACCGTCGGCTATCACGGGAATTCCCGCTTTTTTGGCCACCGAAACGGCAAGTGCAATCGCCGTTAATTGCGGAACGCCGTGACCGGTAATGATTCGAGTCGTACACATCGATCCAGGCCCGATCCCGACTTTTACTGCGTCGGCACCGCGATCGATCATGCGCTTCACACCATCACTGGTTGCCACATTTCCTGCAATCACATCGACATTTGGAAAATGCTTTTTTAAATAGTCGAGAGTTTCCATCATCATAATCGAATCGCCATGGGCAATATCCAAAGTGATGATTTGCACTCCGGCTTCCACCAATAAATTGGCCCGTCTCATCCCCTCTTCTTTTACTCCAATCGAAGCTGCAATCGGAGTCTTCAAGCCTTTTTCGGCGAGAAACTTTTTATGCATCTTAACTTGCTCAACTTGCGCTTCTTCCGACATAAATCGGTGAAAAGATCCAATCCCTCCCATCAGAGCCATCGCATTGGCCATTTCGAGCTCGGTGATCGTATCCATATTAGCGGTCATGACCGGAATATCGATGGAGTAATTTTTGGTAATTTTAGTTTTTAATGAAGGGTGCTTGCGCGAAGAAATTTCGGAATAGCGCGGAATAAGTAAAACATCATCGAAAGTTAGCCCCATTGATCGTTCTAAAATTCCCTGCGCTCTGAAAGTTAATTCCATTAAAATCTCCCCGTTTATAATTTGAAGAAAATGATACAGACAGGAGTTTAAAAGAAACAAAGTTCTTCGTCTATAAAAGTTCATCCTTAGCATTTTGAGTGTAAGAAATTATTAACTGACACCATTAGGAATCACCAAAGTTGAAAAACGACTAAGATCTTTATTTGGAAGGGAGATTTTTTTCAATGAGCTTTTTAATTGCTTCGTCCGTGGGCGAAGTCATGGAACGAAAGCGCTCGATCAGTTCGCCATTTTGATTAATTAAAAACTTTTCGAAGTTCCACAGAATGCGTCCTTCGTAACCTTTTTGCTTGTGAATCCATTGGAAGAGCTCATTTTTTTTATCGCCGACGACCACCATTTTTTCTAAGATGGTAAATGTCGTTTGGTATTTTCTCTGGCAAATCTCTCCCACTTCTTTATTGGCTTCGGGTGTTTGCGACATAAAATCATTACTCGGAACTCCTAGCACGATCAGCCCTTTGGATTTGTAGGCTTCATTGAGCTTTTGTAATTCAGAAAGCTGATCGGAGAAACCGCATTTTGTGGCGATATTCACGAGCAGAACTAATTTACCTTTAAAAGTAGAGAAATCGACTTCGTCGCCGAGAGTGTCTTTAAATTTGAAACTGTAAAAATTATTTTGCGAAGTCTCCTGGGCAAAAATGGGATTGTGAAATGAAAAGATGGCACTCAAAACTAAAGATAAAATTAAAAATGAATGATTTTTAAACATCGAATTGGCGCTTTTAACACTTAGACAAAGGAGATATTGAGGCATTAATTCTTTTATCATAGCGATCCTTCCTTTAAAATATTTCTTAACAAAATAAGAGCTATTATGATCATGACATATTTAAGTGAGAGCGCAATCAAAATGCTAATCTGTCTAACTAAAAGGTAAAAATTTAATGAAATATTTTATTCTCTTTGGCGATCATAACTTTCCTTTGGAATACTTTCTCCCCTACAAAGATCATCACTTTATCTTAATAGAAAGCCGCGATCTCCAAGAAAAATACTTCTATCATAAACTTCGAATCGCCTATCTCTTTAGTACCCAAAGACATACTGCTTGGCTCTTAAAAGAAAATGATTTTCAATTCACTCACCTTAAAATCACCGATCGCTCTGAACTTACTACTTATATCGATCGTTTGGATTCTGTTTTAAAAAATAAACATATCACCGCTGTACAAAGCTTTTTTAAAGAGGATCATTTTTTTAGAAAACAAATTGAAACATATTTTTTCGACAAAAAGATTGCTTATCAATCGATAGTTTCTCCATTGTTTATTAACCCCCTCGAAGATTTCAAGCAGTACTTATCGGAGACAAAAAAACCATTTCTTAAAACCTTCTACGAATTATCGCGGAAAAAATATAGAATTTTAGTCGACAAAAAACTTAAGCCCGTCGGAGACAAATGGAGTTTCGACGAAGATAATCGCAAACCCTACAAAGGCGATCCCGCTCTCCCTCCAACATTTTCAGCGCCTTTTGACGAAATCGATCGACAGGCCATAGAAGATGTTCTCGCTTTTTTTCCCACGCATCCCGGATCAAATCAATTTGATGAACTAAAATCCGCTTTTATTTTTCCGCGCACCAGAGCGATGGCACTTAAAGCTTTAGATCATTTTTTAAAATACAAACTCTATCACTTTGGAACGTATGAGGATGCCATCACTTCCACCGATCCTTTTTTATTTCATTCACTTCTCAGTCCCCTTTTAAATGTAGGCCTCTTGCTCCCCACAGAAGTGATTAAATCGACACTCAAGTATAGCGAAAAAAATTCGCAGCATTTACCCTCTACCGAAGGTTTTATTCGACAAATTTTAGGTTGGCGCGAGTTTGTGCGAGGACTTTATCATTTTAAATATCAGGACGATGTCAAAGTAAATTTCTTTCAGCATCAGCGAGATTTTAATCAGCGTTGGTATGACGCCAATACTGGCATCGTTCCGCTCGATCGGGCACTAAAAAAATTAAATCAATACGCATACACTCATCACATTGAGCGGCTTATGCTGGTGAGTAATATTATGCTTCTTTTGGGGATTCATCCCAAACGAGTGCATTATTTTTTTAGTCAAATGTATATAGACAGCATGGACTGGGTGATGGCCGCCAATGTTTATGGCATGGGGCAATTTAGCGATGGAGGACTTTTTGCCACAAAGCCTTATATCTGTGGTTCCAATTATATTTTAAAAATGAGCGATGAAAAAAAAGGAGACTGGTGTGAAGATATGGACGCACTTTATTGGAATTTTATTATCACCCACTATACATTTTTTAAGTCCCAACCAAGACTATCGATGATGGCGGCAATGGTGGATAAAATGGATCCCCAGAAAAAAGAAAAAATCACTCTTCGAGCTTGCAAAATTATTACCGAACTTACTCAATAATTTCTCATTTTCGATTCAACGCTCCTTCAAGTCACAAGATGACAGAGTAAACTTCTTGCCATCAATTGACGCATATGGATTAATTTTAAGATTAATTTTTTTAGGAATAATTATGCCTCGATTGAACCACTTTTTACTGATCTGTTTATTTTGTGGAGGACTTTTAACCCCCTCAATAATAGCTTCTCAAAACAATAATAAACTGGATTGCAGACAATTATTGGACAAAATATCAAAATCAATAGAACCTGAACAAGTCTCCAGCGAATTCGCCGAATTTGCACAAACGAAACATAATCAGAGAACAGAACTTAAGTCGGAAGATTTAAGCGAAACTTTTAAAGCTCAAAGTGAACTTGATAAATGGCCTCAAATTAAAATGCAACTATTAAAAACACAATGGCGAGTCAAGGTCCAGCATCGACAAATCTCAATGAAAACACTTGCAGGAGAAGATTACAAAGCAAAGTACTGGGTGTACTTACCTCAATCATTTGCTTTAAGCACGACAAAGGAAATTAAAGAGGAAACGATTCTGCTCGCTCATGGTTTAAGTCTTTCTTCATATTACTTTCATGATCTCATTAGACTTTTAACGAGTCGGGGCTATCGAGTAGTTGTTTACGATGGCCTAAATTCCGGACATACACTTAAAAATCAATTGAAACTATCAGGAGCACCTTTAAAGCTTCCCACCTTAATAGATGATGCCTTACTAGTTAAAGAAATTTTTGAAGTTGAAAATCTTAGCTCTGTACACCTCGTCTCTCACTCTAGAGGCTTTGCTGTAAGTACAATGCTTTCCTCACACAAAGATTTAGCCCCTAAAATTGTAGGTCAAAGCGCCTTCAACCCTTATATAGAATGGCTTGCAGATTTTTATATTGATTCTCTTTTAAAGGGATATAGGCCTAATGAAATCGCAGAAAATTTCCCAATTCCCAAAGGCATGATTCCTTTTTTTAACTTATATTCCCAACTTACAACTTATCAAGATCAGTTTATTCGAAAGGCCATTAATATCGATGGAGAACGAACATTTTTACAAAAAATGGTTATGAGGATTAAAGATATAAGACTGTGGAATGAAAGTTTTGAATTTATTTCTGACGAAGACCTCATTGAAGCTAATTTACAAAATTATCGAGGAACTTTTGGACTAAATCATATTCCAGGATATGAAACAAATAATTATGGACAGCGAGGCCATGAAGCCATTTCCCCTTACATTAAATCAACTGAAAAGGAATTAGGACTATCTGAAAATAAAATCAATCTACCTTGGAAAGTCTATGGCTTTCAAAAAGTACCTACTAGATTACAAAAAATGACTCATCTTTATTACTCAATAAATGATGCTCTTACGACCAAAGATGTAGTTAAAAGAATGGAAAAAGCAAATCCATTAGTAGGTATTCACCAATTTAAAGGATTGCACAACTCTCCCATCTTTCAACCAACTTATCTTTATCAACAGATTATAAGTGATATTGAGAACTAAAAATAAAATTGTGAAAAATTAGAGATGGTATCTAATATTGGTGATCACCACTCCAGGTTTAAATCGAAGCATTGTTCTTAAAACAAAAGTCATCTGATTATGTAAAAACTGGTGATACCAATGCTTGGTGACAAACTCGGGCACGACCACAGAGACCATTTCTTGTCCCGATTTCGCATGTACATCATGGATGTACTCCAAGAGTGGATTAAGGACTGATCGATAAGGCGATTCTATGACATGAAGATTTAAATGCGAGTTTAAATCCTCCCAAGATTTTTTCATTTTTTCAGTACTGCTTTTATCAATATCAACATAACAAACGCGGACATCCTGACTAATACTTCTAGCATAAGATATTGCTTTCAATACACCTGGATGAATTCCAGAAATTGGAACGATCGCGATATAATTTGGTGCCGACTTATTGCAATCTATTTTTCTTTGATCCTGAGAGAGCCTTATTCCAACTTCAATATAATGTCGCTTAACTTGTTTAAAAAAGTAAACCAGAGATGGAATTAAAATGATGACCATCCAAGCTCCTGCTGTAAATTTTGTTACTGCAACTACAATTAAAACTGCAAATGTTGTCACAACTCCAACAGCATTAATGACCAATCCATACTGCCAATTTGGTTCGCGAAATTTGAGATGGTGTTTAATCATTCCAGCTTGCGAAAGAGTAAAAGATAAAAAGACACCAACTGCATAAAGAGGAATTAGTGCGTGCGTAGAACCTTTAAATAAAATTATTAAGAGAGTTGATGCAATTGTAAGACCAATTATTCCATTTGAGAATACTAGGCGGTCTCCAATGCTTGTTAGTTGTCGTGGAAGATATCGATCTTTTGCAATTAAAGAGGTCAAACGAGGAAAATCAGCATAGCTCGTGTTTGCGGCAAGCAAAAGAATGAGTGCTACTGCTATTAAGTTAGCATAGTAAAAAATATTTTTTCCAAAAACGCTGGAAGCGAGCTGTGAGAAAACTGTCTCGTGTCCATGGTGCGGCACGATTCCATAAACATGGGCAAGTAGAGTCAAACCCAAGAAAAAACTACCAAGTATTAATGACATCCACACCATTGTAATTTTAGCATTGCGCTGAGATGGCTTTTTAAAAATAGGTACACCATTAGATATGGCCTCGATCCCTGTTAATGCGGAACAACCTGAAGCGAAAGCTTTAAATAAAAGAAAAAGTGGTATTTCGGTATAGTTACTTTCGAGCAAAGGGGCTTTGGGGGGAACATCACCAGTCGCAATTCGATAAAACCCAACTACTAATAAAACAAGAATTGAAAATATAAAAAAATAAGTCGGGTAAGCAAATATATTGGATGATTCTTTAAGTCCGCGCAAATTTAAAAACATGATAAATATGACGACTATGACACAAAAAATAATTTTATGTTCTGAAACAAAGGGAACGGCTGATCCTATATTCGCAACCCCTGCACTAACTGAAACTGAAACAGTTAAAATATAGTCGATCATTAAAGCTGCCCCAGCAACCAATCCCGCAGTCTCACCTAAGTTTTCCTTAGATACAGTGTATGCTCCTCCACCGTGTGGATAAGCAGAGATCGTTTGCTGATAAGAAAGTGTAATGATAAGTAAAAGTAGTGATACACCCAAAGCTATGGGGATAGACCAATTCATGGCAACCAAGCTAAACATGGCAAGTGGAATTAAAACCTCTTCTGTTGCATAAGCTACAGATGAAAGTGCATCTGAAGATAAAACCGCCAATCCTTTCCACTTAGGAATTTGTTCCTCTTCTAATTTATCCATAGTCAGAGGATCACCAATAAGAAAATGCTTAATATTGTCAAAAAGCATACAAACGCCTACCTTGAAAAAAATGATTTAATCAAAGCATTTTATACCTTTATCAATTCACTTTTCAAGAAAATCCAATACTAGAACGTATAAGTTGAGATTATCTGAGTATTATCGGACGATAAAATAAACTTTATCGATTACATTTTGCTCAAAGTCTTTTAGAGTAAGTTTAAATTTTCCTCTTTGATTTAAATTTATCCAGTAGTTTCCATTGACCTTTTCTATTTTTTCGTCATTCAAATATAAGGCATGACTTAAATCCTGATTAGAGAGTTGGATTAAAATTTTTTGCGACTCCAAGGGGATTTCAGGATCGATGGCAAATATTGATTGATCGACGGGATAATGAATTTTTAAAATTGTAGAATTAGTAATTGCTTCTGTTGACTTACGATTTTTTAAAACGGCAGGAGTTTTTTGATTTTTGGCGAACATGTTTTTGTTCATCACTTTTGACATCGAGAAATCCGAAAGCACTTTTAAAATGGGAGCTGCGCCAGATACGCCACTAACATTCCACATGGAAGCGCCCGATGAATTTCCCACCCAAACACCAATGGTGTATTTCTCGTTGACACCAATGCACCAATTATCGCGCATGTCTTTGGAAGTTCCAGTCTTAATAGCCGTTTTAAACTTGGTGTTTAAAACACTCTCTAAACCAAAGCTATAAATTCGATTTTCTGCTTTCGACAAAGCATCAAATAACAACTCTCGGGTTTCTTTTTTAAAATGATTTCCATAAAAAATATCGCGATATAAAAAAACTAATTCCCAGAGGGAAACATCAACTGACCCCAAGGCTAATGACGGCCCGTAATAATCAGCATCCGCTAAATTTTGAACACCGGCATTTTTTAATAATTGCACCACGCGATCGGGCCCGACTAATTTATAAGCAAGTACCGCAGGAACATTGAGACTCGATGCCATGGCCTTTTCTAAGCTCACCACCCCTCGAAAATGCTCGTCAAAATTTCTAGGATTATAAATCAATCCATTGCCGAGAGAAATATTCAAAGGGGCATCGTCAAAAAGTGAATCAATTTTAAGGTAGCCCAAATCGATCCCCAATCCATAAATCACCGGTTTTAAGGTAGAGCCCGCTTGCCTTTTGGATTTGATATGATCAAATTTAGCCGAATTCGAAAACGATTCGCCCGAGTTTGCCACGTAAACTTTTATCGCCTTGGTTTTATTATCGATCATTAAAATAGCCGCATCGGAAACATTTTGACGACGCAAATGATTTAAATGCTCCTTAAGCGTGGTCATTGCTTTTTTTTGCAAATCACTATCAATTGTTGCTTGAAAACGCACGGACGAGTGATCTTGTTTTAAAATACTTTTATCCACAAAACTAAGAAGGTTTTTTTTGTTCACAAATGCCGAATTTTTTTGCACTTGATCTTGAGCAAACTTTAAAATGACGGCACAATTTTCCTCGGGGAACTGTCGACACATACTGAGACCAATCGCCTGCGCTTTGGCATTAGGTGACTTGATTAAGGCGACAATAAAGCTCGCTTCTTTGGGAAGAAGCGCCGAGGGATCTTTGCGAAAGAATGATTGTGCCGCCGCGTGAATTCCAACAATTTCTCCCCTGAGAGGAACTAAGTTTAAATAAGCTTCTAAAATTTGATCTTTTGTCCATGTTTGTTCCAAGCTTAGGGCGCATTTAACTTGATCCCATTTTTCACCGAAACTTTTTTTTCTACCGAGGCGTTTATTTTCGAGGATCGTACAAAGTTGCATGGATAGCGTACTCGCTCCGCGAAGTTGACGACCTTGAAAAAGGCGTTCAACAACTGCTTTGGTCATTGCTTTATAATCGATACCGCTATGTTCGAAAAATCTTTTATCTTCGGCGTCTAGTAAATAAAAGAGTACATTTTGCGAGACGAGAGAAAGGGAAGTCCATTCAAATTTTCTCACTTTTAAGTCGCGGCGAAATTTATCGATCACCTGCCCCTTGTCGTCGAGCAAGAATTCATCAGAAGGACGAAAATCCAAACGAACTTGCTCAAAACTCGGCGGAGTAAATGCCACCAAATTTTGAGCAAGCATAAGAGTGATGATGATTTTAATTATAATCATTAGTCGTTAGCTTGAGGACGAATTTCAAAAACATCGTTAGCAAGTTCCCCAAAGACATCGGGAGAATACATCATCTCAATTCTGGTCTTAGGAAGTTTAAATTTACCTGCTGAATTCAGTCGAATTAAATAACTAAATTCGCGCTCACCTGCTGCGACATACGATTGATTTAAAACATAGCTTAAAAATCTTTTTTCTTCGTTCGTATCGTAGGATGTATCGTAGTAAACATCGTATTGACCATTGTCATCGCTTGCAATGTTATTTTTAATATGGCTTGCCCCACTGGGGATAGGATCGATTAAAGCCACCATGCGACTAGGATTTTGCGTTTTCACTTTTATAACGATTTTTATGACATCTCCCACCGTGAAATGTTTTTTAGAAGCAACTTCCACTGGGATAATAGACTTTTCAAGCTTGAATCCTTGATTTTCAATTGATTTATTATGGAGCACAGTTTTAAGCATTAGACTCGCCCAAACTCTCCCCTCACCTTGGTGTTGTAAAGATACTTTCTCCGGCCCGTATTCCACTTGTGCTTCTTCAAAGCTTAGAGCGATTTTTGACTTAGCTTCATTTGACCATCGATAATTCTTTTTTCCTTTTCCAAAAGTTAGGTTGGTTTCTCCCGTCACTTTCGCACGTTCAAAAACAGAAGAATATAGTTTTAAAGCTGCAGTTAAATATGCATTTTGAATCGTTCCGCCCCACCCGCGATTATCGACATTTGAGCTTGCGAGTTTCACTAATTTACCTGCAATAACTGGATCATTTAAAAAAGTGACTGCATAAATTAAGTATTTTGAAATAGCGCGATTACCGGAGTAGAAAAAATTAAAGTTCGAGAATGCATCTTTATAAGTCATGATGCCACCGTGTTCGGTAAAATATTGATTTATATTTTGCTTTAACTTATCCACAGTATTTAATGGAACTTTTAAATCTTTTACATTGTTAAGTAAGATCAAGTAATCAATCGTGGACTCCAAGCTTAATTGCTCTAACTTAATCGGCATCGTCGAAAAGTACTGTTGAAATTTAGCTGTTTCAAGATTAGCTACCTTTTTTTCCATACTAAGTAGACTCAACGTTTTTAACTTCACTGGCATATCGTAATTGAGCTGTGTTAAATAAGGATTGTTAATCTCTTTCAAACAGGTCAACTCTCCACTCATAGCTTTTTTCAAACCGCCAACGAGGGTTTCTTTGAGTGATGCACCCAGCTCAAATTGAGCGACGCGAGAAATTTCTAGCACAAAGTTATTTAAGTCGACATAGCCGCAACGATCACTCGGATAAAACTTAAGCAGCCCATCTTTGTCAATAAACTTAGGCAACTCTTTAATGATCGCCTGGAAAGCTTTACCATTGTCGGCAACCACACTTTTAGAAATTTTTTGCTCGAGGCATTCAAATGGGTAATTAACCATATAGTAATTTGCGGCACTATTCGAGCCAATTAATGAGCTCTGAAGGGCAACTTCGACGCTGGATTGGTTTATTTTAGAACTCTTATCTAATTGTACGACACTTTGAACTTGGGGGGACTCAAGACCTACTGACATCAACTGATTTGAAATGACCGTGGGAATTTCGGCGGGTGAAAGTTTAACTGTTTGAGATAAACTATCGACGATTGCACCGGCTTCATTTAACACAGTCATTTCATATTTAGCGTCAAAAGATCCTGTCTGCGACGTAAATTTTACTTTAAATCGAGAGGATTCACTGGCCGCTGCGTTCACCGCTTCTTCCAGCATCGTCACTTTTTTGCCTTGAATCCACTGAGAAAAAATCATTTTACCTTTGAAGTTTTCTTTGGTGGTATTGCGCACTGATAAATCAAAAACCGGTTCATCTCCTACTCTCATTTCTGGAGGTATTCCCGCATAGGCAATCACATCTTTAGTAGTATTAATCGTGGTGTAGGCTGAACCAAATTGGGACAAACCTGAACTTGCCACGACTTGTATTTTAAACGAAGTCAAGGAGTCGTTTAATTTAAATTTAACTTTTGCTTTCCCATCTTGTCCGATTTGAACATTGGGAAGAAAGGCAACTAAGGGATTAAAAATTTCGCGCGTCAGTCCGGCATTGCCAGATGCTCCATCACCTCCAATACTTTTTGCCTTGAGACCAAAATGTCGCTTACCAATCACCTGGGTCATGGAAGTCGCTGTTTCAACTTTTAAAGGTCTCTTTAAAATCATACTATTTAAAACAGAAAAGGTGTCGTTGGGATTATAAAGATCCAAGCTATCGTCGTACACGATCACTGCTACAGTTCCTGCGTTGACATTTTTTCCATCGAAAGAACTTGTCTTGACTTCAACTTCTACTTCTTCGCGTGGAGCATATTTTTTCTTGGGAGTCGACACAGATATTTTTAATTCGTGTTGGGTTTTATCAACTGAAAACTCACCAACCGCAAGCTTCATTGCAGGCTTCCCGAGATCGACAAAGAAATCATGCTTTAAATCTCCCACTCTTCCACGAATAAGCAAAACAGAAATAAATGCATTCGGCCCATATTCTTTTTTACAAGGAAATACAATCATTGGTTTATCGCGGGATATATCGAGAACAAAACTTTCAATTATCCCTTCTCTTTCGATACTAACTAAGGCTTTGGCGTTTTTAAAAGGCGTTTTAACATTAGCTTTAATTAAATCACCCACTTTATAATCTTTTTTATCTAAAATAACATCGATGCGATCGCTATCCGAAGTCGATTCGTAAATGTCGCCATCGGTTTCGGAGTAGCCGTAAATCGATGATGAATTAACAGCGTAAGCAGGATTGTTATCTTCATTAATAGTGGCCATTGCAAAATACGATCCGGATTTCTGAACTTTCTTCTCGCATTCAAACTCTCCGTTTTTATCACTCTCGCCCTCGCAAATAATTCCCAATGATTTTATTTCATACTTATTATCGTAGGAATAAAAACCTCCAACTAAACGCTTGCGGTGAGATAAATTTATCGATTGAAATAGTTCCACTTTATACTTTTTAAAAGGAAGTCGTTTGGATTCGCTGTCGAAAGTAACGCCATAAAATTTTAAGGAGCTACTTTCGCTCGATTTAAGGTGGGGCTTGAGACCAATAATTTCATTAACTGCAGAGTACTCGATGGTCGAACTCACTGTTCGAATTTCACCATTGGGATCTTTATATTCTACGATCAGCTGCTCCATGGTGTATTTTCCGGGAAAGTAATGCGGCTTAAACTCCGCGACATAACCACCATCTTTACTTAACTTTAACTCCTTGACCTCGACAATAGGTTCAAAAGGCGTGTCATTTTCAAAGCGGCGAGTATCGCTTACATAAGGCTCCAACTTGGTGTTTAAATAATTATATTCCTTATACCTGTCGAAATATGAAAAACTTGAATCGAGACGAGAAATTTTCCTCGTCACTTTTACCGGCATCGAAGTGGTTGGGCCACCACTTAAATATCGACCAAAAATATCGAATTTCACCGTTTTATTTTTTAAATCTGGTTTAGTTGATACAATCGAGAGTTCAACTTGTTGTAAAACAAATTCATCAATAAAAAAATGGCCCAAGTGAATCGTTGAAGCATGGCCTGTTTTACTATTTTTTGGCATGCGCCCAATAATATAATAGACTCCCAATGCTGCATCTTTAGGAATTTTAAAACTTCCATTGATCGATTGATCGTTCGCATTTTGAATGACGGGAATCTTGTATGTAACTTCATTATTTGTTATTTCAAATTCAACTGGTCTTTCATTTGCAGCCAGAGCTTGTAATCCCACTAGCGCATTTTTTCGAAAGTAAGTTTTAAAATGCAAAGTCTCATTTGGTCTAATGCTTTTTTGCGACAAGACAGTATGCTGTAATTTCTTTAATGGTGAATCATCATAGGAAAAATCTGAATCATCGCCATAGAAATCGAGAGCATAACGAAAACTTTCGATCCCCTTTTTCCATCCGGATGCCGTAAAAGAAAAATCATCGTTTACTTTAGCAAACGCGACAAATTTTCCCATTGAGAAATGACAACTTGAATTATTATTTACAACTGCAGGAGTTTTGATCATTAAGAGCCCTGACTTATCAGATTTGCCCTTCACTAGATGTTGCCCCGAACAGTCGGTCAACACAATTTCAGCTCCCTCAACCGGTTGCGCACTATCTAATCTCGTGACCCATACTAGAGTGTTTAATGGACTTGTTTTTATATGCACCGATAAATTTGTGACGAGGGCACTGGATAAAACATACATGGGCTTCTTATCTTCCAAAAGACTTCTTCCCAACTTAGGTGATTTAAATTCAACGATATGAAAACCTTTTTCCGAGAGAGGAATTCCCATTAGCTCGGTATCTTTTTCCGCAAAGTTTCGGGCGATCGTCATTTTTTTAGCATCGGGAGAAACAATTGTTGGAATCGAACGCGAGTCCACGACTTTAACTTTGTCACTATGGATTTCCTCAGTTTTTCCTTGGGAATCGCGAAAGGACTCATCTTGCAAACTTTTATTTAGATAAGATAAAAGTTTTTTTGTATCCTTCATATCATTTAAGAGAAGATCTTTTCCATTGAAGTCAACTTGATCAAATGGTAGTTTAGTTTCAATGTTTCTTATATGCATTGGCAAGTAAGCGACTTTCCCATCCCACTCCAAGAGACCAAAGCTCGAACTAAATTTTAAAACGGGAGAATGCTCCCCGACTGCCACAGCCAAGGGAAAACTTTTTTGATTAATTAACCCTGCACCATTTTGATCTTTAAGCGAGCTTGGAATCACCAGTGAATATTTTGTTTCGGCACTAAAGCCGAAAGAGAAAACAACCGCCTCTATATATTTATCGCTAGAAGAGTCATCACTAAAATCATTAGATATCACCACATTGCTGGGGTAAATTTTTTCTTTTCCTTTTAAGAGATAAATCTCTTTCTTATATTTTTCTAAAATAGGTTTTGTAAAAGTAAGGCGCATTTCTCCCAATGGATGACAAGCCGCTTTTTCGTTTTCTCTTTGACAGTTAAAAGTAGCCTTAAATAGCTGAGCGGTTTTATATTTTATAATTCGCTCTTCGGTTAATGTCGAACCAAACATGTTTTTAGTATTTTTGCTAATTATTAAATTAACCTTGGATTGATCTGGTAGTTTTCGATCTGCATGAAAGAGAACTGCATTTTTCATATATTTTGAAATAAATTCTTGTACATTTTTCTCTTTAAAATTTTTCCACTTTTCCGTTAAATCGTATTTGTAAAAAGCATCTCTTAAATAGTGTGTAAAATTTGTTTTTAAGTATTCAGAATTTAAATCCACCGGAACGAGTTTTACTTTATCTTTTAAATTTTCAATTTCAATATATGAGTGCTCATAAAATGATTTTTCATCTGGCTTCAAGCTAAATTCGACGAAAAAATATTGATCCGAAGATATTTGAGTATAATCGTATGACTCGGGAGTTACTTGAGAAATTCTAAAAAGTGAATTTGTGAATGAAAAATTTTTTTTCACAATCTGTTCATTATTAAAATTTTTTAATTGATCCTTGGTTGAAATATCGCACACCAATCCATTTTGGTAAGGTGCCATGAAACTCATTTGAAATTTTCTTGGTGTCAACCACTTGCTACTTGTTACATTTAGTTCGTGGGAGACGCCATCTTGTTCACAGCTCCATTCTATGGGGGTTTGCTTAACATCAACAGGGCCTGCCGCACTTACGTCGGAATCAAACTCAATTTCAATTTTTGAAGCTTCATTAATAAAACCTTGGGGAAATGCTCGGGTCACTTCCGCGGAGAATAAGCAAGAACTTTGCAATATGAGAATAAAAACAAAAATATTTATTCGCATCAACATAAAAACTCCTTTTTTTACAAAAGGAGCATAATAGCGAAAGCAACCAGAATTGTCACAATTTTTATTGATGCTTGGATTCAATTATTCAAGCTCTTTTTAATAAAAAATGTTCGAATTTTAAACTAGCCTTGAACAAATTTTTTTAAGTTTTCAACCACCGCATTTAATTCGACTGATTGATGACCAGCCATTTCTGAAGATGATTGATTTTTAGCGAGTTTATTATTTTGAATTAATAAAATTTGATCTAGGCGATTTATGGCCGTTTTAATTTCCATGATCCCTTTATTTTGTTCTTCGGAAGTTTCAGTTATTTCTTGGCTCATTTCATACACTCGATCGGCAGTTTGCTGGATCTCTTTAAGCGTCGCTTTACTTCCTTCTAAGTCGCGATTTACTTTTTCAATATTTTGATTGTTGAATTTAATTTTCTCCGCGATTTTTACTTTTGATTCGCGAATAAATGTTTCTGCCGTTTGGACGCTTTCGTCTAATAATGTTTGAATTTCAGTGCTAGCTTTCCCGGAAAGAAGTGCTAAATTTCCAACTTCTTCCGCGACAACGGCAAATCCTTTTCCTTGCTCTCCTGCTCTCGCCGCCTCCACTGAAGCATTAAAGGAAAGCAACTTGGTTTGAAAAACTATTTCGTTAATCACTTTAGTTTTTGCTTCAATCTCATTCATTTTTTGCACGATCAATTCAGTGCGCTTATTGGCATCTTCAATTTCACAGGCCAATTCTAAATTTGATGAAGCCAATAGTTTAAAGCTATTGTTCATCTCTTGAAGGGCATAACTTCCCTTTTCCACTTGCTGTAAACTTTCTCTTGAAAGACTGCAAGAGGAGTGAGCGTTTTTTAAATTCGAATCGAGGGTGGCGGAAATTTCCTCAATAGAAGAACTGGTTTGAGTGATCGATGACGATTGATCTTTGGCACCATCGAGCAAAAGGTGACTACACTCTGCAACATCGCGGGAAACCCGATCGATGTTATGGGATGCTTTAATTAGAATTTCAGTTAAATTTTCAAATCGACTCAATAGTCTTTTAATAAAAAAGAAGGCCATCAAAAAATAGATGGCAAACATCGACAGGGAAATAACAATAAGTCGCGTTTGCATTGCCTCTACTTCCAACATTTTTTTCTGCTGACTTAATTTTAAATCCAGAGTTACTTTTTCTTGCTCCCGAGCTAAAATTTTTGTAATAGGCACCAAATGTACCGCCAAGTTTTTTTTCAAATAATTTTTTGCCGCCTCGTCGTCTTCTGCATTATTTTTTTCAAAAAATTCAATCCCTGTTTTAATAGCGATTTTAACTTGCGACCACTTTTGCTCGACATCTTTAAGTGCCGGACTGCCCACTTCCCCTGAGGCGCTTAGATATTCTCCATACGATTTCTCAAAGTCCCCCAATGCTTTTTGAGCGTTGACAATAAATTCTTTTCTTTTTTCGACTTCTCCCTTAAAGCCGTATGTAATCCATATCCATCGCCCAACCGCGTGAATATTTTTTTCCATTTGTACAATCATTTCCTTTTGCACGAGATCTTGTTTGTAGGTTTGCTCCAGAGATTGTTTTATTTGATAGTTGGCATTTGCCACCAAACTTATAAGGACTAGAATGATTAAAAATGGAAAACATGCAAAAAAAATAAGCTTGGCCTTAAGACTTCGAACTTTCATCCCATCCTCGATACGATTTAAAAAATGCTCGTTACAATTTATTTATCGTAGCCCTATCGACTTAATTCCGCGCGGATGTAAGCATCGAAACTTAATTAATCATAAATTTTATCCCTAGATTATTTTTGCGGCTAAACGAGGGCGAATTCCATTTAATAAACCAACTGATTCCTTCGGATGATGGTTGGCCACCAACAACCAATCCATCATATGCTCTTCTTCTAGAAAAACAGGAGAGCGATCGTGTCCATGGGCCAATATAAATTCTGTGGGTTCGGTGGTCACGATGGCAAAAGAACGAAAATAAAGCTGCTTGCTGGGAGAAAGCCATTCATCCCACAAACATGGAACGATGAGAAAATCTGTCTCTTTTGGAGAAAACTCTATCATTCTTTTTTTTCCCGATTGATCTTCGACCCATTCGTAAAAACTTTTTAACAACACCACACCGTGTTTTTTTCCCAATAAACGCGACCACGTTTGTCGCTCTTCTAAACTTTCAATTCTGGCATTAAACGTATTGTACTTACTGGGAATTTCGCTGGTTGAATTGGATGGTCGCAAGCGATAACGCATCGGCATAAAGCTCACTCTTCCCGCATGGGCCACCAGCACGTCGCTAAATGTGTGGGAAAATATTTTTTTATCGAAACCAACCGCCTCTGGTGCTTTAAAAAAATTATGCGGATTTACTTTCTCACTTTCAATTCCTAAATCAACTTGCAGTGTTTTTTTATCGATGCTTTTAAGTTTTTTATTCAACAAATTTAAATCGCGATAGGCCGGCAAATGGGAATAAATCCCCAATCCCTGACTCAACTTATCCGCACTTGATGTTGTGACAATGGAAAAACACATCTTCTAAACCTTTCTAAAAGTAAACTGCGATCTTTATATTGTATCCGAGCCTCCATTTTTGGCAATAAACACACTCAAAGAGGTCAGTTAAAAACAAACCACCTTGCGTAAATTTTGCGTAATTGTATAATGAAAGCTATGAATCAAAAATATGCCGTCACTTATCTTTATCCCCGACTCTCTTCAAAGGTTTCCTGCGGTCTTTTTGGGATCACCGATGAATTTGTCGAAAACTATCAAAGCTTAGATGAATTACTCATTAAAAATAAATATTCCACTTTCTTCTTTGAAGCAACTGGCGATTCGATGGAACCAACAATCTTGACCGGCGATATTTTAATCGTCGATCGCTCGATCGCACACTATCACGGGCGCGTTTGCATTTTGGCCTTCGAAGATAAACTCATTTGCAAGCGAGTGCAAAAAAATGATCGCGGCCTTACGCTTTTCTCCGATAATTCTAAATACGCGCCCATTCATGTGCAATCGGAAGATGCTATCGCACTGTGGGGAGTGGTGATTGGTCGAGCGGGAAAAGTTCGATGAATCAAAAGCGAATCATTGCTCTCGTCGACTGCAACGCTTTCTACTGCTCTTGCGAGCGTCTCTTTCGGCCGGAACTTAAAAATCGTCCAGTGGGCGTTTTATCCAACAATGATGGTTGCTTTGTTTCTCGCACGACGGAGCTCAAAGCACTGGGGGTTCCCATGGGTGCGCCGTATTTTAAATATAAAAAAATTTGTGATGATCATCAGGTTGCTATTTTTTCTGCCAATTTTTCCCTCTACTCACAACTATCAGATAGAGTGATGCAATCACTATTCCAATACACTCCTCACTTAGAAATTTACTCTATAGATGAAGCTTTTTTAGACTTAAGTGGAATGCAAGATGCTGAAGCTTATGATTATTGCATTAAAATAAAAAATGACATTTATCAAAATACAGGTATCCCTGTTGGTATTGGCCTGGCCCAAACCAAGGTTTTGGCCAAAGTTGCCAACAAAGTGGCAAAAACTTATCAACACTATGCAGGCGTTTGCAGCTTGCTCGATGAAAAAAACATTGATCAGGCACTCAAGGTTTTTCCCATTGGAGAGCTTTGGGGCATTGGCAGGCAAAATACTCGAAAAATGCAATCCATCAACATTAAAACTGCTTACGATTTAAAACACTATAAAAACCGCTTAATGATACAGAAACAATTTACCAAGCTAGGCTTGATGATCATGGACGAACTTAACCAAATTAACTGTTTCCCATTTGGCGAAAATCAAAATAAGAAAAAGCAAATCATGTGCAGTCGAACTTTTGGTCAAGGAATTTATGAGCGAGAATTTTTGCAATCAGCTGTTGCCAGTTACACTTCATTTGCCATGGAAAAACTGCGAAAGCAATCTTCAGTATGCAGTGAAATAAGTGTCGCAATTCACACTAGTCCCTTTAAAGAAACTGAATTCTACTATGGAACAAAAACCGCACAACTCCCAACCCCCACTGCAGACACCAGAAAAATGATCAAAGCAGCCTTTCAACTACTTGATGAAATTTTTAGACCGGGCCTAGAGTATAAAAAAGCCATCGTATCAATTGGAAAAATTCAAGATGAATCAGGATTTCAACCCTCATTCTTTGAAGCAACAGACTCTCCCCTTGCTCAACGTCTAATGAAGACAATGGATGCGATTAATCGCCGCGAGGGCCCAGACAGTGTCAAGTCATTGGCATGCGGAACGCAAACATCATCATGGTCAATGAAACAAATTCATCGCTCTCCTCGTTACCTCTCCGGTTGGAATGAACTTCCTAAAATATGATTGATAAAAAATCATAATATCATAAAATAGGACCATGCTTAAATTCATCATTCTATGTCTTATTTTGATCAATTACACCGACCTTATGGCCATCACTTATACCTACGGTGTAAAGAGTGAAATAAAATGGAAAAGTAATCATCTCAATATTTGCTTCGAAAAAAATGCACCAGAAAAAATAAACATAGGTCTTTTAGATGCAATCACATGGTGGAATAGACAGGTAGAAAATCCAATTTTCACATCCCACTGTCCCGAAAAAAATCTTACAAGCACCCCAATCATTTTAATTAAAATTCATGTTAATGATTTTAGTAAAATCTCACATATAACTAGTTTTGCAAGAACAGAAATAGAATACGACGAAAACGATCGCATTATAAGTGCAACCATTCATTTAAATTTAGAATACTATCCCTTGGAAAAATTTAATGTACATTGGGCCACCATTCTGGCGCATGAACTTGGGCATGCCCTTGGTCTCAAGCATAATTTCTTCCATCCAAAAAGCCTAATGAATTATTACCCCTATATTCAAGGTGAGTCTTATTTGCATATAACCCAAGAAGAAAAAAATTTTATTCAGAACATTTATTTTAAAAAATCAAACATAATTCCAACAATGAAAGATTACTCAATTCTTCTTGCTCACAAATACTACACCAAAACAATTATGCAATTAAAACATAAGAAAAATCGCAGCGACTTAGATGAATATTTTTTGGCCATGGCATACAAGCAAAAAAAACAATTTAAAAATGCCGCCCATCACTTTGAAAGAGCGATCAAAATACATTCTAGTGAGAGATTTTATCGATTACAATATCAAGAACTGCTTCAAGAACAGGGTAAATGGAAAGAAGCGCTGACTCAAAATGAACTACTCTTAACATTTGAACCGCAAAGCTATGAAGCTCATGCCAATCTTGCTATTATTAATTTCAAACTAAAGAATCTTGAACAATCAAAGTATCATATTAAAAAGTGCTTGGACATACAGCCATATCACTGGGCGATCAAAGAGTTAGAAAAACAATTTTATTAAATCATCTGAAAATGCTATAAAACCATATGAAAGAAGATCAAAATGAACCTACATTAATTCAACTCTATTCTATTTTTTTCTACCTAGGCACTATCAGTTTTGGAGGACCAATCGTTCACATTGAGTTTTTTAGAAAATACTTTATCTATAAAAAAAATTGGCTTAGCGAAGATCTATTCAATTTCTATCTAAATCTTTCCCAATCATTACCAGGCCCAACAAGTTCACAATTGTGCATGTGTATCGGACATAAATTCAAGCAAAAGAAAGGCAGCTTTGTTGCTCTACTAGGTTTTATGACACCATCATTTATCGTTATGAGCTTACTAGCACTTAGAGTAAATTATTTATCGCATACAATTCAAAAGTACCATAGTGCCATTCTGGCAATGGCAAGCTTATTTATTCTCGATTCATCTATTAGTTTTTTTAAAATTGATCAGCATCCCAGAAAATGGGGAGCGCTCTTAGGTAGCTTGTTCATCACTTCTCTCATAAGTCTTTTATCAAACGAAAACATATCCACTTATGTCACACATACGCTCTACTTCATTCCACTAATCATCTTTTTTTATACTCTCAACCAGGGAGGAAGGAACCAATCTATAAATGTTTCTCGCACATATTTAATTATCTACTTTATCCTCATTATCTTGAGCTTCATCCCATTTGTTAAAAATGAATCATATATGTACTTTAATCTCATCATTTTTAAAATTTGTTCGACAGTTTTTGGCGGGGGCATCAACTCACTAAATCTCGCCTATCAATTTATTGAAGAAAACAAACTCATCTTAAAAGATCAGCTGAACTTTGGACTGAGCATCGCTCAATTTTTACCAGGTCCACTTTATTCATTTTTTTCCTTCGCGGGCACTCTAGTTAAAAGTCAAAATCAAGTAGACTTAGTCAATATCCTTAAAGGTTTTTTTACGCAAATGATTTCCTATCTACCATCGTTTTTATTAATATTTAGCCTGAGTCATCAACTAAACAACCAAACCATTCAAAAACACTTCAACAAATATCAGCAAATTATCCAAATCATTATTGGCGTTTTTGTTTTACAGTTTTTACAATTCTATTTTTTTAAAACAACCTCACTATCATTACTCACTCTCATTTTTGCAATAATCGCGATTACTATCAATCGCCTCTATCAATTTTCTATGCTCTATTTTGCAATTGGCATCTTCCTATTCTATGCTTATCCATTTAATGCATAACTTAATGCATAAAGCGAGAAATAAAAATTGATAGTCATTCATTAACTTCACCCCTTGAAATGAACTAATCTTTAAGGAGACTATATGACAAATCACTTATTAAATTTTTGTATTGGAATATTTGCAGGAATTTCATCAGGACTTTTTGGTATTGGTGGAGGTGTTATCCTAATGCCGATCCTCTTGATTCTCTATAAAATGAACTACATTGAAGCTACCGCAACATCTTTAACGGCTTTACTATTTCCCATAGGAGCACTTGCAGTTTATCGCATGAGTCAAAATGGAATTCTAAAAAGTAATCATTTTAAAATGGGTGCTATCATTGCATTTGGTATGCTCTTTGGCGCACTTATCGGAAATCATCTCAATGAGTTTATTGGATCCAAATATATGCCCAAATTTTTTGCTATTTTTCTTATACTACTTGCCATAAAATTACTTCGAACTTAACCACCAAATAAAGTGAGTTACAAATGAACCCATGGATCAACTATCATCACTTGAACTACTTCCGAGTAATAGCAAAGTCCGGCAGCATTTCCAAAGCATCAGAGGCACTTCGAATCGGCCAACCGGCCCTCAGTGCACAGCTTAAACAATTCGAAGAAAACATCGGTGCTCAACTCTTCGAGAGAAAACATAAAAAACTTACTTTAACCGAAGCTGGAATAATTGCACTTGAATACGCTGAAGAAATTTTCAAACTGGGCGATGAACTGATCGAGGTTCTTCACGATAAAATCATTCCGCAAAAACCTCACCTACAAATCGGGGCACTAGACAGTGTTTCAAAAGATATTATTTTTAAAATTTCCAAATACGCCATCGATCATTTCAATTGTACTATCTCACTTCTCGAAGGCAGCATGCCAGAACTCCTAAGGGAATTAAATGGACATAAAATCGACTTAATAGTTTCTAACTATATTCCCCACTCAGAAACAGAACAAAAACTATACTCAAAACACATTTCTAAAATTCCAGTTCATCTTTACGGTGGAAAAAAGTTTTCAAAACTTCAACATGACTTTCCGCATAGTTTAAATGACCAACCATTAATCTTGCCAACAGGACATAGCCAACTTAAATCAGACTTATTAAATTACTTTAAATCTCAAAACATAAATATAAATAAAGTTGCTGAAACACAAGACACTGCCTTACAAATGATTTTTGGAATTGAAGGCTACGGACTTTTACCACTCTCTGAAAGTACTGCGGAACCATACATTAAAAATAAAAGCTTATATAAAATAGGAAAACTTGATCACATCGTTGAAAATATTTACCTACTATCAAAGTCGAGAAAAATTGAAAACCATATCTCAGGAAACATAATACGAAACTTTAAATTATAATCCTAATTAAATATAAACCACATCCAATAGTTTAAAAAACAACCACGCAATAACCTTTGAAAAAAGTATTAACTTAATAACAAAAAGTATACTAAACAATATGACCAACATACGACTTCTTAACATCAGTGCAAATGATTGAGACATAATAATTAAAGCAGGAGGCAAATTAGTACCTGGAGGCAGGGGCAGCAAGAGTATAAATGCAGAAAGCATAATTACCAACAAAGCAATTCTTTGATAAAGCTTTGACAGTTCATTATGTCTTTTAAATTTAAATTTTAAATTAAACCAAAAAAGTGATCGAATAATTTTACCACAACACTTCACCAACAAATCAGAGCTGTACTCTCCCCCCAAAAAACGCTTTGGTATGGATTTCTCAATAGAAAAAAATTCACAGAATGCCAAATGCAAAATGGCGTAGCCAAAAATTGATGATAATCCCGGCATCGGTATAGGTAAAACAAACGGAAATGATAGCAACAAAAATACTATTGCTATCATTTCACCACGAAAAAAATTAATGAGATCTTCTAATTTAAAAAGCTTGTTCTCGATCGATCCTTTAAACCGAATAAGACTTTTAACAATGGTTATCATTTATGTACATTATGAACTTTTACCGGTTTATAGATTGAAGCAACAATAGATGCAACAATCATTAAAAAGATAATTCCCAACGAATAAGTAACTGGAAATTTTCCACCATACAATTCATTTAAAAACGACATTTTAACCCCCACAAAAACGAGTATACCTGACATTGCATATTTAATATAAGCAAATTTATTCAAAACTCCTATCAACATGAAATACATCGATCGCAGACCAAGAATCGCAAACATATTACTAGTAAAAACCAATAATGGCTCATTGGTAATTGAAAAAATGGCCGGAACTGAATCAATCGCAAAAACAAGATCAGAAAATTCAATAAAGACCAAAGCTAAAAATAACGGAGTCATGTAAAGCACTCCATTTTCACGTACAAAAAAATTCTTTGAAGTAATAGAGTTTTTAAGCTTAAAGACTCTACTTAAAAAGCGAATAAGAAAGTTTTCTTCCAGTGTTGCTTCATCATCTTTTTTAAATAACAACTTCAGCCCTGTAAAAATAAGGAATATACCAAAAATCAACACGACGCTTTTATATTGAACCAATTGAGCGCCTATTGAAATAAAAACTGCTCTAAAGAAAATAGCTCCTAGAATTCCCCAGAATAAAATTCTATGTTGATAAATTTTAGGAATTTTAAAATAAGAAAAAACCAAGGCAAAGACAAAAATATTATCAATTGCTAAAACCTTTTCAATAACATAGCCCGTGAGAAATTCAATACTCAACCCCATCGCCATATCATGTGGCAACTTGCCGAATTTTTCAAAAAACATATCAGTGGCTTCAAATTTACCTTTCGCATAGTAATAAAAGAAGACATTAAATGCGATCGCAGCAATAAACCAAAACACAGTCCACAAGGAAGCTTCTTTAAATGAAATCTCATGTTCTTTTTTTTGAAAAATACCTAGATCAATAATCAACATAACAATAACGAAAAAAATGAATGCCAGATAGATTGGCCACGTTTCGCTTAAAGTAAACAACACCATAAATTCTCCTACTTATTTTTTTAACACAGCCATTAATGGATATGTGAAATCTTTATTTTTTTCATCTAACACAATGACCTCGCCACCTTTACTAATGACCATTTGAGCTAAATCATCTAGTAAATCCTCGGATGATGGATTTTCAGACTTTAGAAGTATGTGACCAGATTTAAAATCAACTTCGCCGCTAATTTTTACATTATTATTAATAATCACTTTTTTAACAGTTCCTTGATTTATGGCATCCGCAATTTGAAAAACATTTTGAGATAAATACTCATCATCGTTTAACTTGTAGAATTTTTTTAATCGCTTACTTATATTTTTCTTATTACCATTAATGACTTTTTCTCTAATCTTACTTTCATACTCTAGTATGTGGTCCTTTAAGGCATTATCTACTTCAAAGTGCTCAACTTCGAGTGACTTGGATAACTTTCTCTTTACTTGATCAAAAGCTTTAGTGGAACTGAGAAAAATTAACTTAAAATGATAGTCTTTTTTAAAACTTGTAATCCATTCACTCAACCAAAAATAAATATCTCGAACATACTCACGAGAATTAAACTCTGAATCACCTTCTGTCTTATAACTATCGATAAAACTTAATCGCTCGCCTGCACCGTAGTACAACCAAGCTCCATCGTGGCTTAATCCGACAACTAAAACATCGGAGTGAATTTGCTGCCACTTTAAGATAGGGAGGACGTGAAAGGACTGAGAAATGACAAATGTTGTTTGTACCTCTACAGGTATTTTTATAAAGGTAAAAAAGTGATCATTTCTAAAAATTGCTAGGGCTTGACCATCTTCATAATGAAGTTCAAACTTATCTAGAAAGTCATTAAATGGCTTCATGAAGTTTTCAACATTGCACTTTTCACTCTTTAAAGAAAGCTCTTCTTTAACAAGAGTCAACTCTTGCTGTAACTGTCTTTTAGAATGTGCTAAACTGTGATGACTTTTTAAGTAAACAGAAAGGTGAAGCCCTTCCTTTGAGTTCAAAACATTATTCAAAACTTGTTTTTTATACATAAAGACCTCGTATTTGATTAATACTGATAAGATTATTCTATAACGAAAAAATGTATTAAAATAATCGATATTTTATCATCCTTGATTCACTTAAATCAAAGCTCAACCTAATTCTTCTTACAAATTTCTTCAACAAAACAACCAGTCTGACCAGGAAAAGCATAGTTTGACACATCAAACATCTTAATCTAAACTATCTCGGTTTTAATCAAACTTAATATAGTTTCACTTCAGGCGGATAAAAATGCAGTTGTTACAAAATGCCAAACTTGGAAAAGAATATATTATTCACAAAGTTCTAATCGAGCATGATGAACTATTATCAACTAGATTAATGCACTTAGGATTTATAGAAAAATCACCATTAATTGTAATTAACAAGACCCCTCTTACTAGCGACGCCCTCCTCGTTCAGATCAAAGGGACACAAATTGCATTAACCAAGCAAGAATCAGAATTGATTCTAATTTCAAACTCTGAAACTACAGTATAATTAGGAGTTATAGATGAATAAAAAATTTATTTGCCTTGCAGGTACTCCCAACTGTGGAAAAACTTCCTTGTTTAATATTCTTACAGGATCAAATCAAAGGGTAGGAAACTATCCCGGAATCACAGTCGAAAGAAAAACTGGTCTCTATCGCGACGATGAATTGACTTTAGAAATTCTTGATTTACCTGGACTATACTCTCTCGATACCAGGACGCTCGATGAATCAATCGCTAAAAATGTCCTGACCCAACAAAACAAACTTGAACCAACACTCGACGCCATTATTTGTGTCGTAGACGCAACCAACCTCGAACGCAGCCTTTATCTTGCATTCGAATTAAAAAAATTAAACACCCCAATGATTGTTGCTCTTAATTTGTGGGATTTGGCACTAGAAAGAGGCCAAGAGTTAAACCTTGAAAAATTAGAACAGATGATCGGTATTAAATGTGTCGCAACTTCAGCACGCGATGAGAGTGGAATCGAAAAACTGATTCAGGAAATCAAAAAATTGTCACCATCACATGAATCATTAAAAAGTATCGACACTCGCTACTTTAGATCGGTAAAGCACATTCAAGATACATTTAACGAAATTGATTTTGTGTTAAAGGCCTGTATTGATAAAAAAATTGCTCCAGACACGATGACTTCACATATCGATCGATATGTTCTCCATCCTATAACAGGCCCAATTATCTTATTTCTTGTTTTGCTAGTAATGTTTCAACTCATATTTAGCTGGTCCGCACCTTTTTCTGATGCGATAGAAGCAGTGATTACATTTTTTGCAGAAACTGCCAAAAATCATATTGGTAATGAATTGCTTGCAAGTTTTATTGCTGATGGAATCATAACTGGAGCTGGCAATGTTTTTGTCTTCTTTCCCCAAATTATTTTACTTTTTATCCTCATTCTTCTCTTGGAAGATATTGGATATCTCGGTCGAGCTGCACTTATGCTCGATGCAATTATGCGCAGGCTTGGACTGCCAGGAAAATCTGTGGTTCCCTTACTTTCCAGTCACGCATGCTCTGTCCCTGGAATAATGGCAACTCGTACTATCGACAATGAAAAAGATAGGCTTGCAACAATGCTAGTGGCACCGATCACTACATGCTCTGCCAGAATACCTGTCTACACTTTACTCATAGCTTCAATAATTCCAAATACTAAAATCTTTGGCATGTTAAATCTTCAAGGATTGGTCATGCTATCTTTATACCTACTTGGAATTATTTCTAGTTTAATCATGGCATTTACTCTAAAGAGGACAGTCCTCACAGGTAGTGCATCTCACTTATTGTTAGAGATTCCTGGTTACCGATTTCCAACCATAAAAAATGTCTGCTTAAATGTCTTACAAAGAGTAAAAATATTTGTAAAAAATGCAGGAACTATTATTCTTTTATTATCAATTATAATTTGGACTTTAGTCACATTTCCAAAAAATGAGTTAGGCGAATCACATATTGAACAAAGTTATGCCGCGATGATTGGGAAGGCCATTTCTCCTATCTTTAAACCAATCGGTTTTGATTGGAGGCTAACTACAGCACTTATACCTACATTTGGAGCGAGAGAAGTTGTCGTCTCAACGCTTTCAACTGTATTGGCAGTTCAAGGTGATGAAGGTAGTGAAGACTTTAATCAAAACTTCACCTCACAAGTAGTGCGTGAATTTGGTGTTCCGACTCTCTTTTCATTGCTTATTTGGTTTGTTTACTCACCACAGTGTATTGCAATGATTGGAGCTTTTAGAAGAGAATCGGGCTCTATAAAATGGACCAGCATAATGATTCTATATACATTTATGTTGGCCTACTTGGGAGCCTTCATTGCTTATCGATTAGCTCTTTATTTGAAATGGTAAAAACATAAATCAAATTACATTTTAAAAATTGATACTAATCATCGCACCAGTTTTCTGTGGAGCTATCATTGGCTTAAAATCAAATGTCACTTGATCAAATGATGTTCCTAGTATTCTTTCTTTTAATAATTTATATTGAGTCCTTTGTGTATAACCACCGGCCCACAGGCTGACTATCTCCCAAACTTTAAAACCAACATAACCAACAAAACCTAAAGTCATCAGCGTATTGCCAGAACATTTTCCACTACTATATGTAAATAATCGTTCAAATGAATTAGTAATACATTCCGAGAAGCCAATGGTAAAAGCCGCAGCAGAAGTTAACTCACCAACAGTAAAAATCCACCCTTCTGTAGCATATCGACCTTGAATGGCATGACCTAATCCTAAACCAATCGGATAAGTTCCGATGATTCCCCCAATAATATATTGAGCGTTCGACATTTCACCATTCGATAAATATTTTAATTCATCTGATGTGAGATTAATTTTTTTACTATAAGCTATTTTTTCCAACTCATTTTCATCATAAATTCTATGGACTCCTTCTGATGCATTTGAATCAGAATCCGCTTTTAGTGATATTGATAAAATATTCATAATAACTAGCAGAAATAAAAAATTAAATTTCATATAAACTCCTCTTAAGTTTTCCAATTTTAGATTCACATTTCATTTAAATCTAATCTTTTTTAACCACGCTACATTTTAAGTATATAGATCCATACCCTTCAACTTTGCAGGAAATATCATGACCATTCACTTCTTCATCTAAAAGTCGAATATTTTTAACCTTTGTGCCCGACTTAAGCGTTTCACCTCCAACTTTTAATTCTTTGATTGTACGAACTGTATCTCCATTTTGAAGCTCTACACCGTGAGCATCTAAAAATTTCTTTTGGTTCTGCTCGCCATCCTCGACCTCAATGATTTGATCATTATCGTTCCATTCGTGTGCACACTCTGGACAAACAAAAATGCTCCCATCGAAATAACCAAAGGGCGATTCGCATTTTGGACAAGTAATAATTCCTTCTGACATAACAATTCCTTAAAAATAAAAATAAAAATAAAATGAAAATGAAGTTAAAAATTCAACCTCTTACAAATCATTTGAAGATTACAATATCTAGATAGGATAAATTGGGATTACGTGGCTGTCAAAAATGCTTGATCGTCAACCTAGTACAAAGATTCAATTCTTAAAAGAATTCTTTTTTCTTGCGTTGTTGAAATTTTTGGAGAGGCATGCACAACACCACGATTCGCTCCTGCATAAAAACCATTTCCCTTGAGAACTGCTAGAGTTTTTAACGGTACCTGATTAATTTTTGAGCTATCATTGACAACTAAATCATTGCGTCTGAGTCCAAGGTAGTTTCGATTCACATCTTCATCTTTTACCCAGAGAGTACCAGGACCTAAAAGAGGGTACACCAAGCGCAGGGAATTCATGTCACAATGAAAAAGTGAGCATAAATCATTTTTAACAATCTCTATTGATAAACCAAGTATGGGAGCATCTGTCACGTCGGCATAGTTTGAAACTAAAAATTTTACAAACTGAATCAATTCAAATTTTTCATCAGAATGAGGGAGGTGAGAAAAATGTTTATCAATTAATAAAAGATCCTTTTCAAAATCTACTTTTTCAATTTGCATTTTATAAAAGGGCATTAATCTATTGAAGTTCTCTGTTAAATATTGTCGGAGACCTTGTGGTTCAAAATCCCTTAGATCCATAAATCCTATATTGTATTGATGTAAATTAATTTTAAACAATTCTTCAAAAGATCCTGCTTCTAAGAAATTCATATTATCCTCTCCGCTAATTAATCTAAATTAAGCACAGTATTTACAAAGACCGTAAAACTGCAATTGATGAATTATGTTTTTATAACCTTTAAGCACAAGCTCTTTTTCAATGGGACCTAAGAAGCAATGGTCAATAACTTCAACGTTAGAGCATTGAGTGCATATAATGTGATGGTGGTGATGATGGGGATTATTAAACTCAAAATGAAGTGCATCTTTTCTTAAATTAACAGTAAGAATTAAGTTTGATTCTAAAAACTGATTTAAAACGCGATAGATCGTTGCCTTATCACAGGAACTCCTGCCAACATTTAAATATATTTCATCTGCAGTCAAGGGTGAACTCGATTTTAACAAGGCAGCTAAAATTAACTTTCTAGGCTTAGTGATAGCTAGACTGTGATCCTTCAGTAACTTTGTGACCAAAGTGTCTTTTTCATCGGACTTAATTTCATGACATAAATCGTGTTGGCATTTTGCTTTCATGTAAAATTCCTTTCTAAAATTTATAGGCTATACCTATATGAAATTCTCTAGGTCGCACAGGTCCCCAAACGTGCATATTATCCAGGTGATAATGTCCTCCATGTTTGGCCCAGGCAGTTGGAGAATCAGCTGCTGAAATTGTTTGTGTATAGTTCAATAAATTTTTAATACTTAAATCTAAATTTATATTTTGATTCCACTTATAATTAAACATTAAATCAAGCATAAAATAAGCTTCAGATGTTTGCTTTTTTGGACTGGAGAATTGATATGGCTCTGGACTTGCTAGATCTTCTCTTACTACATTAAAGTGCTTATCATAACCGTATAAAGACAAAGGGAGCGCTCCTACCCAAGTGGAATTTAAACTAATCCCCATGCGATCAAGATGATAGTTTGTATTAAGTTGAATCTTTTTTTCTACAATCGGTAACCTTTGAATTTTTTTAAATTTATTCTGTGAGAAACTATTAAAAAATGAAAAGTCGACCGACCAATTAGGATTAAACTGATAACTACTTCCCCACTGATTGGAAAGAACGATAAAATGATCACCGGCATGTTGAAAAAGACTCTCTTGAGCACTCTGTGATCGATCCACCACGCTAGAAAGGTCGTGTAGCCAATTTATCTGATTTTCAAAAAACCATGAATATTTTAATTGGTTTTTTTCTAATCTAGAAGATAGTTGAATATTTCGTTCAGGCTTGCTTAAATAGTTAACATAACCATAATGGTGACTACCGTGAACGGATTCAAGCTGAAGTAACGGTGCTCGTGTTCGCCATCCTAGAGATTGCGAGAGCATTACCTTATTTTCTAATTCAAATTGATACGCAATGCTTGGGTTAAGGTTCCAGTGATCTATCTCTCGCCCCCTTAAAACATATAACCAATCAACAATCATTTTTTCTATTTTTATCCCATAAATAAACTGCAGCTTATTTGTCACTGCATAATCATCAAGTAAAGATATGGAAAAATTTCGGTAGTTTAAATCGTCTCTTAAAATTGGAGGATTTTTAACTATGTAGAGTTGATGTGAATACGAATTCAAAGATTCAATTCGACTTTCTAGCTTTAATCGCAACTCATGGGCACCAAGAAACCAAGTTGGTGACATTTTTAGATAATAAACATTTTGACTATTGCGATAATCGTATTGATGAATTGAGTATGAATTCTGCTTTTGTTGCGAAAAAGCAAGAATATAGTCAATAAATAAATCCGCTGAATACATTTGTTCAAATTTCAAATAGGAATCGAGCCGCTGTAATTTTACCAAGTCAGATATCTTATTCCAATCTCCAGTAAACTTGTTCCGCACATCTGAATTAATAAAATCATCACTATTGGCTTCAGAATCTGAAATTCCAGCTAGTTTTATCCCCTTTGTATTTCCTCCAATTGTTTGTAAGTTAGAAAATTGTGTATAAAATGAAAAAGTCCCTTGCTCTAAATGCCATTTATTTTTTAGATATGCTTGATGCATAGCTCGATCAGGAAATTCAGCAATATTGTTATTATCTAAATCGAGACTTCCCTGATATTTCCTACTGGCTCCCACCCACCATTCGGTATTTAAGTTAAAAATTTTTGTGGCAAGTGAAGTATTATAACTTACACTATGGTCATTTAAGTTATTACCCGCAAGATAAAGTGACGATTGATTATTTTTTGCAACTTTATTTTTTGTAACAAAATTAAGTGCGCCAGCGAGCGATTCAAAATTATCGGGTTGCACCGATTGGTGACTTTCAATATTGATACTTTCAACTATTTCCATTGGTATCGCATCGATCCCATATTTTTCGGAGAGAGAAGAGAAAATTGGGATTCCATCTATTAAGATAGTGGCCATCTCACTTTTAAGACCGTTTAATGTTATTTTTTTTGAGCCACAATTTGAGCAATCCATTGATTGTTGAATTGATGGGACATCCTCAATAATATCAGTCGACATTTTGAATTCATTCTGACCTTGCAAGATAAGTTTGTGCCCCTCTTCCTTGCTCGATTGCCATTTGTTATTAATCGAGGATGGACCTTGTTTCCCACTTTTAGATTCACTATAATACTTAGGTAAAACATTCACTTCGATAATTTCAGATTCAAGTGCAAGAGCAGGAGTCGAAATTATAATCCATAAAAGAATCGTAAGAATACTATTCACTCCTTAATTCCTTACATGTTTCAATATGAAAGTGACCGCCATGCTTGCGCTTTAAATTATAAAATGAAGGATCGCTAAGTCTTGAAGTCACTTGATTCATAACAATGGCAAGTTGAACACTGTTATCTTTTTTGGCACCAATTAGGAGTTTTGGGTTCTTTTGATCAAACCTCACCTCTAAGATAACTTCACTTGCATGGTGATCATGGTCATCTGCTTCATTATCATCAAATTGATCCAGAATTAATTTAATATTCGCGCGATAGTTTTGTTTTGTTTCTTCACCAGAGTAGAATTCTTTTAGAACCACAAGCTGGCAAGCCTTGCGCGTTTTGCTATCATAACCACTAAAAGTTTGTGCTCGAAGACCAAAAGTAATAATCAGGCTTCCTACTATAAATACTGATTGCGTTAATAAAGCTTTCATCTTTCCCTCTCATGTATTAATTTATAATATTTGCAAATCTGTCGCAAACATTTCATATCCTTTAGCAAGAGGCAAGAGAAATTTCAAGTGTTCATATCTCTATTGTTATACTTTTTTAACTGAATCAATACCTACAACGATTCACTTTTCAAGTGAATCTAGGCATACAAGTCATTGGTAACTTTAAAATTTAAAAACTTTAAATGATTAGGCGTGAGGATTTTAGTCACTAAATTCTGCCTAAAAAATCCCCATCAATCTAAGACAAAGCATAATTAGTGACCCATTATTTTATTTTGAGCGACATTCACTTGAAATCAAATTCAATATAGATATAATTAAAATATTAAATAACATTAAAGGGTTTTAAACTAAGTCATCAGCAACTTGTTTAAAAGTTTACTATGGTAGGGGCGCCATAGCATGTGTCATGGAGAACATGTAATGACTACGCCCACAACTTTTCAAGTAATTTCTCTAGTTGTTTTTCTTGGAGCCATTGTTCACACTTTCTTTGTCTCTAAGATTGCTCATTACGCCGAGAGATTTCCAGAAGGATCTATTCGCGAAAATCTTTTTCATTTTTTGGCCGAAATAGAAGCTGTTTTTGGAATATGGTCTCTCATTTATTTTTTAACCATGATCGTTGATCGAGGGACTCAAGCCTCTATTCACTATTTAAACCACTTAAATTTTACTGAACCACTTTTTGTTTTTGTCATTATGGCCATCTCCGCGACAAAACCAGTTATTCAATTGTCTGAAATGATTATTCTTAAAATGGCAAAGTTAATTCCTCTCGACGAAAAAATGGCCATATACATTGCAACGATGATCCTTGGCCCACTCTTGGGCTCACTCATTACCGAGCCAGCGGCCATGACTGTCACCGCCTACATCTTATTGCAATTTTATTTTAGTCAACAAATGAGTCCCGCCTTTAGATATGCATCTATCGGTCTCCTTTTTGTGAATATTTCAATCGGTGGAACTCTCACACACTTTGCAGCACCACCAGTTGTCATGGTCGCCTCAAAATGGAACTGGGGTCTTGAAACAATGTTTTTTCATTTCGGCTACAAAGGGGCAATCGCCTGCCTCATCAATAGTTTAATCGTTGCCTATATGTTTAAAAAAGAACTGTCTGGAAAATTAGGTGAACACCTAACTCAAAAACAGTTTATCTCCATCCCTAATTGGATGTTTGTCTTCCATTTATTATTTTTAGCACTTACTATTTATACTGCTCACTATCCAGTTCTATTTATCGCAATATTTTTATTTTTTTTAGGTTTCGTCACCGTGACCAAAGAATATCAATCGGAATTAAAAATCAAAGAATCACTCATGGTAGGATTCTTCTTAGCGGGGCTTATTGTAATCGGCAACCCGCAAAGCTGGTGGTTACAACCAATTATTGAAAAACTATCAAATGTTACTCTTTTCTTAGGATCCACTCTCCTCACTGCGATTACAGACAATGCTGCTCTTACCTACCTTGGTTCGTTAGTTAATCTATCCGATGATGCAAAATACTACCTTTTGGCCGGTGCAGTTTCAGGGGGTGGACTAACAATCATTGCCAATGCACCCAATCCAGTAGGATATGGCATTTTAAAATCAACTTTTGAAGATCAGACTCTTTCTCCATGGGAAATATTTAAAGGATCATTGATTCCCACACTAATTGCACTGATTTGTTTTTATTTCTTGCCACACTAGCTTGAGTTTTTAATCCATTTAAGTATACCATTTAGAGAAATGCATAAATTCTTAGTTTTTTATTTTTGTATTTTTTTTCCCTTATTTTATAGTGTTCAAATGAATAGCTCTATTGATTTATCTCCATGTCAAAATCAACAATGTGAGATTAATCAGGGAGAAAATCATTTATGTAACCAACATGAATTTTACGCCAATACAGAGAAAATATCGAACAAGCAAGTTGATCAAGTTTCCGACTCTCAATTGCCTTTTGGCAAAAAAATAATTTGTCACGACAGCCAATATTGTTACAAAATTTTCAGACCACCGATAAAATTAGGCTCATAGATTTTATTTCAATTTCCATTTTGTTAAATTTATTACAAGGGTAAGCTAAGATGAAAATGCCTCTTCTCTACCTCTCGTGGTTGGTCTCCACTACAGCATTTCTCGGGAGTATGTATTTCAGTCAAATTTTAAATCTCCCGCCATGTTCACTTTGTTGGTGGCAAAGAATATTTATGTTCCCCTTGCCCATCATCTACTTTTTAGCTTTTATTAAAAGAGATCTAAATATTTATCTCTATACTTTTCCACTCGTCACAACAGGGTTTGTCATTTCAATTTTTCACAATCTACTTTACTACGGATTTATCGAAAAAAGCTTTATTCCTTGTAGTAGTGGAGTCAGCTGCACGACTGTTCAACTGCAATGGCTTGGATTTATCACAATACCCTTTTTATCACTTATAGCTTTTACCTTTCTCTTTATTATCAATGTACTTCAACTTATAAAACAAAAGGAAACAAAATGAGTACTCAAAAATTATCCAAAGAAATTAAAATTATCATTATTAGTTCCGTTGTGCTTTTCCTTATAGCAATTTCATTTCTTTTTATTTCTAAAGTTCAAAATAAAGATGCGGGAGCTCATCAACCGATCAACAATCTTACGAGAGAATTTAATCATCGCTCAGGGCCGGACTATGCTAAAGTTAAAATTGTAGAGTTCTACGACCCAGAATGTGAAGCTTGTGCAGGTTTTTACCCTTACATTAAAGAAGCCATGAAAAAATATGAGGGTAAAATTCAACTCATCGTTCGCTATGCTCTATACCATGGAAATTCCAAGTTAGCGGCAATTGCAACTGAGGCTGCTGGTGAACAAAATAAGTTTTGGGAATATCAAGAACTTCTATTTCTAAATCAGCATGAATGGTCTCATAAGCAATTTCCAGCCACAGAGTATTTTTTAAAATATGCTATGTATCTTAAGTTAGATGAGACAAAATTTAAAAAAGATTATGAAAAAGAAATCAATTTCAAAAATATCAAACTTGACCTTGAAGATGGTGCCAAAATAGGAGTTAATGGTACACCAACCATTTTTATCAATGAAACAAAACTAGAAACAATTAACCCAAGCTTGTTTTTTCAAAAAATTGAAGAAGAATTGCAAAAATAAACATACACAAAATATAAAACTAGTTACAGTTAATTTACGTTAAAACTTATTTTCAACATTAAAGTGATTCAAAATAAATTGTTTTAAAATAATTATTAACTGTGACTACTATATTTACTTTGAACTACCCATTCAATATGAAGCGCACCAAGAGCACCTACAACACATCCCAATGACCATATAAGCCCAGGGATTAATAATATATTTCTATCGAACATAAAAAAAGTACCTAAGGAAAGAACCACTAAAGCAAAGATTTTTATCCATTTTTTTTGACGAACTGCTCTCATCTCTTCACGACTAAAAACAAAAAATGAAAATAAAAATGTTGTACCAATAAAAAATAATCCGCAGGCAAACATGCAACCATAATGCCCCAATAGCATAAAATACTTCATTAAATAATCTTTCCCCCCCCAAAGCGAAAATCCAAACTGAGGACAAAGAGAAAGCGTAAGACAAGACGATATCAAATGAGTTAGAGTTAATTTTGTAAAAATTAAATGAACTTTAGGATTTAAATCTTGATGAACTTCAGAAATAATTTTATCTGAAAGATGACTTGGTGGTTCAACTGGATTTAAAGCAAGAAATTTATCAAAATCATCTTTTGGATTCATCCTATACCTCTTAATTTACTTAATGAACGACTGATAATTTTTCTTAGGCTGGCTTGAGATTTAGAAAGTTCGTAGGCCATTTCTTCATAACTTAATTCATCAAAAAAGTGCATTTCAAAAATTTCAATTTGATCTCGAGATAAAGTGTGTAACCAATGTAGTCTAACTTGTTCTCGAGTTAAATTTTCATTCTTTAATATTTCATCATCTGTTTTGGACGATAAGTCTTTAAGAAATGCTTGATCAAGCGAAATATGTTCTCCAGAATTTTTTTTAGATCTATAAAAATCTATCAAGGTTGATCTAGAAATTACATAAATCCATTGAAGCAAAGGAAAAGTTTCTTTAAACGCACTTCGAGATCGATGAAACTTAAGCCAAACTCTTTGAAAAATATCTTCAGCAAGTTCTTGATTTTTTGTTCTTTTTAATAGGTAAGAGAATACTTTTCCCGAGTACTTTTTATAAATTAACTGAAATGCTTCTTCGTCACCAGCCAGATACTTTTGCATTAAATTTAAGTCAGATTTATCTATCACAATCTGTATTCCATTATGGGCTCATTTTAGTCAAGAATATGAGCCTAATTATTATAACGATTATAACTTTATTTTTGTGACTGGTCACAAATTAATCACTTCAACCGTTATGAGTAATAGATGCTTAAAAAGGAATTAAAATGCTTATAAAAAATTCAATCATTACCTATTTACTTGTCCTTATTTCATTCAGTTACAATTTATATTCCCATCCTGTTTCATATAAAAATGCATTCACATTTATGACTTGGAATCAATCATTCCTGACAGATACCTGGTTAACATATAGCGCCTCACCTAAGTTTTCATTTACGGCTAGACATATGAAAATGCAAATGAAGAATGGGGAATCAAATAATTTAATCATGCCTCAACTTAATCACTTATTAAAAAGATGGAATGAATATGATTTACAGGCAAATATATATCTTTATGGAGGATACGGCTTACTAAAAAAGAACCAATCTAAGCTTAGTGCAGGCTTAATAGGAATTGAAGCTGACGCCGAAGATCGAAATTATTATATTGCATTCAAATATGAATCAATGATTGATGCAGACACAGATAAAATTTATCAAACAAGTCTTCGATTAGGAATTGCTCCTTACATCTCAGAGCACAATGAATTAACATCTTGGCTAATAGTACAACTGCAATATCATCCAGAACTTCATACTAATTTTGCAATCACCCCTATGGCCAGATTGTTTTATAAAACTGCATTAATAGAAATTGGTTCAAGTCTTGAGGGTCAATGGCTAATAAATCTTATGTTTCACTTTTAGGAGGCTCGATGAAGAAGTTTATTTTTATTGTAATTGCTTTAGTTCAATCAACATTTTTATTCGCTGAAAACCAAATTAAAATTGGTGTTAATGGTATGGTATGTTCATTCTGCATACAAGGAATCGAGAAAAAATTTAAAAAGCTTGAACAATTAGAATCAATTAATGTTGACCTTAATACAAAATTGGTCACATTACAGTTAAAAGGAGAAGAAACCATTTCAGATGAAACTATAAAAAATCTTATTACAGAGGCAGGTTATAATGTCACAAAAATTGAACGAACTAAAAAATAACAATCCCTTGATAGAATGGTTAAGTCTATTTAGCTCATTTGGCACAATCTTATGTTGTGCCCTACCTTCTACTCTAGTTCTGTTGGGGTTTGGTTCTACGCTTGCTTCATTTTTAAGCTCTTATCCTCAACTTGTCTGGCTCTCAGAAAATAAAATTTTATTATTTTCCGCCAGTTTTGGTTCGCTTGGTATTTCTTTTATACTCCAGTATATAAGTCGCAATAAACCATGCCCTATTGATCAAAAAGACGTTTGCACAAAAGTTAAAAGAAATTCCAGAATAATTTTATGGGCTTCATTAACAATAAATTTGGTAGGAGCATTTTATGCTTTTATTTTGCCTTTAATTTGATCCTATAATTTAAAATTTAGCTGCCTCAATTTTTATTTACAAAAAATAAAGTTAACAAAAAATATGTCACTACAGCCCCTGAAAACTAAGCTAAGTGGAATGCAAAAAATGAACGTGTGCAGTCCCTCAAAATTATTGGTAAACATTCTCACAAAACATTATTTTAGTTTTTGTGTCAGCACAAACTAGACCATATTAGCTGCCACACCTAGCGGAACAAATTCAGATTAGGAAAAAGTTTAAAAGGAACTAATGGCCAAAAAAGCAACTTGTTACATTCCTGGAAAATGGGAAGATTGGAAACCTATTTCAAACCTTTTAATATTTTAAATAGAAACTATATACTTGATCTGACGAACAAAACCACTCACTTAAATGATAGTTTATGTGTAAAAGATACGACTTGATCTGACAAACTCTATGAACAAGTAGTGAGAAAGTGTCATATCAAGTGGTAGCTTTTAAAAATTATAAGAAAAAACTAGTGACTAAATCTAATTACATCAGAAAATCTTTAAGTGATAATCTATTTAATCAGTGATGTTAATACAGTCAGACTCATACGATTTTTCGGCTTATCTGACTGAATATTTTTAAAAGTTTAGCTAGACATTGCCCGAACTACCCGTAATGGTCAGGGGCAATTAATCTATCTTGAAATTTTAGTAGTTTGTAATTGAATTGCTAGTCTTCTTCTTCACGTTACTTCATCAGGTTTAATTTTATCCAATGAGAAAATCGGAAAAATATTCTTGGGTTTCTCATCCTAGATTATTAGATATTAGCTTATCTTTTTTAGAAATAGGTGTATCTTCGACTTTAATCTTTCTAATCTCATATCTTGAATATTTTCCTGATACAATTGCCGATAGAAACTCATCTCGAGTTAATAGTGAACTCTCATTAATATCAAAATAAAGTAAATTCTTTCCTTTCTTGGACTCTTTAACGACTACAACTTTACCTAGATATTTTTTAGCATCCACAGCATTTACATTAGAAATTCTCGGATCATTTTCTGGATCAATGATAAGCTCATTATTTTTTAATGCTTATAAAGAAACTTGAAAGCTTTAACTTGCCGCTCGTTTTCTTACCGTACCTTACCCCAACTTTATTGTTCCATAAATCCATTTTACTTGAATTCGTATTATTAGAACTACTCCCCCCCATTGGAGTTAATTCATTCATTTCCCCAAGAATCAATGCAACCTTCTCACCATAGACTTGTGTAAACACACCTGATGTATATGCATGTCGAATGGCATCGACATCATTATCATCAAATCCTCCCTCAAGTTTATTAAAAGAACCATCAGTATTTTTCGGAAGCTTTCTTATATGTTTATCAAAAAATGCGTACGCTTCTAGCTCTGATTTAGAATTTAATTCAAAGATATTAATTTTGTTCATTCGGTATCAGCCTATTCTTTAAAAATATTAGAAAAGATAAAATGACAAAAATAACTTTAGTTTGTGTACTTCCAATAATTGGCCACAGGATTGTGAATAAAATTGTTGCGATTAATACAACCTTCGACAAACGAGGAATCATGCTTCTTATTTTATCAATCTGAAAAAGATAACCAAAACTTAAGAGGGATGAGAGAATCATTCTCTTGATAAACCAATTCTCTTTCAATTCATCCTCAAACCAAGTCAAATCCATCATAACTCGCATGAAAAAAAACGACTGATACAAAAAACATTGCATAAACTATGTAGTTTTCTTTATCACTAAATTTAATTTTTAAGGTCATTCAAGCTCCTTAATTATAAAGTACAACCACAAACTACATTATCTATAATTTTTTGATAGCCAATTTAAAACTTCTTTTTGAAATTCTTGAACAAATTCTCTCAATTCTTTTACATCGTCTGCAGTTGCCCCACCAACACAATCATACTCAACAATATTTCGCTTTCTTCTGCAAGCATCGAGATAATCTCGATCCTCATTTTTGTGTGCACCTAAAATTAGAGGAATCATTGCAATCGTATTCATATGATGTCCTTGTCCTTTGACTCGATAACCAGAGGCTCGAACAAGAATATTTGCTAATTTTAAAGCGGCATTATAAGCGATACCAAATTGCCAATCATCAGAAATTTCTGTTTGAGCGGAGTCCTCTAAATCACGCTCCACAATTTTTAATAAATCAGCAATTTCATCTTTTGAAGAATCCAGCCTAATTAAGACTCCGCTTTTTATGAAATTATCTATACTCATTTAAATCGCCAATTATTGGTTTGATTTCTTCTTTAAGAACGCTAGTTATAAAGTGGTCATTTGATACAATTCTCTTCTTGAACTCTTCCTTTGTATAGATGTGAGGATTAATTTCTCTACCTAATTTCTCTTGGAGGCCTGAAAGTAGCTTTGTTAAGGCCCGCATGCCAAGATCACCAATAATGATTAAATCAATGTCACTCGTACTCTTTTCTTTATTTTTTGCTATTGAACCGAAAAGAAATGCACACTGTATCTTAGGATCATCTAATTTTTCTTTTAAAAGTGAAATTACCCCTACTGTTTTTTCAACAATGGAAACCAAATCAGTGTAGATGGGACTTTCAACGTTTGCCTTGTAATAAATGCGATTACCATCTTTTCTGGCATTGATTAAATCAATCGAAAGTAAATGTTTAACTTCTTTTTGTAATGAATTGATATGAATGTGGGTTTTTTTTTCAATGTCGCGCAGATAGTATTCTCTACCTTCTCCGTCAAAAAGAATTCTCATTATTTCTGCCCGAGTGTTTGATGTAAATAATTCTGCAAGCATATTGTTCACCTTTATAGGTCAATTGTACCATTAGTTTGAACAAAATGGTAATTTTTTTAATTTTTTCAAAAAAAATGATCAGAAAATCAGCATTTAACCAGCTGAAAACATGAACAAATTAACAATATACTTCACAAAATGTATAACATACTTCACATCTCATACATGTATAGTTTATTATACATTTAGATAATGGAGAAATAATGGTTAAAGTAACACCAAAATTAAAAATACAAAGCACAATTCATATTTGCCGAGCAGAAAAAAGAATAACTCAGCAAGATTTAGCCGACGCCGTAGGTGTAACTAGGGCCACAATAATCTCTATTGAAAAAGGAAACTACAACCCCTCACTCGAATTATCCTTTCGTATAGCGCTTTATTTTGGAAAAGACGTTCAAGAAATATTTTATGTGGAGAAAGAAGATGAATAAAGAAAAATTATTAAAAGTTAATTTATGGTTAAGTAAGTACCTTGTCTACTCAATACCATTTGTTATTTGGATTGTTACTTGGGCCGTTAATTTAACAAGTAACGGAGAAAAATATGTAGAACCTAAAACAATCTTATGGGAAGTTTTAAGTTGGAACTTTATTCTTTGGTTTTTCTTGTTAGTTTACTTTGTCATCTCACTGGTTTTTTGGGGAAAGTTTAGAGAGGAGATTTTAACTTCTTTAACTTTTAGCAAGGAAAGAGATGAGCGGGAGTCATTTATTTCAGGAAGAGCTTCTAAGGCGACTTTTTATTCAACGCTCGCAATTTTAATACTATTCTTTTTTCTGTCAGGACTTCATCTACATATTTATAGAAAGCCCAAAGAAGAGGCCATCGATGGCAAAAGAGGCACTATTACAATTGGATACAGTTTTAATTTTGTAAATTCTGCGGCAAAGAAAGATATAGAGGTTTTTGATCATTCGAAGAATGAAAAAATATTGGTTATTGATGGAATACCATTTACCCAAGAGTCTCTACTATTATTTCTAATTCTATTTCACATTGCGAGCTATCATGTCTTCACCAGAAGTAAAAATTTGTGGAGCTGAAAGATTTTCCTGAAAACCGAGGACCTCGTCCCGTTTATATCACTAACGAGATTATGGAAAATTTAAATCGCAGACTTTCCAAACTATCCAATGTCTTAAACCAAAACGGGAATAAGACAGGATCTAATCGCTGATTTTTTATTCGGAAATGCAGTCGGAAAAGTTATATTCTACTTTTTTCGAAACTTTATTTATCGAGAGTTAACTAACCATGCCCGAACTACCAGATTCACCCTCGATGTATTTAAATCATCAAACAAATTAAGAGTTTAAGAGCTAACATTAATTTTTTTAAACATCGTCAATTCACTATATTTCACTTAATATCACTCTACTTCACGGAATCAGTCAGACTAAGTCGGGCACTATTTTTCACTCGGAAGTAAACGACTTAATAAGAACCACGCAAATAGTGATCCAAAAATTTGAGCAAAGGCTAAAGGCAGAAAATGGACTGGAGACATTCCTCCAAAAGTATTGGTGAACATTCTCGCAAATGTTACTGCTGGATTTGTAAAGGCAGTTGACGAAGTAAACCAATATCCAGCGGTGATGTAAAGAGCTACACTTAATGGTGCAAACTCTACATGTTTCTTTCCACATAGAGCGATAACCATTATGAAACCGAAAGTTGCAACAAATTCAGAATAAATGAGATGAGTGCCTGACCTTTCAATAGATGAAATGACAAACAACGGTAAATTGAACATTAGGTGTGTTGATAAGACTCCCAAATAAGCCCCAATCATTTGCGCAGAAACATATACGCAAAATTGCTTTGTATTAATTCTTTTCCATAACAACTCGACTAGACTCACTAGCGGATTAATGTGTGCTCCTGAAATTGTTCCCAATGTTTGAATTAAAGCAAAAAGACCTGCACCAGTCGCAATTGAATTAGCAAGCAAGGCTGCTCCAATTTGTCCAGGATACAAATTCTGGGCCATTGTTCCTGATCCTAAAACTATCATCACTAAAAAAGCTGTACCAACAAGTTCTGCCCAAAAAATTATTTTCACTGTTCACCTAAGAATGAAGGAAGAATTTTAATTGCTGTTTCAATTTCATCTCTTACTCTTCTATAAATTCTAATAATATCTTCTTCATTGTCCATATCCTTCGTCAATGCTGGTGGATCTTGAAATCCAACATGAACGATTTTCACTCCAGAAAAATAAGGACAAGATTCTTTAGCGGCATCGCAAACAGTAACAACGTAATCAAAGGAAACTTTTGGTAACTCTTCTACGGACTTTGAATAATGAGAAGAAATATCAATTCCAATTTCCATCATGACTTTCATTGCCCTCTCATTCATTCCGTGTTTTTTAGTTCCAGCAGAAAACACATTGAATTGATTTCCCCACAGATGACGGCAGAATCCCTCCGCCATCTGTGAACGACATGAATTTCCAGTACAAAGAAAAAGAATATTTTTCATTAGCAACAACCCGACTTCGTCTCGCTTGATTTAGGAGCACAGCAAGCATTGCTTTTATCTTTGTTGATAACTCCTTCAACAGGAAGTTGCTCATGCACATAAAAAATCTCCCAAGAGTTCCCATCTGGATCTTGCAACCAGATTTTATCTTGCCTAGCAAAACAACAATTCGTATCGCTTTCAACTAATTTCACAAGTCCTGCTTCAGTTAATATTTTCTGCCATTACATAACCGCAAATGCTGAATCAACTTCAATTCCTAGATGATTCACTGAACTTTTATTTCCTGTGGCTGTTTGCATACTGAAGTTAAGCAATGGCTCTTTTAAATCAAACTTTGCGTAATCAGCTGTCTGCTTTTGAGGATTAACTCCAAAGACTTTTTTATAAAACTCTACAGATTCATTTACATTAGAAACATTTATCGAAAGATGTGCTCTCATAAAAACTCCTTTAACATTTGCATTCGTTCATAAAACAATCCAGCATACTAAATCTTTTCATTTCGTCTTCGCCTATGGCGCATGCTCCTTTCAACTTAACGAGTGAAGATTTAATTTGCTTTAGATCGTTGATTTTTTTATCTAACTCAGAAATCTTCTCTTTAACTTTAGGAAGAACGTCTGCGCAGCTCGCTCTTCTTTGAGTATTTAAATGAAGAAGTTCTTTTATTTCATTAAGGGTGAAGCCAAGTTCTTTTGCTTTTTTGATAAATATGATTCTTGAAAAATGCTCGAGACCATAATAGCGATAGCCGTTTGTTCTTTTAACTGGCTCTTTTACCAATCCTTCTCTGTGATAAAATCTAATTGTCTCAATATTCAGATCAAGTGCTTTTGCTAATTTTCCAATCGTCATTTTTTCAAAATTCGCATTCATTTTTCTTACCCTCATGACTATTTTAAACCCTGTACCAAGGTACGTGGTCAAGCTTCATTTAATTTATTTTTTATATTAAAGTAGTACTGATTTATTATAATTTTTAAAAAAAAAGACACTTAAGCGTTAATTTTAGAAACAAATCAAATCAGGCATTGCATGATTTTTCATCAATAAAAACGTATAGTTGATGAATGCTCGAAATACCAGAAATGGTCGGGGGCAATTAAACTTTCCTGAAATATTAGTTGCTTGTATTTGAATTGCTAGTCTTCTTCACCTTACTTCATAAAGTTTTATTTTATCCAATCGGAAAAATTCTTAACAATATTAATTAATTAATAATTACAGGTTTATTAACTTCAACATGACCATTAATTGAAAGTCTTTCAAAAGCTTCGCTTAAATATTGTTTTTCATTCACAAGTAGATAAATTTGATTTTCTTTTTTTGAGTAGTAGTAAGCACTTCTTGCTCTTTTAACATGACTAAGCTTTAGAATATAGATTTGGCATAAAAATTTTTCTTCAAAAGAATTGATAGATCCGTTTTTGTCAAAATCAAAATACGACTTTTTACATCTGTTTCTTGCCAATTTATTTTGGACAAATATTTCTTCAAACTAGATACACTGAGGCTTTCATAGCGAAATGACTTTTTAAAGCTTGTTCGGACTTCAGCAGTAGTAAAACTTTTTTCAAAATTGTTTATTTCAACCTTGCTAAAGAGCCAATTAAACTCTTTATCAAAGTCTGGAAATCTTTTTTGAAATGAATCTTGTAATGACTTTAAGTATTTCTCGTCTATCTGCTTGCCTTCTGCCAAATATTTTTTTGTTAAATCTAAAATATCTCTGGCTCCCCAGTTAATGTAAGCTACATTGTACCAGTTGGCCTTATCCACTTCTCCCATTATCTTTTCATAGACAATTCCATTACCCAAAACAGTTGCCAAAATTTCATTTAAATAAGTTGCAGCTCCAGCTTCAAACGGATTTTGAGAACGAATTTTAAGAGAATGATTTAGAGACTCCTTTAATTCTGCAGGTTGAGCAGAGTAAAGCGAATGACAAATCTCGTGAAATATAACTCCAACTCTCCCAACAATATCTTTTTCATCAATGATAATCCCTACAGATTCAAAAGCACCAAAGCTCTTAGCATTTGAATGGTGACTTCCTGGTGGTATTGGGTAAAGTACAATATCAAAAGGAATTGAATCATCCCAATAACTACCATAAAATGTCTTCGCCTTTTTAAACATTTCATCAAGCTTCCATTCACTAGATTTTCTTGAATAAAAATCCACCATTTTTTGAAGTTCTTTTTCATACGGCCTCCATAAGAAGCTTTCAAAGACTGGCTCTAGTTTTCTTAGGTTATTAATGAACTTTTGATGTATTTCAACAGGGAGTAAACCTCTAGTTCTGCCAGAAAGATCATCAAGATCTTTCGAAAGAGAAGCTTGAACTTCTATAAGATTCTTAACAATGAATTCATCACCGTAATAAACACCTGGGTCTTTGTATTCTGCGTATACAGCTAAATGTTCATTTAGCTTTTGCTGCTCATCTATTATCAATTTTACTTGTTCATTATAAAATGATGATTTTAAAAATGCTTCCTTGATAGCAGGAGAAAAACCACGAACTTCACTCAACGAATAGGAAAAAATAACTAGAGAATGAATTCTGCTCTTTCTGTATTGTATGTTCAGGTTAGAGGCGAAGACAATCATCGACATTAATATCAGACAGAAAATAACTAATAGTCTCACATTTAACTCCTGATTTACATCATAAAATTTTAAAGGATCTGATCAGCCCTGTCATTGTAATTCTTTATCACCAACTTACGAGCAACTTCAAATATTAAAGACACCTGAATTCATCAATTGTCTTAATAAGCAGGCTCCTAAAACGAAGGCCACTATTACAGATAGACTTGATATGCTCTCTCTAGGGCATTTGGTGATCACAAAAAGTTTGAAGTATTAATTGAATTAAGATGGAAGAATGGAACTCGGGTCTATTCAAATATGAGTGGCAATACATTGTCATTGCTCAAAACGTAAGGAAATAAAAATGGGAAAGCAACCGACGACATCAAAAAAGCAAAAAAAATCCAAGGCCTTATTCGCTCATTTAATGACTGTTTATAAAGTAGCCCTTGTAAAGAAAGCAGGAATTGGAAGACGCACTCTTTATGATCTAATTGACCCGAAGAAAGAATTTAACCCTGAGCTGTCGGCTGTGTCGGCTTTGATTCAAGCTTTGGCGGCGTAAAGTGGTTTTCAAAAATTTTTTTATACAGAACTTGGTTACAATGATGCTAATGAAATATATTTGGATGCTAAAATTCAAGAAAGTTCACCTTTGAACTGGGATTCAAGTTGGGTCGTATCTTAGCAAGGAATACAGTAATGGGTTACACGAGTTCCTGAATTTAAAAATACTCATAAAATGAATCTTATCTTCGCAAAAATACCTGACAATGGAATAAATGCTCATATCGATTCTCTATGGGGCGATGAAAAATACAGAAAAAATGGAATTGACAGTGAGTTAAAAAAACTTAGTGAAATTTGGGCAAAAAATGAAGGTGCAAGGCAATCATTACAAATATTTTCTTTTCCAAGCATAAAAACTTGCATTCGTGATTCCGTTTTTTCTACAAACTTCCAGAACAATTGAAGCGCCCGACTGGGCTACTTTTAAAAAGGTGATCATTTTTTCTTCACTGAACTTTGATTTTTACATTTTCCCCCCTCTACATGTTGATGTTTACTGAGTGCGATATTTTGAATAGTGCAGTTTTTTGGGTCAGGTCAATTTAATTGTAATTATAGTGATGCCATTAGCTTGTCTGAATTGAATGATGATAATAATAATAGGTTTGAGACATTCAAAAGGATTTCAAATTCTACTATTTCTATATTGCATGATAACTGTGAAAATAAAATTACTTCAGGCAAATCTATTCTTGATCAAAAAAAATAGGGATTTAATTGCTTCAAATTTGATTATAGATAATCAAATGGATGAATTTGCTTATTTAAACAATCTTAAACTGACATGTGATTTTTCTCGAGCCGTTAAGCTAACTATTAACAATAATGATCTTGCTACAAATGATCAGTCTAAGAATGAACCAAAAATAATTGATATAGATGAACCTTATATACAAAGCATTAACTTAAGAAACAAGTTAAATAATAATAGCTATTAATTTTTTATGGATTAAAATATTGTCTATTATATGAAACGTGAAAGAATAAAATATTTAGAAAATATTATACCAGACATTCTTAATCGCTGTGAAATTCCAGGTCTGAGTTTTGGAATAATTCATAAAGATGAACTAGTTTATTCAGCGGGATTTGGTAAAGCTAGTATCAGTTCAAACAAAAAAATCGATAACAATACCGTTTATTCATTGGGTTCTTTAACCAAATCTTTTACTGCCTGTGGAGCTGTGCTGTTGGATCAAAGGAATATTATAAATTTAGATTTACCAATTATTAATTACTACAAGTCTCTTGTATTAAAAGATGAAGATTTAGCGAAAAAAATAACCTTCATAGATCTGCTTACACATCGAACGGGCTATCCACGAAATGATCAGTTCTGGGCATTTTCAACTAAAAGCAGATTGGAATTGATTAATGATTTAAAAAATCTAGATACCACTCAAGAACTAAGATCTTCATTTATATATAATAATCATATGTATATGTTGGCTGGATTTCTGATTGAATTAATAGAGAATAAAACTTGGGAAAAATTTATTTTGGATAATTTTTTACTTCCTTTAAATATGTGTTCAACGGGGAATCTAAATTTATTAAAAAATATAGATAATTATGCTTCAGCTCATCAATTTAAAGATGGCAAATTAATAGAATTTAACGAGTTTGGCTTTGGAGCCTGTGCACCTGCAGGATCACTTGTTTCAAACATTAGTGATTTAAGCAAATGGATTAGCTTATTTATACAAAAAGGTGAATTTGAAGGCCAAAAAATTTTGAGTAATTCAAGTTATCAAAAAATCTTTAAACCTTATATCAAATCTCACTCTAAGACATTTTCAAATTTTAAAGAATTTGATCAAGAGTTTTATGGATTAGGCTGGAGAATACAAAAATTCAAAAACGAAAACATTTTTTGGCACGGTGGTGGCACTGAGGGATTTACTAGTTTTATGGGGATTATACCTGAAAAGAACTATGGAATTATTGTACTAGCAAATTCAATCAAACAAAGTATTGATAAAGATGGTGCAAGTATAGTTGCCTGTTATTTACTTGATCTTATTTTATCGAGTGAATTTGATAATTGGGATAGAAAATTTTCTGATATGTAGCATTCCTGATTTTAATACTCCTCTTTAAAAGATGCCCAGTCGGGTGCTTCAACTGTTCTGGAAGTTTGCAGAAAAACAGAATCACGAACGCAACTTGTTATGCTTGGAAAAGAAAATATAACGTTGTTGAAGTGACCATAAAATTGAAAAAAGAGAAGATCTTGTTGTTAACCACAAGAGAACGGAGCAGATTTATAACGAAGAAAAACTCTGTCTATGATTAAAAAATAAAAATAAAAGAGCGAGGCATTTGCGAGTTGCTTAAGTTCTGCCAGATGCTCCATTAAAAAACTGGTCGATGGATTTATTCCACGACAGATGTTTTCGCGGGAGAAAAATAATATGCCTTACGATCATTGATCAATTCTCAAAAGAAAGCCCAATGATAAACGTGGGAATAACGATGACAGGTGCCGAAGTTGCAAGAGCTCTCGATTCGTTGAAAATAAAAGTGGGACTACCTGAAGTGATTTTTGTCGATAATGGGCCGGAATTTTCAGGGAAAGATTTGGGATTATGGGCGATGAAAAATAATGTAAAGCTACATTTTATCGAGCCAGAAAGCCAACTCAAAATGCGTTTATAGAATCGTTCAACGGAAAATTTAGAACTCAATGTTTGAATCAGCATTGGTTCTCAACAATCGAAGAAGCAAAAGTTTTAATAAAAGATTGTGAAAAGAATACAATAACTTCAGGCCTCATAGTTCTTTGAATGGTTTGACTCCAGAAGAATTTACTAGGTAATTTGAAATGAAAAAGATAAACGGTTTTGATCAGGATGTTAGATTAAAAGTAGTCTAGCGTTTGGGGTCAGGTCAACCATGCCCGAACTACCCGAAATGGTCAGGGGCAATTAATCAATCAAGAAATTTTAGTAGTTTGCAGTTGAATTGCTAGTCTTCTTCTTAATGATACTTCATCAGATTTAATTTTATCCAATGAGATAATCGGAAAATCGTTTCCAAGACGAATTTTGTAAAATAAAATTTATTATGTTGAGGAAAAATCTAATATTTAATTTCACATTACTCAGTGTATTGATTTTGGGATATTCATATTTCATAGAAACTAGTTGGCTAGAAATAACACGTCATCAAATTAATCTGAAAGCTAACTCAAATAAAAAACTTAAAATCATTCAAATCTCTGATTTACACACAAAAGGAATTGGTACAATTGAAGAAAAGGTAATCAAGACCGTTCAAAGTGAAAAACCAGACATCATATTTTTAACTGGCGATATTGCAACACCAGGTGGAACAAATTCCAGTTACGAAAAAGTTTTAAAAGAACTAAAGGCTAAACAAGCAATTTATTACATTCCTGGAAACTGGGAAGACTGGGAGCCAATTTCAGACCTCTCTGATATTTTAAAAAGAAACAATATTATCGACCTAACAAATAAAACGATAATGCTAGATAAGAATTTATGGTTAGCAGGCTTTGCTGATGCTCCAACAGGCAATCCAGACTTGAAAATTTTAAGAAATATCCCTAATGATTCAAAAATAATTTCCATTTTTCATTCACCAATATTTTTTGATGAAGTCTCAAACTCCATAGATTTAGCATTTGCGGGTCACACCCATGGTGGCCAAATTCGCCTACCTCTCATTGGGTCTATTGCCCTTCCGCCTGGCTCTGGAGACTATAACCAAGGATGGTTTCAAAAAAATCGAGCCAAAATGTATGTGAACCGCGGAATTGGAACTTCAATTGTTCCATTTCGATTTCTTTGCAGACCCGAAATTAGTATTTTTGAAATTAGCTATTAACCTAGATTATTTGGAACATTCTTATCTTTTTTAGACACTGGAGTTTCATCACCTTTCACTATTCTGATTTCATAGAAAGGATATTTTCCCAATTGGATTTCAGATATAAATTCACTTCTTGATAAGATTACTGATTTCTCAAAATCAAAATATAAAAGATTTTTTCCTTTCTTTGATTCTTTAACTACGAATACTTTATTTTTTATATTGATCTTACTCGATGAAACCTCATTAATTCGAGGATCACTTTCTGGATCAATAATTAATTCACCATTTTTAAGTGCTTTTACAATTAATTTAAATAGTTTTAGCTTTCCAGAAGTTTTTAAACCTATTTTTCGCCCTATTCGATTATTCCATAAATCCATATTCTTAGAATTAGGACTGTTGGAACTTGAGTTACCTCCAAAAGGTACTAATTCATTCATGTCACCTAAAATCTCAGTGACTTTTTCACCATATTCTTGCGTAAATATACCTGAAGTATATGCATGTCTTATGGCATCTATATCATTGTCGTAAAATTCACCGCTCGACAAATCAAAAGATCCATCACTTCTTCTCGGAAGTTTTCTTATAAATCTATCAGCAAACTCATACGATTCAATTTCGCAAGTTGATTTAAGGCCTAAAATATTTAACTTAATCATCTAACTTGCTTTTTTATCTTCAACAAAAACTTTTCTCAGAACATCGTTCATTAGAGTTGTGTATGAAACATGATGTTTTTTAGCTAATTTTCTGATGATCTCTAATAAGTCAGCATCAAAATTTGCAGTAATTTTTTCTCTTTCGGATTTCTTTAAGCAAGGCAATGTAGACAAATCCACTTTGACATTTCCATATAATTCTTTTGGTGCCTTATCTATCTTACTCAAGGCTTTTTTAAGTCTAGGTTTTTTTCTTGTTTTCATGTAACTTCTCCCATGCATCAATTAATATGTCATAGTTTTGATGCACATACTTAATAATACCTTTAACTGTCTGTTTACTAAATTTAGTCTTCCCAATTACTGCTAAATCTATCAATGAAATCTTAACTTCTGCTTTCTCACCTTTTGCAATAACGTGAACATGTGCAGGACCATGCTCCTTTGGTGGAGCAAAAACCTTTATTTTCCATTTTTCGTTCTCTATAATAGTTCCAACTTTTATTAGAATATTGTACCATACTTTTGTATGGCTTTAAATATGTATTTATAACCATATCTATTTGAATTGACTAGGAGGTTTTTATCCCAGAGTTACCCGATTCACAGCAGAGACTTTTTTATTATTAATTATTTTAATCATTTGAGAGACAAAACTAGCTAACACAGAAACTCGTCAGTTCACTATATTTCACTTAATTTCACTCTATTTCATGAAATAAGTCGGACTGGTCGGACTAAGTCGGACTCTTGTATTTGAAACGCTGAATTTGAAATTGGTTTTACTATAGGAATATATATTTTTATATTTATATGTCCCTAATATTTATTTTAACCAATAACTTGACTATTATTTTCATCCAAAATTGTAGCAATTTTCCTAGGTGATGAATTAATACTGCTTACGAGATCTAGAAGTTCTATCTGTTTATCAGTGAGATTTATTTTAATTGCACCTAAATTACTTTTAAGTTGATCTAGGGTTCTTGGGCCAATCATTGGTACTGAACCGTGTGTACAGGACCATGCTATTGCGACTTGATCAGGAGTTGCACCAATTTCTTTAGCTATACTTAGCACTGTATCTAGAATTTTTGTTCTTTGTTCTGAGTTTTCAGCTTGAAAAACACTTCCACCAAATCCTTCTGCACGACCTTTTTCTCCCAGTCGATACTTACCAGTGAGCATCCCGCCACCTAATGGAGACCAAGTAACAATTCCAAGTCCAAAAGCTTTTGAAGCTTGAAATAAATCAGCCTCTGGTTCTCGACGAACTAAACTATGTTCAAATTGAGCAGCTGCAATAGGAATAGAATGAGTTAATTCAGAAAGTGTTACAGCTCTAGATAATCGCCAAGCTGAAAAATTTGATAGTCCAGCGTAAAGAATTTTACCTGATCGTGCCAAGTCATCTAGGCCTCTAACAATTTCTTCAGATGGAGTTACTCCATCTGGATGATGCACCCAGAAAATATCAATGCAATCTGTTTTAAGTCGTTTTAAACTTGCTTCAACAGAAGCTATCATCGCCTTTCTACAATTTCCTGTAACTAATCTATTCGGATTTGGAACAGCTCCGTTTGTAAATTTAGTGGCCAATACAAAATCATCTCTTCTTCCCTGAAGTAAGTTACCAAGAATTTCTTCAGATTCACCAAATTGATAAACATCGGCCGTATCAATAAAGTTCCCTCCAGCCTCTGCAAATGTTTCAAATATTAATTTGCTTACATCATGGTCACTACCATAACCCCAACGCGTTCCAAAGTTTCCAGTTCCAAGTGCTATTTGCGATACTCGTAATCCTGTTTTTCCAAAAAGTGTATATTTCATTTTTATTATCTCTTATCTCCCTTGTGCTTTATCGCCTCTAAGGGTCATTACTGAACTTGTAACTGTAGCCACTAAATTTCCATCAGGCCTGGTCACATCACAAGTGTAATAGCTAATCGTTTTGCCTAATTGTACAACTCTCGCAGTTGCTCTTATTGTTCCATCCCACACAGGACGAAAAAAATTAATTCTTAAATCAACGCTCGTAAACGACTCACCTTCTTGAAGAGTAGTGGCGTGAGCTGTTCCGATTGCGGCATCGGCAATATCACATAAAACTCCACCATGAAGAGTTCCCATGGGATTAGCGTGCATTTTTAAATTAACTTGCATCTCCATAGTCGCTGTTGCTTCGCCGATATCTACCAAATCAAAACCAATTGTTTTAGCAATTGCAGGTGGAAATACCATTGATGAAGTATCATCGGCAGTAATTGTTTTATCTAAATATTTTCTTAACCAATCACCTATTTTAATTTTCATTTTGCTTGATCCATTTCTTATATCTTTTTGAGAGCAGTTTCGTTCGAACTTGATCGCGAATGATAGAGAAAATTGGATTAGGATTAACCAAAGGTTTTTTTCCATCGCCAATGCGATGTAATTGCCTTTGAATCGTTATTAAACCAGCAAACCCAGCAAGCGTTTTGTCTTTAAATTTTATAATAGGTAACTTTCCATCTTCTGGTGAACTACCTTGCCAAGACTTAATTAAGTTCGGATTCATTGCTAGTGAAGATGCAATCCCAACGATTGAAACTCCTTCATTTAATACATTTTCTGCAACTTCTCGTCGGCGAATTCCACCTGTCGTCATGATTGGCATTTTAGCAATCTTCATAATATCTCTCGCAAATTCTAAAAAATATGCTTCTCTAGCCAAAGTACGACCATCTCTTGTTTGTCCTTGCATGGCTGGTGCTTCATAACTTCCACCAGAAAGTTCTACTAAATCAACTGGTAAATTATTAAGCATCTTGATGACTTCAATCGCATCAGTTGAATCAAATCCACCTCGTTGAAAATCAGCTGAATTTATTTTTACAGCAACACAAAAACTAGGACTAACTGTTGATCTAATAGCTTTAACGATTTCAATCAAAAACCTTGCACGGTTTCCAATGCTTCCTCCCCATTCATCAGTTCGCTTATTGGTTAATGGAGAAAGAAATTGACTAATAAGATACCCGTGAGCTGCATGAATTTCTACACCTGTGAAACCTGCTTTTTCAGCTTCAAATGCTGTTTCAGAAAATTTTTTAATAAAATTTTTTATCTGAATTTCACTCAGAGATTTAGGCTTAGAAAAAAGTTTAGATTGTTTTCCCATATCGAGAGCAACTTCAGAAGGTGACCAAGCCGTTTGCCCTAAAACTGCGAGCGTCTGTCTGCCTGGATGATTGATTTGCATCCATACTTGTGCTCCATTGCTTCGTGCGGCCTTTGCCCATTTTTTGAAAGGTTCAATTTGTGAACCTTTTTGTAAAACAATATCTCCAGGACTTCCTAGAGCGTGCGAATCAACCATAACATTTCCAGTTATAATTAATCCAACTCCTCCGTCAGCAAATGATTGTTCTAAACGTGCAACTCTATCATCGGGTAGTTGACTGATGCCGGCAAGACCTTCGGCCATAGCAGCCTTTGCTATTCGATTTTGAATCACAGTTCCATTGGGCAATGTTAGCGGTAAAAAACATTTATAAGTCATATTGAATCCGTTTTTATAATATTAATTTTTTTGTTCCAAAAAATTATTAAGTTTCAAATTAAAATCAGAATAGTATTGAAAGATACCACCATGGCCAGCGTCTTCATAAATCACTAATTGCGAGTTAGGAATTTTTTTAGCCATATACCGACTATTAGAAGTTGGAACCATAATATCATTGTCACCATTCGCGATTAAAACAGGAACTTTTATGCTCGCAATATTTTGTGGAGATTGAAGACCCCAAGCTTTAATCGCTTTCAATTGTCTTAAGAAAGATTTCATTGAAGGTTCACGATCGCGATTATTTTTTCGTTCTTTAAGTCTTAAAAGAAATGATTTTGCATGAGCTTGACCATTAATTGTAGTGGTAAAAAATAAATAATGTTTTGGATCACGAAAAGTAAATAACCCTTTTAGGATAAGTGGAAATGAAATTTTTCCAACATTTTCAATTCCTTCTCCACCAGCAGGACCAGTTCCCGTAAGAATTAACTTCTCTACTAATTCCGGTGATTTTAAAGCAATTTCTTGCGCAACAAATCCACCAAGTGAAAAACCAAAAAGAATTACTTTTTGCAGTCCCATGGCGTGGATAAAATCAATTGTATCAAGTGCCATTTCATTCACGGTTAATGGAGCTGTTCCACTTGAAGATCCCATGCCGCGATAATTTAAAGCGATGACTCTATATTGAGTTGAAAGATTATCAACAATACGAGGATCGAAATTATCTAAAACAGCACCCCAGTGATTTAAGAGTACAATTGTAGAACTTGCATCACGAGGACCTACATCACGGTAAGAAAATGTTTCGCTTCTTACTTTCAAAAATAAATTGGGAGCTTCTACATATTTCATAAATTACATCCTATTTAATTTTAAGAACAACTTTCCCTTTGGTTCTTCCTTGAGCAATATAGGCCATCGCTTCTTTAGCCTGGTCAATTGGAAAAACTTTATCAATTACTGGATTAATTTTTCCATCTTCAATAATTGTTCTAATTTCACTCAACTGATGACCTGATGGTGTTACAAAAACAAAATTATAATAAACACCTTTATTTTTAGATAATCGATTAATCTTCCAACCAATCAACCCCATGATTATTTGAAAGAAAAAATTAAGCTTTGCTTGCTTAGCAAATTTCTTATCTGGTGGCCCAACTACTGATAATAGATGACCGCCTGGTTTTAAAATATCCAGACCTCTTTCTATTGGTTCTCCATCAACTGAATTTAAAAAGACATCATAGTTTTTTATCACTTCGTTATACTTTTCTTTATTATAATTAATGACATGATCGGCACCAAGTTTTTGTACCCATTCTAAATTCTTCTCACTCGTAGTTGTCGCAACTTCTACTCCAAATGCTTTTGCAAATTGAATAGCGAAAGTACCAATTCCACCACTTCCCGCTTGGATGAAAACTTTCTGCCCAGCTTTAATTTTAGCAAAATCTTTTAATGCTTGATACACAGTTAACCCAACTAATGGAATTGAAGCGGCTTCCTCAAAACTTAAATTTTTTGGCTTCAAAGAAAGGTCTGCTTCTGAAACTGCAACGAATTCAGCAAATGCTCCCATTGATGAAGTACTAAAACTTCCGTAAACTTCATCTCCTATTTTAAATTTTTTAATTTGCGCACCAACTTCAACTACTTTTCCTGAAAAATCAGTTCCTAAAACTAGTGGAAATTTAAAATTTAAAAGAGGCTTCATTTCACCTTTTCTAATTTTAACATCAATTGGATTTAATCCTGCAGAATATACTTCAACTAAGATTTCATTAGATTTAATTTTTACTTTTGGTAAATTAGCGATCTCGATTGCACTCTCATCACCATATTTTTTTATTGCAACAGCTTTCATATATTCTCCAGTTTAATTTTGTTTTGCGAGAAGTAATCTATCTAAAGACTTACCAATTAATTTCAAAACTAAGCCAGGATAAAACTTACTTAAATAATAAATTTGATTAGATTGACCAGGTCTGATTTCAAAAGTGTCATTCTTTAAACCTTTTATTGCATAATTTACTAACTTTTCAACTGGCATCGGTTTCAACTCGTCTGTATCTTGCTTATCAAATGTATCTAGCAAGCTCGTTTGAGTCGCAGGCGGAGCAAGCTCAAAAACTTTTACATTTGTATATTTTAACTGCTCACGCAAAGAAATAGTAAAAGAATGAAGTCCCGCTTTTGTTGCAGAATAGATTGGTGTTGTTGGAATTGGAAAAAATCCAACGGCAGAAGTAACATTGATAACTGCTGCTTCATTCTGTTTAATCAACAGAGGTAGAAATTGCTGTGTCAACCAAATAGGGGCATTTAAATTAGTAGTCACTTCTCTAGTGAGTTCCTCTAGTTCGGACTTTTTATTCAGGTTAAATATTTTAGAATACCCAGCATTATTGACTAGAATATTTAAATTAGGAAACTTACTAGCAACCTCTGCAAAAAGGAAAATAACATCGCGAGGGTCATTAATATCGCTTTTAAATACGTGCACTCGAGGAATAGTGCTTTTGACTCCATCTAATTTTTTTTGATCTCTTCCTGTGATAATAACAGTGTTACCAAGTTCTAAAAGTTGCTTTGCTAATTCTAAACCTATTCCACTTGTTCCACCTGTAATTAAAACAGTATTTTTTGATAATTTCATATTTTTCTCCCATTTTTATTTTCAATTAATTTAATGAATGCTTTAAAAGTTTGGCGTAGCTCTTTTTTTGTAACTCCATTTAATTGCAATACTCGTGAACCAGTTATCGTTGTCATTAATATTTTTGAAATATCTTCTGCCGAAATTATGTCTACAACTTCTCCTAACTTTTGAGCTTCTAAAATTGCTTTTTCAATTAAGGCTTCCGTTTTTATATGAAATCCTTCTAGCATTTTAGAAATCTCAATATCATTCTCCCCAATTTCAGATGCCGTCCTAGAAACCATACATCCTTTAGGATGAGCAATGTTTTCTGTCTCTGCAATTTCATATAGTGCATTTGCCAAGGCCTTCAATGGCGATTTTTTATTAATGATTCTGGCTTCAGTCTCCGCAAGAATATTTTTAATATATAAATCTAAACCTTTAATGAATAATGACCTTTTATCTCCGAAGGCCGTATAGAGACTCTGCTTATTAAGCTTAGTCTCACTCATTAAATCTTCCATGGAAGTTGCCTGATAGCCTTTTGTCCAAAAAAGATTCATGGTTTTTAATAGTACTTCTTCTGTATTAAATTCTCTTGTTCTTCCCATAGATTCATATTACACATTATTGACCGAGTGGTCAACAATAAGTCGTAATTAGTGACCAAAAGGTCAAGAATTCAGCAACATAGATAAGTGATTAATGATTCTTTGATGTAAATGTTTAGCTAGAAATTACTTGAAATATAGAGATTTAAATTCGGCTTAAAAAATATAACCAAATATAGCTGTGATAATGCCGATAATTGATTGTTAACTATAATTATGTCGGACTCTATCGGACTATAATAATTAATTAAAAATACCTTAATCATTTCATTTACTTAAAGAGTGAATACCAGAATCATATCGAGTCTGGCATTGCTTGATTTTTCACTTATAAAAACATATAGTTACACCATGCCCGAACTACCCGAAGTCGAAACCATCAAGTCGCAAATCACAACTCTCCTTCCTCTAAAGATAGAGAGCTTAGAATTTTCAAGAAATGCCTTCCCTCGAATTTTAAGAAATATATCTATTGAAAAATCCCAAATAGTTCAAAAAGAAATCATTGGTCGAGAAATTCAAAAAATAGAACGCTGGGGTAAATGGTTGATTTTTTCTTTGGACAATCATCATTTTCTTATCTCTCATTTAGGCATGAGTGGCTCTTGGCAATTGCTTCAAAGCTCAACTCAACACAAGCATGCCCACATCATTATTCGCGGCCCAGATCAAAAATGCTTAAGTTATGTGGACCCACGACGCTTTGGTCATTTTTATTACTTTGACTTCAATGAAAAAAACAATTTTTTTAAAAGATTCCCTATCGATATAAGTCATCATGAGTTTGATCTAAACCATTTGACTCGTTTGATTTTTTCGGGTGCAAAAAAAATAATTAAGCCCTACCTTCTCGATCAAGCAGCATTTATGGGAATTGGAAACTATATGGCATCTGAAATTTGTGCGCGTGCAGAAATTCTCCCAACGCGACTAGCGGGAAGTTTAAGCCAAAATGAAATTGAAAAACTTTATCGCGCTTTAAAGATTGTTTTAGAGGGCGCACTTAAAACGTCGGGCACAACCTTTGGTGGTGGCTATGTCGATGCTTACGGCGAAGCCGGTTCGGGAGTCGATCATTTAGTTGTCTTTTATCAAGAGTACTGCCAAATGTGCGCTGAAAAATCGCTTAAAACAAAAGTGATTAAAACTCAATTAGCAGGCAGAGGTACTTACCACTGCCCTATTTGCCAGAAATAAAATTAAAAATAAAATCCTAGCGAAGTATACATCGTATCATCGGCGCGATAATAGCTCCAGTAAGACGCATCATTTGGTGCCTTGAGCATTTCAAGGCCGAGTGAAACATAAATCTTTTTAAGATAATTGTACTTAAGCTCAGCCTTAATAATATTATCGTAGCGATTGATATCATATTTTAAATCCAAAAAAGCAGAAAATGCATCATTCATCGTGTAAGTCACGCGCCCACCAAAGGCTCGCTTCCATTTGACAGTATCGCTAAAAAAATCGTCGGAGCTTCTGACGTTTCCAGTTACAAGGTGAATATAATTTAGTGAAAAGTTAAATTTATCCAATGTGTACTCTGTATTTAAGTGAGTGTATGCTTCGCGATTATATGCTGGTGAAACTTTGAAGTAAGGAGAATCGAAACTTTGTCGCGAATTTTTAATGCTATACAAAGGAATGTCTTTTCCAATTTTTGCATTTGGGTCGACGTAACTTAAACCTCCGCGAAGACTAACTTGATCAATTTTTTGAGTAATTTGAATACCAGCGTAAGCATGATGATTAACTGTTGGATTGGCTGTTGCCAAAACTTTATTTAAATACACATTGTCCCAATAAACTTCTGCATTCACGCGCAGTTTATTTTCTGGCTTGTAAATAGCAAAAAATGACAAGTGCCCATTGTAGAAAGGTTTTCGAATATTAAATCCAAGGGACTTATTAAATATAATTTTAGAATAATTTACATTTCCAATTTGGTAGAAAATAGGTGTTTCAACATTGCTAATTATAGTGCTGCGGGGAGGTAGTCTGGTCCACTCACTATGGCTTTCAACATTGCCATTTTCAAACTTCACGCTTGGGTTAAGTTCGGGAATAAAAAAATAAGACATAAAAAAATCAATTTCATATTCACCAAATTTAGACTGCAACAATAATCCAGTTAAGCCTTCTTGCTCTTCACCCAAAAGTGTAAATCCCTGGTTACCATTTAAAAAACCCAGCATCCAATATTTCTCATTCATGTTCCAATCGAGAATTTTTCGACCAAAATATAATTTAAAATCACTCTTGAAGAAATTTGGAAAAAGTTGATGACCTAAAAAGCGTATATAAGCTTCTTGCAATGAATAATTAACAGCATTGTTATCTTGAAAATAGAGTCGAACGTCAGCTTTGGCAAAAGTAGCAATACGTTTTGTGTCATTGGGTACTCCCCCTTTATAGGATAACTCTAACCAATCACCAGAAGATGAGTAGTAAGCGGGCTTGTTTAAACGTATATATTTTTCATAGGTCAAGGTGCCATCATAGGCACCGAGAAAAGTAGGAAGCCATAAAATGTAAAATAGTAAGACTTTTAACAAGCGAACCTCAATAGTTTTAAAAATTAAAACAATAGATTTCAATCATTTGAGACCATTTGGCAATACTGAGATGATAAAAGCATTAAACAGAGTGGTTTTTTCTTTATTCTATAGCGAGAAAGTTCTATATATAAGCTTATGAAATTGTTCGTTTATAAATGTAAATGCTTACTTATTTTAAGCATCCTATTTTTACAATCCTGTGGTTATGTCAAAGACAAACCACCGGCCGATGTTGAAGTCTATAAAGCGACAGAGTTTTCTACTTGCTCGGTCGATCCAGATAAATTATCTGATATTTTTAAAGAAAACCAAGAAGCGCAAATTCGATGTTTAGAAGAAAATTTTCTTCAGTATACAAAGTACGTTAAAAATAAAAATAACGATGCAATTAGCGAATCAGAATTAACCAATTTTATTAAACAAATTTTTAAGACTCAAAGTGACACTATTGTTAATGCTCTCAGCATAATTTTTCAATTGAATATGATTTTGCTTCGCGATGAAGGTCAAAAAATATCCAAAGGAAATATTGGCCCACTTTTTAACCTCTTAGTCGCCGTCAATCGCGATGCCATTATAATGACTAAACTTCTTCAAGAGATGGCCGACAAACCCAATGCACAAAAATTCTTTTCAATTCGAACTCGTTTTATTGAAGCTGTCAGAAGATTTTCTCAAGACAGCTCCATGATTTTAAATACCAAAGAGGGAAAAGATAATATTTTAAACTTGAGAACTTTTTTAAAAGAAGCTATCAACAAATTAGGTCAAAAAAAATTAGTTATTAACATGAGTGAAGAAGACGTAGATAATATCGTCTTTTTAAAAAAGTTATTATTGGGAGGTGATTACGAAAATGTCACCTCTGATGAATTGAGAGTTCTAGTTAAAAACTTACCTGCAATTTTAATTTTATCTTTCGACATCTATTACGCTAAATCTGAATACTTTGAAACCAAATCTCAAGCATCAAAGTTTTTTCTAGATGATTTAAGAAGTCTCAATCGCATTATTAAATTTAATCAACCCAACTATAATATTGTAAGTGTTGAACAAATTTTAAAACTAGCTAAACATTTTCAAAACAAAGACCAAAATATCGACTTTATGAAGTTTAAGCCCTCGATTGAAGCTTTGAAATTTAGACTTCTTCGTGGTCAACCGAGTAACGTTTCCCTCGAAGATGTCCGAAGATTTGTACATTTAATTGTTTCTGGTGCTGAGAAAGTTTATTTTGACACGGCCACTTACCTTGCTCGAAAAGATCTCATTGAAGGTACAATTGGTCCCATCAACTCCAGTGACCTTGTTCCAATTTTCCCACCAGAGTACGCTGACTTTAGAGATCGTGGGAATCGACTTGTTGACCTCAGTCGAGAGTTTGAAGATATAATTCTTAACTACAAGTACTTTCCCGACAAAGATACAGATCTGTCGTATTATGGTATTCCCTTTAAGAGAAACTTATTTGGAGTAGTAGAAACATCTTTATTTCAATATGCCATTGGTAAAGTCTTAGATGGTTACTCTCCCCCCAGAGATGGCCGACCTCAAGCTGATCAAGAAGATTTTGAAAAATTTCTACTCGACTTAAAACCTATTTTAGAAGAACTTAAATTGTGGTCCGCAAATTTTAAGACATTTTCAAGAAATACTCTTCTCCTTGCCGATCTTTTTCAACATCAATCTGACGGCAACTTACTATTAAACAAGATTGAACTCACCGAATATTTGCAAATGGTCCTAGCGGCCATAAGACTTGGGGACGCTCTTAAATCGAACTTAAAAAAAGTTTGCCCTGTTAATGAAAATACATCGATCGAACTTAAGAAGCAAAAACTCGATCCTGCAGAATATCTAGATACAAGGTGCTTTAACGAACACTTCTTTGAAACATTTTTAAATAAACTAGACTTTCAAAAAAATTTTCCACGTCTTAAAGATTATGTCGTCACTAATAACAATCCAGATGAAGCTAAGACCTATCTATTAGGCATCGAAGCATTTGCCCGCGACGATTCTTCACTCGACACTCCAATTGGCGCTCGCGACCTAACTTTAGTTCTTGGAGCTTTGATTAACATCGAAACAACATTTATTCGCTTCGACACTAACAAAGACAATCTATTGGATTATGATGAACTTATGAATTCATTAAAAGTGTATCGATATTCAATTTTAAAACTACTCGGCACTGGTCAAGAAGAATATGCTGATTCCATTTTTCTCTACATGGTGACAAGAATGGAAAAACCAAAGGTAGACTCTATTTGGCAAAAGTTAAACTTTTATTCATTTCATAAATGCGTCCATTTAAAATCTTGTCGTGAAAAAGCAAATGGACCTGTCGAAGTCCCGATTGTAGCTCAAAGATTAAACATTGGAGCACTTTTAGCTTACCTTGTTGAAAAAGGCGTCAATGTTAAAAAGAGATAATCCTAAAAGTCGATAACTTTATCTGATCGCCAATTTTTATACTGTGATCTAAGATTTTCGTTATACTGGGATCTCAAAGTTAAATAGTGCAGAAAGGCTTGATCACCAAGAAATTCTTTAAGTAATTTTTCATACTTTTGATTTATTTTAAACTCATTAGGGCCGTAGTCTTGGCTGATTTTATATTTTGCTTTGGATTCTTCTCCATCTAAATGATTGCGGTGAAATTCTTCGTAATCGCGCAATTTTTCAGCTTCAGCTTCTGTTCTTATTTTTAAGTAGTAATCAACTTGATCTGGATTAAGCTTTGTACTTAATAGCTCTTTCCATTTTCTTTCTTCTGCAAGTAATTCTTTAAACTCACTATCATCTTCTAATTGCTTTAAACTTTCAATTTTATTTTGTTCAACATTCTTCTCAGCATACTTCTCTTCAATACTTTTATTCTCAAGAATATTATTGGTCGTCCCTTGCTGCCCTAAAGATGTTTTATTAATTTGTGCAGTACTTTTGTAGGCAAAATATCCCATCAGCATTAAAACAAAGACAAAAAGTACTAATTCTGTTTTCTTCATAGTAGAGAACCTTCTTAAAAATTAATCGCGCTTCATATTTTCCATTTGTAATTCAATATCAACATCTTTATGGGTTTTAAGGAGTTGATATACCTCTTGGAGATCATCAATTTTTTTACTGACGACTCGAAGCTTGTCATCGAGAATACTACTCGTCACCTTTATTCCTGATTCTTTAATTATCTTATTTAAAACTTTAGCCTTTTCCTTATCAATTCCATTTTTAATTTTTATGACTTGTTTTAAACCTTTCATTCCATATGGCTCAATCTTCTGTGGATCGATACATCTTTGGCCGACATTTCTTTTGACTAATTGATTTCTTAAAATCTCAAGTGCAGCTTTAATTTTGTAATCATCTGGAGCATGTAGGTGGATTTCATTTTCTTTTAAGTCAATTTCAGTATTCGAGCCTTTAAAGTCGTAACGTGCCCCAACTTCTCTTTGGGCCATTTGAACAACATTTTTAATTTCCATCATGTCTGTTTTTGAGACGAGGTCAAAAGAAGGCATATTAACTCCAAATTATTTTTTTAAACATTGAATCAATGTATTGTTAGCCTCAATCAGTATTAAATGTGAGTCGACTTATTTATAGATATGCCTAGAATTTCTGAAATTGTAAATCTTTGTCGAATGAAAATACCTATGAAACTGATGCTTTTTATCTCCTTGAAAAAATAGTTGCCTTGAGTATAATTGCGCTCATGGATAAAGATAAAAACACATTGCCTGTTGTAAAGTTTAAAGGTCGAATACTCGTCATAGATAATAATTCATTGCTTAAAGAATGCGTAGCTGACCTAATGCGCGAGAAATATATTGGGTTAGATACAGAAACAAAGCCTAGCTTTAAAAAGGGAGAAACTCATCCCCTGGCCTTAATTCAATTAGCTAGTGAAGATCGAGCATACATCGTAAAAGCACAAAAAATTAGCGAACTTCACCTACTTGCTCCTATTTTTGAGAGCGATAAAATTGTAAAAATCGGGCTTGCACTTCGGGATGATATAAAATCTATTCAAAAATTGTTTCCTTTTGATCCTCAACAATTTATCGAGCTACAGAGTTTAGCAAAAGAAAAAAATCTCAAAAATTTTGGATTAAAAGGAATGACTGAGGAAATTCTTCATCAGCACTTATCTAAAAAAGCTAAACTCACTAATTGGGAGAAAGACCCGCTCTCAATTGAGCAACTCACTTACGCTGCTCTAGATGCATGGATTTGCTTAAAGTTATTTCAAAAACTAAAAGAGCTGTAACTAAAGCGTTTTTAAGAAATGTATGAGTGCTTTTTTATCTTCATTTGTATATTTCTCAACAAGTTTACCACCGACTTCTTTTTGCAACATTTTAAAGTGCCCTGCTGAAGATAAGCCTTTTAATTTCGTATCAACCAAAAAGTCCTTTTTCATCCACTTCTTAGGGATTTTCTTTCCAACTGGAAAGCCAACACATTCGTCGTCAAAGTCGATTTTTTTATCAATAGTTTCTCCTTGATAAAAATATTTTGGTCGTTCATCTGGATGAGTCAACAAGGCACATAAATTGGGTATAGAATTATTGTGCAGATATGGATAGCGCGAAAATATTCCATGTAAAGGAGGAGGCACATAACCTTTCTGGGGTTCAATAATTGTATTAATGGTCTTAGAAATAGATAGCGAGTTTAAATGCTCATAAAAGTACTGCATTCCAAGATATCTTAAAGGATCTGTTCCAACATCGTACACAGGTGTTTTTTCGTGATAGTAAAATTTAACATTTAATATCAAATCTTTTTTTTGAATAAGCTTTCGCTCTTCAAGAGAATACTGACTCCAAGACTTTACAAATTCACCGTGACACTTTTGGCAAGACTCGCGATAAATCACTTCCCCTCTATATGCTAAATCTAAGTTAATCGAATCCAATGGGAAAAAGTCTTCATAGCGAGGAGCCTCTGTTGAAAATACTGCTGCTGTTAGTTCATTAATTACATTTTGATTATTTTTAAGCCATGACTCGAGCTCGATCAAATCAGCGCCTCTACCAATTTCATTCCACAAAAAATTAGTGTAAATGGGATTTCCTGAAATAATTGAACCATCAGATAGCCATCTTGTTTTATATTTTAAATTCCACCATGGCATAGGCTTTGAGTCTGCACGAATATGACTTAAAGGATTTTCTCGAGGGTGTTTTTCAAAATAAACAGATGGAGTAGCAAATGCATCGAGCTCCCTTTTGGCAAGAGATAAGGCTACTTGAGACAAGGAAGTATCGAGCCCAAGCGCTATCGGGTCGAGTGTTTCTACTCTTTTTAAATTATTTTTTAATTCTAAAAATAAATTTAAATCATGAGTTTTTGGACGGGCCAAAAATCTGTAAAGAGGTGCTGTGACTTTCGGTGTATGTTGAATTGCCAGTTTAAAAAGATGATTGGCTTGTGATCTCTTATTGGGCAAACCAACGACAATTTTGCCAAAAAAATTTTGTCCATGACAAAGAAGGCAACTAAAAGTTAATCCTTCTCCTTCAAATCTTTTGATTAATCCACTACCAGCATAATAATGCTTGCTCTGTAACAAAGGTGATATCTCGTCTCTATAAAAACTTTTCTGAGATGGCATTGGTAAAAAATAGTTAGATGCAGGATTGCTTTGAGAGCCGTCATTGATCGATAAGCCGAGCCATGAATAGAACTGGTCAATGTTATGAAAACCAGAGAGATCTTGTCCTATTTCATTTAAAAATCTTCTCCAAAGAGCTCCTTTGTCATTGTCAAAAAATGCGGTTAAACTTTCATATGGAATCAACATACCAGTTCTGCTGACTGGATAAACTTGAGTGTGGAGTAAGCCGTTCGTTCGTGCTTTTAAAAGTTCTTCTTCATTTAAATTTAAAATATTTTTCCGGCTCTCACCTTTTGGTAATTTATACTCAGCTGACCAATCAGGAGATGTATTTGCAAGAAGCATTGAATTGAAAGTCAGAAATAAAAATAAGTTGCCTCTAATGCTAAACTTAATGATCTCCCTTGACTTCTTTATGATGCACTTCATGTGAGACTCCTTTCTCATTACTTTCTTTTTGCTCATCACTGCCATGCTGAGCGGAACTTTTTATCTTGCGATGATTTGGATTCTTGGGAAAAACAGCAGAAAATCGATGTATAAGGTAATCTTCGAGGACGGGCTCGCCAAAAACCTGATCAAATACAAAATTCTTCGCATAGAATTGATTTAACCTTACTGCTTCCAACCTAGCTTCTTCTACTGAATTAAATCCAATGGCGTAAAATTTTAATCGTTTATAAACATAGGTTTTACTTATTACCTTGTTGACGTTGGGTGAATACTCCGACCATGGAATGGCATTCTCTCCAATGGGATTTAAAGCCGTTAACTCTTCGGCTAATTTTAAGAATTCTGCTTCTGTGTATATGGCTTCAGCTTCAACTTTTTTCTTCGAGCAAGAATTAGTACTAACAAAAAAACATATCATTAAAATAGTCGCGATAAATACTTTTAGATTCATCATCATACGCCCTATTTCTTTTTAACCTTTTTGGCATAACGAGGCTTTTGAGATACCTGAACCACTTTTTTAACATGCTTTAATGGTGTTGCTCTCGCCTTCTTTTTGTTTTTAAGGTCTATTTTTTCTTTGAGATCTGCCAACTTCTTCTTTTTCTTGTCTAGGAGTGTTTCCTCCTTTTCTTTGACTTCAGATCTCTTTTGAACTTTGAATCGCTTCTCATCAACAAGTGATAATTTTAAAGCTGTTTGCGCACTTATCGCAGCATTAATTCGAGAAACAATACTCGAATCTTGCGGACAAACGAGATTATAAACAAAACCATCTTTAGAATTTCGACCGACTCTTCCACAGCGATGTACATAGTAAACAGCCTCGAAAGGAAGATCGAAATTTAGGACCCATCTTAAGTCCGCAATATCTACACCACGGGCAACAATATCGGTGGCAACCAAAACTCCCCCTGTACTTAGAAATAACTCATAAGACTTCTTGCGATCTTTAGCAGGCATTTCACCGTAAAGAGTGTGGACTTTAAGCTTGGGAAAGTCTTTCCTTAATTGCGCAGCAACACTCTCAATCGTAGTGTGTTTATTGACGAAAATAATTCCATTTCCTTTTCCTTCGTTTTTTATAAAAGCTGACATCATTTTTAATTTTTCTTCATTGCGAATAAAAATATTAAATGTTCTCAATGTTCGTGCCACTTGATTTTGTTCTGCATGATTGACATTTATAAATGGAACGTCGGTGAAGACTTCACTCTGAACCGTTTCTAATGCTTGGGAGCTTGTCGCGGAAAACAAATATACTTTAAGCAATTCTTTATTAAGTTGTTCATAAATAAACTGAATATCGCGTTTAAATCCAAACTCTAATACCTGATCAGCTTCATCGAGAACTAAATATCGAACATCAGATGGATAAATTTCTTTTCTCTTAATTGCACTTGTTAAACGGCCTGGTGTCGCAATTAATATATCAATATGCTCATGCGCAAGCTTTTTAGTACTCGTTCCAACTCCTCCAAGAAGCGGACGAACCTTTAGTTTGGCATGATGAGTGATGGACTTACAAACCTTGGTAATTTGAGTTGCCAGCTCTCTCGTGGGTGCAAGAATGATGGCGTAGGGTCTTGCCTGCCCTTCCTTATTGTAGCGGACACCTTCATTAAATTCTAAATTTTTTAATAATTCCACAATGGGAAGTAAGAACGCTAATGTTTTTCCTGATCCAGTTTTGGCAATAACATTTAATGATTTCCCTTGCAGGAAAAGTGGAATTACCTGCTGCTGAATGACATTAAAATCTGCAATTTTTGATTCTTTTAAAAAGTCATATAAGGTTTCGTTAGAGAACATTTTTTTTTGCATACATTGATCCATGATTAAGTGAATAATTGGTTATTAATACTGATCCTCATTTTTAATTTAAAAGTAAGCATCGTCGTAAAAAAAGAATCAAATCAAGATTAAAATTGATTCAATAAGATCACGACTTGGATACTTGAAACCAAATAACTTCAGTAGAGTTTTATTATACTCTACTGAAGTTATTATTTAAACCTTGAAAGTGAAAATTGTCCTAAGATTAAACGAGAACTGCATCATTTCTAAATGTAAGAAGTATTCTCGACTCCCTCCATATAAAATGCCTTATCGGATTAAATTAAAAGAAAAGCCTAAAATCAATTGTAGCAAGAGTAGAAAGACGTACATCTTCTTCATATTTCTTTGCTGGAATTTTTAAATTGGCTTCCAATTGCATTAACCACAATTTAAACCTAGGTCCAACAGTAAAATAGTTTTTATCGTACATTGCCCGCAAAGAAGCCTCTAATCTGTCGTTAAAAAAGTATGTTCCAAAAACAGACCCTAGGTAATAAGAATTTGCCAATGTATAACCTGCTCTTTTTTGCAAACCTAGAAAAGGCATCACGCCAAAAACGCCCCATCTAAACTCCGCTTCATTGTGGAAACGAATAAGTGGATCGTAACCATATTTTAAATTTTTGGCCCCACTTTTTAGATCAGTCACTTTGAATAATTTGATTTCTTCTAAGGCCAAACTCGATTTTAACATTTGATATTGGTAACCCAAGCGATAGTCGATTTGAATAGTTATTTGATCATTTAATTGACTGGGAAATTTTATTTCTTGACCAGATTGAATAGAAGCGTAATTCAATATTTGCATAAAATCTGCTCGTCCTAAAGCATACAAATTAAAATCACCAAACCATTTGTCGCCATATTGGTACTGATTAAAAAAACCTACCTTGGCGTCCATTTTGGCATAAAAATGCAAGTCGGGAACAGTCGCATCTTGTTTAAAATATTTACCTGTATTTGAACGACAAACGGCGTTGGCTTCAGGTTGCGAAGCGGTAGGGAAATCCACGTTACAATTACCAAAAATATCCTGGCCGGGACTTTTTGAGTCGTAGACTGTAATAATCTGATTTTTAATTGTATCGGGAATATCTATAGTAAAAAGATCTATTACCTGAGCAGCTGTTAACTCTCCTTTTCGGACTCCAATATTTGTTCCTAGATCAACCAACGCTCTAAAATTAGGCTTAACTTTAAGTTCACCGAGCTGAAAACTAAAAATGGGAAAACCCAAATTAAAATTAAACTTTAAACTTTGCTCAGTTTGATCATATTTTCTTAATACATTTTGTGCGGCTTGAGTAGTACCAGCCTTTGCAGCATCGCTAACATCTTTAACAAAAGTTAAAACATCCGCGTTAGAAGTCATGGAAAAATTTAGGAAAAAATCGTGATGAATGGTTCTAAAGTAAGCATCTGTTTTTAATTTATCATCTATAATTCTAAACCTTTCACTAACATCGTATGAATAGGCAGATCGAATTGACAGCATTGTTATCATCATAATTACCAGATTAAACTTTAACTTCACTTTCTTCATAATCATCCTTGAAAATACTTTAAACTAAATTAAACTTTTAAGAGAGTTCTTATATAAATGCTAAAGCAACTCTTAAAAATATAAAGAAAAATATGAAAATAAAAAAGCACTTCTGGATAACCTTTATTAAACCAAATGGCACCAGTATTAATTATCCAATTACCAACCATTTTTTGATAAGTTGTGATCCAACTTCAGACATTGTCTTAACAGATTCCACACAAACAAAAACATTTATTCAAGTATATTTAAAGGATCATTTTTCCTACTTAGAATTTAGCCAAGACACCCCGAGCGCAAAGATCAACTATTTACCGTGCATACATATTGGCAAATATGTGATTCACCCAGGTGATGAATTTAGCTTTGGGGGCTATAAATTAATTTTTTATGAAACTGAAAAATTGTCACCAAACGAACAAAGTATACAAGATCCTATAACAAATGCAGGATCTCAAGTAGAAATGAATGAAGAAATCAATCAAAGTCAGTTATTTAAAAATTCTTATGAAAATAAAGTTGAAACTTTCAGGTCGAAATTTAAACGAAGCACAAGTTATTTGCATTTTAATTTAGACTAATTCTCCCACTGAAGAGACTACGGAAGCTTCGAAAGGTTAATCATACGCCCGTGTTGAAAAATGCGGCAGCCACCATGGATTGTTAAGCAATTATCTTCAACAATTAATCCCGAGCCATCTGTAAGTGCAAAAAGTGGCAAGAGTGATTTTTTGGAATATTTAATCATTTCTTTTTCATAGCGCAATGAGTTCCTATAATGCGGGAAGAACTCGAAATTTACAAACTTTCCTGCATTTAAATTTTTCATTGAAAATATATTTTCATCTCGATCAAAGTCAGGAAAGGTTGCTGTGTGCACATGCGGAGTAAGAACTATTGCCCCAGCAGACAAACCACAAAGTACGCCTCCTCTTTTAAGAAATTTTTTAAAATGCGTAAACATTTTATTCATTTTTAAAAACTTCAAAAAATAAAAAGTATTTCCTCCACCTAAAAAAATGAGGTCACTGTCCAGAACTTCTTTCAAAAGAGTTTTAGTAAAAGGTAGATCAACGCAAAAATACATAAAGCGCTCGACCCCTAATGTTTGAAACTCTTTAACGAAAAATTTAAAATCTATTTCTGCATCGTATGAGCTAGAAGGGATAAAGGTCAACTTGGGATTTTCTTTTCCTACAAGTTTTAATACTTTTAAATTGAGATCCTTGTTCGCCTCTTCACTTCCGCCAGAATATAAAACTAGCTTCATATCCCTTCTCTGAAATCTCGAACAATTTGTAGGATGTTCTTAACTATCTTTGAATGCTCTTTAGCTTTTTCAAAGTTTGAGACACCTTTGTTAATTTCAGGGTTTAGATTTTGATAGAGTGTAAATTCTTTTAGGATTTCAGCAATTTCATCAGCTTTTAACTTGGGTTTTTTGTTCATTATTTTAGCTACAATCGTAGTAATTGAATCGCCTGTAACTCGATCATACTTGTTTATGACTGATGATCGCATTGATATCTCTAAAAGCATTTTCTCTGTTGAGCAATCTGCAAATTTCGACGCATACTTCACAATTTCCAAGTAGTGAGATTGAAAACTCAAAATCTTTTGACTTCTCTTAGGTGAAACTTTTAAATCATCTTTCGTGGCATAGCTAGATTTTATTATATCGATAAATTCTTCATCATTTAGGCGCCCCTGCACTCCACGCGATAATAACATCTGTGGCAGTTCACGCAAAATATCACGCATACAAAAAACTGCGTTCCAATTGATTCCATCAGGCACTTTCTTCGGGCCTGTAATCGATTTTGCCATTTCAAAATAACTAAAATCCTCTTGATAATTTTTTAAAACCTGACCGTAGTTTAATATCAAATCATCAAAGTACTTTGGCGCGATTCCAATTTTATAAAGAGCATTTCTTAATTTATAATAATCAAACATCTCATCAAATTGAACCAAAGCTGGATCATTTTTAAAGTCTTCAATGGGTCGCTTCTTTTGATGAATTAAGTAATCCGTAATCTGAGCGAAAGTTTGGACAATATATCTCGCTTTTAATTTTTGCTCTTTGATCGATGTCGACATTCTTTCGACATCATCATAACGATACTCATGATGATATAGTCCAAATTGTCGGACTGATCCGTAATCAATAATCCCACCATCCATTAAAATATTATCACCATCCCAATCTAGCCAACAAAACAAATATTGATCCTCAAAGTTTGCTGACATTTCGGCAAAAGTTTTACTCACTGTCTTTAAAAGAAACTGGTATTTATCCTGCTCCAACTTTAAAGAGAGTGGCCACTGATGATTACTAGTTTCGCGAGAGATATAATAATCAACCATTTTTTTAAGTACTGGCAAATTACCTTGCTTTAAGTGATTAAAAAAATGTGACGGACGAAGCAAATTTTCGTGAACTCTTACATTGATCGAAAGTCCTTTTTCAAACTCAATAATGGCCAGCACGCGCTCAGTTTTAAGTCCATTACGTGACAATATTTCACTAAAAAACAATGCCCCTAGCCCTTCATCTTTTTCCGAATAACCACATCCATAAGAAACAGAAGGATCGCCTGTTTGATAAAATTTCTTATTTATATTACTTGCTGGTGATAGTTTTGTTGCTCCAGTGCCACATGAACTGACATCGTATGTTTTCCCTCGATGAGAAATTGTACCGTTCCAAATACTCCTGCCGTCACCAGATGTCGTTCCTTTCTTACAAGGATGCTGCAATTGCAAATAACGTGTGGCCATATAGGTATTAGGTCTTATATCTTCTTTCGGGAATTGAATTTTATTCATTTGATCAAATTCATTAATGATCACAATACCGAATGTGTACAGTATAGACTCTCTTAGAACATCATTCAGTTGCTCTGGATGATTTTCTTCAAGCAGGCCGATTTCTTTTGCAAGTTGATAATTAAAAAATGCAACCTCTCCACCCTTTCTGCTTCTCGCTTGATAACAAACTGCCGCTTCAGGAATAAGTGATTTGATTGGATGCTCACCATTTATTAGCTGAAATCGATGGTAGACGTGATCACTTTTCTCGGTTTTGATTTTTTTTTCACTAACTTTTATTTGTTGTATTTTTGTATTTCCCATACAAAGTATCATCTCAAAAGTAGAATAAAACTAAATAGGTCATTTTTTACCCACTTACATTTTTAAGTAATAAATTAGACAATCATTTCTATGATACATAATAGTTCAAAAGCACCTGTACTCATAAAAAAAATATCATTAAAAATTTGGTCTCTTCGAGATGAAATCGAAACTTATATTCAAAATGAACTGAGTATTGATCCCGAAAAAATAATTAACCTTGAAGATGTTCGAAAGGTCTTTCATCACGAGCGAGTTTCTACTCCTATTGCTCAAGCTGTCGATAGCGGAGAAGATGAAATGGCGAAAGCCATGAGAGGTGAAATTTCAGAGGATGAGATAAGCAACTCGCCAAATCTCGACCAAAATGCCCAAGTAATTGAATTCATCACTGAGCCTCCCCCTATTCCAGCCGATAAAATAGCCTTAGCAAAAATGGTCTTAGCTGAAATTGGCATGGATAAAATGTTCTTTTTTACCAATAAAAAATTTACGGAAGGTCAATCTATTGTCATTCAATTTTGCATTCCAAAAACATTTATAATAAACGCAGACGTTTTGTATTGTCGGCCGTATAATATTAAAAGCAGAATTATATCTGAAAATAATTATGCCTTTCGCGCTCTAGTTAAATTTACATTTTTAAAAGAAGGTGAAAGAGCCCTCTTGAGACAATTTATTCAGTCAATTGAGATTGGCCTTCCAGCTGATGAAAATAAAAATGACAAAAATAAAGAAGATAATAGCTTTTCTGAACTTGATGAACTCGGGATTTAATAAAATAACCAACGAATAGCTGATCATTTCCATTTTAAAATTATCATATCATTTCTCTATCTTTTCTATCACTTATATGTGTAAAATTCTTTTATGATTTTTTCAAAAAAAAATTTATCTATTATTTTATTGTCTTCTTTTGTTTGTACTACAATTTTCTTTTATTATCTCAATTTCCAACAAGAAAACTCTGGTTTTTACCTTAAGAAGCAAAACTTGGGTCAAGTCCTTATTAAGGAATCCGATTTTTTAAAATTTCAAGAACTTAAGTTTTTAAATGCCAACGGTGAATTTAGATTTTCCAAAAAAAATGCAGATTCTCAACTTTGGTCAATGGATACTCCTCAACAAAATATGGCAAATGAACTTTTCTTCAACCAACTCTACCAACTTCTTACTACAAGCAAGATAAAAAAAATAATACCATTGTCTGATTTAAATCTTAAAACTTACCTACTCGACCGTCCCAAAACAACTCTTACATTTAGTGATTCTAACAAAGAAAAATTTGAATTAATTATTGGGCTAGCTAACACAATTGATAATTCTATCTACTTAAAAACATCGAACCGACAAGCCATTTTCTATTTAGATTTACCTTCTGGCTTTGCACTTACAAATTACAATCTTTCAGATCTAATCGAATCAAGAATTTTTCCCTCGCTCAGTACATCTTGGCTCTCATTTAAAATTAGAAAGCATCATTCTCCCACTCAATCCATATTGGAATACAGTTTTATAAATGAATCCGGAAAAATTATACTTGAACAAAAAAATGACTTTTCCAATATAATCATTGCTGATTTTTTTAAAAAAATGACGGACTTTAAAGCAGATTTTGTATTAAATGATTTCACTAGTAATCAAAAAAATATATTTTCACAACTTAATAAGAAAATATTTCTTCAATTAAGCTTAAAATCATTTTCAATAAAATCGTCAATTATAGAGAATGCTCAATCTACTTCACCTGAGGAACAAATTGAAAACTGGACCATTTATAATCCAATCAATAACTTTCCTGAGGTTGATCTAAAGTCAGAATTTTATTATCTCATTCATAATCATCGTTCAGATAAATTTTATCTGGTTCGTAAAAATGCTCTCGACTTACTTTTTAATGAAATTCTTATTTAAGAGTTAAGCGATTTTCTTAGTATTTACTAAGCGAGAATTCGAAGGAAGATGCTGATCCCTCTGAACTTTTACTGGATCAACAAACACCTGGATAAATTTTTCTAGAATTTGTGAGTTATACCTTTTGACCATAATTTTATCAGTCAAAATTTTCCTAAGTGCTTCCGTCGGTTGCATTTTATCTTCCAACATAATATGCACATAATCATCTGCTAAACACACAATATTTGCTAACGTTAAAATTTTGCTCCCCTTTTTTTCATAAGGAAATCCCGTTCCATCGAAAGCTTCATGATGTTGCAAGATAATTTGCTTTATAGAATTATTGATCATTCTACTTCCCTCTACAACCTTCATTCCAAGTTCGGGGTGTGTTTTATATAAAGCTAATTGTTCTGGTGACATATCTCTAACTTTCAAATCTACAAATTCTTTAGGTAATAAACTTTTCCCGATATCGTGAAACATACATGCCATTGCTGTCGTTTCTATCGTCGACTTAGATTGCCACTCAAATTGTTTAATTATTGCAGTTGAGTAAAGAGTGACTAAAAAGGCATGTGAAAATGCACTTGGATCAAATGCTTGATAGGACTTCAGAAGAGTATGTAAATCTTTTTGCGAATCAATAAACTGGTAAACATTTTCGCAAATTTCTTTACCCTGTTCGATGACTTGTGGCTTGACTCCCACGGTGTAGCTTTCTTCAATAAACTTCTCTGCAACATTTTTAAGCATCGTCACTTTATTAAATGCTGGCACAGCTTCATTTCCAATAATTCTTTTTGCTAGAAAATTATTGTACTGTATAAATTTTCTTCGATCGCTATTAAGGAAATAAAGATGCTCTACTTTTTTTTCATTTTTATATTTATCAATTCTTTCTTTGGAAAAACTATCTCCCATATGCAAAATTTTTAAATATTTATTAGTCCCAAGTTTAATATAAACATCAAACAACATCGCTTGAGATGAATAAAACTCATCAATCTTCACACTAGAAAATTTATCATCTGTTAGAGATACTTCTTCTTCATCAGAGACTCCCTCGCGCTTGGGAAGGTTGGCCAGTACATCTTGCAAACTTTGATGCCCCTCTAGTACATCTTTAAGCATGGGAAAATCGAACGGCCTGACGATCATCGAAGTCGCACCTAGCTTGACTAATTTTTCTTCATTAATTTCGTCAGTCTCAATAAATGATTTATCGTTTACAACAATTATGACTCTTTGAGAGGTATAGTTAGTTTTTATAAATTTCAAGACTTGCAAACAAGAATGATTTTGTGTTTCATAATTTAAAAAGATCGCAAAATATTTCTCATTATAAAGTGCGAGTTGGGCATCCCTACCGTTCATCACTGATGAAACTTCGTAAAGCTGTTCAACTAAAAATTTTTTGGCCTGTAAAATCCAAGTTTCATCTGGATCTACAATTAGAACTTTTAAGGCCAAGCTTCCCCCATTAAATAAATCCAAATATGGATTATTCCTATGCTTATCGGACTTGAATACTTAAAACTTGAAGTGGAAATGTTGTGTAAATTGATAAGATATCTTGAGAAATCGTTTCTTAAGTAGTTGAATATGAAATTTTAAAACTTTTAAAAATTAACCACAAATAATTTTAAACCCTTGAATACAAATAATTTCAAGGGTTTAAATTTTATTGCATTACTTAATTTCTTTATGAACTGTGTGTTTTTTAAGAAATGGATTGTATTTCTTAATTTCTAGTCTTTCAGGAGTCGTCTTTTTATTTTTTGTCGTTGTATAACGAGAAGGCGACTTTCCTTCTTTTCTAGCTTCAGTACATTCAAGAGTGATAATTACGCGAGGCCCTTTTTTTGCCACAACTTCCTCCAGGAAAAATTAAACAAAGTTGAACTTACACTTAAGTCTTTAGCATGACAATCAAAAACTACTAGAAATAGTTTATGAAAGATGAGAAATTACCACTAAACTTTTTTCCGGTGTTTTTTATATGGGCTTATCTCACGACAATTATCTAGAAATGCAATATGTTCTTAAAACTGACCAAAGAACTCACTTTGCCTTTATTTCACCTTCTGGTGAACCAGACCCTATGGTTCCGACAGAAATAAAAGAGATATTTCTGCTTATTGTGACGAATGAAGAGTATATAGAAGAATCAGAAAGAAAATTCGAGAGCTTAGATGCTGCAATTGCTTTTACAAACCAATATTTTTCGCATGCAAAGTTAGTCTATCGTGGTTCAAATCCCAAGGAAAGTGGTTGCGATAGCTGTTCAGCTCACTAGGATTCGAGAGTTCCTTGTCTTGACAAATATTGACAATTTAGGCACATTATCGAATCAAATAACTATTAACCTATTATTGTATTAAGCAATAATGAAACAAGGTCCAGGATTATATGAAAGAAGCTATTCACCCTAAGTATGAAGCCGTAACTGTTACATGTGTTTGTGGAGCGGTTTACAACACTAGAAGTACAATTAAATTAGAGAAAATTGATATCTGTGCTGCTTGTCACCCATTCTACACAGGTAAAACAAAAATCTTAGATACCGAAGGAAGAATTGAAAAATTTAAAAAGAAATTCGGTACTGATTACGCTAACAAAACAAAAAAGTAATTTTGAAAATCCCACTTTAAGTGGGATTTTTTTTGTCCAATTTTTAATGACTGAGAATATCTTCAAAAAATGCTCCCACCTTTACCCCGTTAATTTCACATCGCAAATGAATTTCTAAAATCCAACGATTTGAAATAAGCACTTCATCACAGTCCATCAATGGCCCGCGATAATAAAGATGATGAGGGAAATCGCCAATACGATGGCCAGTCATTTTATCATTGTATTCATAACCTAATTCCCGAGCATACTCTTGAACCCTTTGAATCAATTTTCTCCCTGAGAGACCCAGATTTAGGAAGTCATTTTTGGCCTGATGAAAAATCTGTTTAGTTGATGTGATAAGTTTCGATTTTTCAAGAAAAAATGGATCATCATGGCTCGGGTTAAAAATAAATGTTTCACCATAATCTGCCTCGTGTTGATGAAACACAGGTCCTAAATCGACAAAGAAAAGATCGCCATTTTTTAACTTTATATTTGGATGACTTTCTTCGCGAAAAGAACAATTTGTATTTTCAGCAAACCGAACCTTGATCGGATGCCACATTTTTTCAAATTTTTGACGAAGTAAAATTTCATTTAAAATTTGAGTGGCATCTTTTTCACTCATACCCTCCGACAATTGATTGGGAAAATCGGCAACTATTTTTTTTAACTGATTTTGCCCATCTTGTAATATGTCGCAATTAAAGCCAGCGCCTACATTTTGAAACATCGATTCAATCTTCATCATCTCTTCCTTGCTGCTCAATTAACTCTCCTCTAAATTTTAAAATTGAAGGAGTGGTGTGACTTGATTGAGTACTTACTGGAGTAAGCTTGGAAAAATGTAATATTTCCCCTAGAGATAATTGCTTGCAGGCTTTTATCGCTTGCTTGCTCATTTTCTTTTTTAAAATTTCAATATCAATTAACTCTAATTGTTGATTGGAATTTAATTTTTGAGTGCAGAATCTATAAGTAAAAGAAAATTTTGTTTCAGCAATAAACTGATGAGTTCTTAAAGCATTTACTTCTTCATTCTGATGATTATTCATTTCTTTTAAAATATTTTTCTTTTTATAAATCATACCAACAAAGGGCATAATTTTTCGATCGAGTTTTACAAGTTGAGAAAGTCGCTCGAGGTCCTGTGGCAAAGTTTGGCGCAAAGTTAAATGACACCAATCGCTTGGGCAGTTTGCTTGACTCTCACAGGGAAAAACAATCTCATAATCTGATAAAATTAACTGCTCGCGCATGGATTTTAATTGGTGAAATAAATCGCGATTGGCCGGTTCAATAAGTATGATATATTGCGGGCCAAGTTCTGAAATAAGTTGAAGACTTTCTTTGACTCCAATCTCATTGACAGAATGGCCAAAAAGCATGCAACGACCTAGATCAATATTTTCGAACGTACTATCTTTTGAAAAGTTAAATAAGAATTTTTTTTGAGGAAAATAGTACTTTAAAATTTTCTCGGCTTGTCTTTGCATTAAAGCAGATTTTTCAATTAAAGTGTAATGTTGATTTTGGTTGAGTGTCAGTAAATTTAAATGCTGCTGCATTTGAAGAAATGCAAAGGTGTATGTTCCAGGCCCCGCACCAACATCAATAAGGTGGGAACGAAGTATGGCTGCCTTGAGCTCTTCATCTAGCAAGCTTAACAAAAAGTAGAGTTTATAAACATTAGTCGAAAAATAAAACGCGACGTAAGCTGAAACAAACTGCTCATCCAGTGTATAGGCACTAATTTGTTCGCGCTTCGTTGTAAAATTTTGACTCATTAAGATGAGAGATTTTACCAGCTGCTCTTCTTTTAAATTGGGATCGAGCATAAGTAGTTTTAATTCTGCTAAACTGGGTGGATGCATGTGATCTAAATCCGATTTTGATAGGCTTTTAAAAAAAAGAGGCCTCAAAAGGCCTCTTTAAAAATCAATGTGCTAATGATTAAGATCTTTTATTCATCGAAACATACTCGCGCACTTTTTCACCTGTATAAATTTGGCGAGGGCGTGCAATTTTAGTTTCTTTCGTCTCACGTAACTCTTTCCATTGAGCGAGCCACCCAGGCATTCTTCCTAGCGCAAACATGACAGTAAACATGTTAGTTGGAATTCCAAGGGCGCGATAAATAATTCCCGAATAGAAATCGACGTTAGGATATAAGTTTCTCGATTTAAAGTAATCGTCTTGTAAGGCTTCTGTTTCAAGTCCTTTAGCGATATCGAGTAATTGATCCTTTACTCCTAATTGCGAAAGGACAGTATCGCAAGAGCGTTTAATAATTTTAGCACGAGGATCAAAGTTTTTATAAACTCTATGTCCAAAACCCATTAAGCGGAAAGTATCATCTTTATTTTTTGCTCTCTGAAGAGCTTTCTTGTGATCGCCGCCATCATTTTTAATGATCTCGAGCATTTCTAGAACCTCTTGATTCGCTCCTCCATGCAGTGGGCCCCAAAGCGCATCGATCCCTGCAGAAATAGCAGCAAAGACTGATGCATTCGACGATCCAACCACTCTCACCGTTGACGTCGAACAATTTTGTTCGTGATCCGCATGAAGAATTAAAAGTACGTCTAATGCTTTGGCAACATCTTTTGAAGGAAGTTGACCATTCATCATATTTAAAAAGTCTTCGCAGTAGCTTAAAGCAGGATTTGAAGCAATGGGAGCTAATCCTTTTGCTCTTCTGTATTGTCTCGCTGCTATAGTTTTAAATTGTCCGAGGATAAGAGCAATCACTTCTGCTTTTTCTTCAGCAGTTGGATTAGCACTATTAAACTTTGGATAGAAAGCAGAGAGAGAAACCATCGATGCACTGGCAACGGCCATCGGATGAGCATCAGCAGGAAAAGCGTCGATAATTTTTTCAGCGCCAGTAGGAAGTGTCGAATGTTGTGCTATTTTTTCTTCGAATTGTTTTAATTCTGTTGCCGAAGGAAGTTTTCCATAAACCAATAGATATGAAACTTCCATAAAATTTGACTGGTCAGCTAATTGCTCAATGGGATATCCACGATATCTTAAAATTCCTTGTTCTCCATCGAGAAAAGTCACCGCCGAATAACATGAACCAGTATTTAAAAATCCGTGATCAAGTGTGATTAGACCAGTATCAGCGCGCAACTTAGAAAGATCGATGGCCATTTCATTTTCCGATCCTTCAAAAATAGGATACTCAACAGTTTTACCTTCAAATTCAACTTTAGCTTTTTTTGTCATTTTATATTCCTCCGGATGAGTTGTGTTTAAAAATTTTTATTTAATACGAGCGGACCAAGCCACTGGATCGAGATGCCAGAGAGTCAGTTCTTCGACTTCATTTTTATTAATAGATTTTAACAGAAAGGCTTCCTCTACTAAAGAGGAAAAATTGGTCAAGGAGTGAAGGCTCAGACCGTGCTCAGACAAGGAATTTTTTGCTGTTTGATGATTGTAATCAACAATACACAAAGCATCGCTGACCACCAATCCTTCCCTTCTCACGCCCAGGAGAGCATCGATTAAACTTTTTCCTTGATTGACTAAATCTTCCACCAATAGAGCTTTTTTTCCCACAACAAAATCGCCCTCTACTTGATTCTTCTTACCGTGACCTTTAGCCGCTGTCCTTACATAAATAAGTGGCTTCATTAAGCGATCAGCCAAGATGGAAGCGAGAGGAATGCCAGCTGTAGCAATACCTGCAATATAGTCAAAATTTAAATGTTCATTTTGAATTTTGACAAGAGCTTCTTCCACGATAATATTTCTAACTGCCACGTGACTTAAGGCCATGCGATTATCGCAATAAAAAGGTCCGCACAATCCCGAAGCGTAAATAAAGGGCTGTTCGATTGAAAATGAAGCGGCATTAATACTTATGAGTTTATTTGCCACTAAACGACTATTTAATGGTGTTAAATTTTTTTCCATAGAAGAACCTTCAAACCAGTTTTAAGATCAGACTCTAAGAAATGATCGGGAGCAAACATTTGTTCTTGCAAAAGAAGTTTACCCGAATAAAGTTCTCCAATTTTTAATAAAAATTCAAGAGAAATATGTGGCGAATTCACGGCCGTCACTAAAATTCCATTTAAATTTAGACAGGGTAAAACTCGCTGAACAATTTTGTAATAGTGAGATTCTAGATTAAAGTGTTCCCCGTGGTCGCTTGGAGGATCGAGAATAATCAGATCGTAGGGACCTCCTCGATCAATTTTTCCAAAAGACTTAAGAATATTATGATCAAAAAATCTTGCACGCCCATCCCCCATTCCATTGAGATGATGATTTTTTTTCCCTACATTCAATGCCGAACGGCTCATATCGTAATTATGCACTTCTCTAGCGCCGCCCATGAGCGAAAAAATTGAGAGTGCACAGGTGTAAGAGAAAAGATTAAGCACCTTCTTATCTTTGGAATGTTCCAAAAGCCACTGTCTCAATAACTGCATATCGAAAAAAAATCCAATATTCCTATTTTTAAAGAAATTGATTAAAAACTGCGCTCCTTCGATTTCACAGACGACATCTTCGCCGTTTTTCAATCGGCCCGGAAATTTCTCCCATACGATATCCGCTGTCGCCATTTTTTGGCTTCTATCCTGAACAATAATAGCTTCAAGAGAGAGATGATCTTGCTCGCAAGTAAAAAATTTTAGGAGGGCTTGAGTGATTTCATCTCGCGTATTGGAATTGGGCGATCGATAAAAAGTTATCAACAAATAGGGCTTGAAAAAATCCAGAGTAATATAGTCAAACTCTGGAAAAATCTTTCCTCGACCGTGAAATAATCTTCTCGATTCATTTTTAGTGTATAATGCAAGATGGGAGATCAGGTTTTTCATGATCTTCACTATGCCCGAAAAAAAAGGTTTTGAAAATTGAAAGCTTTATTGATTGGTTTTACAAAAGAAGAGTACGACGATGATTTAAAAATGATTCAGGGACTCTTACTTCCTAAACTCTTTTTTAACTTCAATCATCACGAGATGGATATTACACAAATTTTAATGGACGAGGGGCCTTTTCACTACGTACTTATGAATATCGACGATCGCGACTTACACGTGGAAAGAATTTATCAAACCATCAATGATATTATTGGAAGTCGTCCCTATTTATTTATTGGGACATCTTTATCTCAAAAATCTCTTCTTACCGACGAACTCTTAAACGATCAAAAATCTAATTTTGTTCTTTCAAAACCCATCGTCCCCATCGAATTTAGAAAATCGATCGCCCAATGTGAGATGTGGATCAAAGATCAAGATTTTGAGGACTCAATCCTCGATGCATCTAACGATGATATGCGCTCGATGAGAATTAAGAATTTTTTTCTCTACGAACAGCTTCCCTATGATGTTTATCTCGAATTAACTCCGGGGAAATTTGGCAAAATTATTTCTAAAAATCAATTTTACTCCCATCAGCTCATTCAATCCTATGCCAAAAAACATGTTAAGTTTTTGTACCTAAAAAAAGATGAACATTTAAAACTTCTCGATACATTTATTAAAAATCTCCTCGTTGTATACCGCTCCAAAAAAATTGAACGCAGCAAATTAGTTAAGTTACATTTAAAAACTATTTACTTCGTGCGCGAATTTCTCCGCGCCCTGAGTGTCACTCAAGAAATCAACGAATTGGTTCGGTTATTGTCGGAGTCCATCGGACAACTAGTGAAAACGTCTAAGCAAAGCTTGATCGAAATCTTGCTCGAAATCGATTGCGAAAATGGAATTGATTTTGCAGAAAGTTCATTGTTCACTATCTATATTACCGAACATCTCACCAAAAAACTTGAGTGGCAGTCGGACATGACTCGGCTACGCCTCGTTCTGGCCGGAATACTTCACGACATATCTCTAGATAATATGGAGTTAATAAAAATATTTAATTTGAACGATCCGCTCCTCAATCAATTTTCTGAAGAAGATATCATTTCGTACAAAGATCATCCCTTTCGCGCCCAAGAAATTGCTCGACTGTTTAACGGGGTGACTGAACTGGACTTTATAGTGAAACAACATCACGAGCATCCCACCGGAGAAGGATTTCCTCAACAGCTCAACACATCGAACTTAACTTCCATATCCTGCATTTTTATTATTGCAACTCAATTTGTGAGTCATCTCTCGCGACATAAAGATGGACTGGTCAACAAAAAAGACATCCTTAAGCAAATGAATAAAATCTACTACCAAGGTAACTTTAAAGATCCGATGAAAGCATTAACTAAAATCTTGGAACAAGATCCCACTCTATAACTTGATGGTTTCTAAATGTTGAATAATTTTTTTATAAGTGCTCTTTTTAAATTTTGTGTTTAATTTTTCAAGAATGTCTATTAACAAATCAGATGCTTTTTTATTTCCATCGAATCCTGCCTCGAGCTCTTCGACGAAGTGTTCTGCAATAATGATAATTTTTGCCAGTGGTGAAATATCATCTTTATAATCAATGGCAAATCCCATACCTTGTACCATTCCGTGGTGTTGTTTAATTAAGATATCGACCCCCATCGGGCATTTCTTCATTGTAACGACCAACTCGGCACTGAGCTTAGCATGATTTAAAACAATGTCCTTCTCTTTAGCTGATAATTCATTATTAAATAATAAATCCTCTTCAGACTTAAGATGCGGAAGTCGATGAAATATAGGGACTAAGTAAATGTCGTGAAAAAACATTACAAAATTAATTTTCTCAACATGAGTCGATCCTCCCCAAGGAACATTGCGAATAAGATGACCTGCAACATAAGCAGCAATCATAGAATGCTTGTAAATATAATTAGCTTTATTAGAAACAAATAATTTCATTAAGGATTTCAAATCTGGTGAATCATTGACAATATCATCAACTAATTTTGTACACTCTTTACCCAATTCTAAAATCTCTTTACTGGTCTCAGGCCCAAAAAATTGCGAGATAAAAAAATCAAAACCTTGCTCTAGGACTTTGTTTTTATCCGATAAATCTAGACCATGGGCATTTTTAATCAAATTAGTTAATTCAAGTGATACTAAATCAACAACTTTAAGCCGTTCTTTTGATTGAACATAAATATACTGAGTTCCATCTCCATCGAGTCGCTCAATCATTTCAGTTATAACGTCCCCTTTATTGGCAAACCTTATAAAATCCGCATGGTCATAATTCTTCTTAACTTGAACATAAAGTGAGACTGGTGCATGTTTGTTATATTTAAAAAAATTTAAATCAAAAGGATAATATGCTGGCACTTGAACCATAACCATATCTTTTGCAGTAATATTTAAAATCTTTGCTGAAGCTCGAATAATAGTTTGCAAAGTATAGCTCCCCTCAATGAAGGTTACAGAAGGAAGTTCAATATCATCAGAATGATCTAGAGATTCTTTTTTTCCTATCGAAATAATCGGTATTATTAAATCATCTTGCTTAAGTACTTCGATAATACTTTTAAATAATAACTGAGAAGACTGTGAGTTTATGTCTAATAACAAAATTAAATCATACTGGGGATTCAATTTAAGCTTCTCCAAAGCATGATCTGACGAAGAAACGACTGTCACTTTTGAAGCTAAGTAAACCTCTAAATTAGTAGTATATAATTTTGAGAGTAGTTCGTTTTCTGATGCAAGCAAAATTTGAGTCATTCCTAGCCTCTTTATAATTCTATATTACCAAAAGTATACCTCTATCGAGATTCTTTTCAAGAGAAATGAATTCACTCTTCATTCCCCCAAAGTTTAATTTTCAAAGATTGAAAACTAAAAATTACCAATGATAGTATGCATAGATTCAACTTTTAAACTGAATTGATGTAGGTATCACTTGAAAAGTGAATCCATTTAGGTATAAAACTTCAAAGAAATTATAACTTATACATTCTAATTTTCCAGCAAGGACTAATATGAAGTTTACCTCACCCCTACTCGAAGGTTTGTTTATTAAAAGATATAAAAGATTTTTTGTAGATATTGAAATCATCGAAGCATCGAAACCTATGACGGTCACTGCTCATACCGCCAACACTGGAAGTATGAAAACCTGTCTTCAGCCTGGTTTTAAGAGCTATCTTTCCGTTCATGATGACCCCAAACGCAAATTGAAATTTTCTTTGGAAATGCTTCATAATGGAAAAAGTTTTATTGGTGTTAACACTAGCTTGGCCAACAAGTTGGTGATTGAAGCTATTTCAAACCAAGTAATTGAAGAAGTTCATGGATATCAAAATATTAAACCTGAGGTAAAAATTGGGGACAGCCGCATTGATATTTTACTAGAAAATCATGCAAGCTTACCGGCATGCTATATCGAAGTTAAAAATGTAAGTTATGTTGAAAACAATCGAGCAACTTTTCCCGATGCTGTAACAGAAAGAGGTCAAAAACATTTGAGGGAATTAATTTCAATAGTTGAAAGTGGTCTTAAGGCAGCTCTTATCTTTGTAATACAAAGAGAGGATTGTGAAGTCTACGTTGCGAATAATTCTATTGATCCAGAGTATTGTCGATTACTTCGAGAAGCACACGATAAAGGAGTGATGATACTTCCTTATCAATGTAAAATAAATCGAGAGGAAATAGTGCTTCAAAAGCGACTCCCTCTCGATTTAGAGCAAAAATTTTAAAAGACTAAGCGGCTTTCTTATCTTTACTAAAATTAACTTCAATCACGTTTCCATTGGTAGACTTTCTATCCTCCATCAATTTTTGGTGATTGATTGCTTTCAATTCTTTTTTAGTTAGTTTCTTTTTTTTCTTTGCATCTTTTTTATCGCCCATGATCTCTACCTCCTTCAAAGTATTAATAGGACTCACAATGTCTTTGATTGTTTTATCGTCACTTTGCACATAATACTTGAGCTATCTCGTCAACAAAGTTTTATTTTTTAATTCTAGTCTTTTTAAATCAATTATTTAGGCATCAATCAAGGAAACTAAGATTCGCTTGATAAGCCACTTGTTAGCGGTATAATCAAATCTTAAAATATATTCTCAAGCGAAAGTTTTAAAAATGCCCAGCGGATTTAAATTATTTTTTCAGAA